>Ga0209394_1001464_pt1 | contig 13708 bp, 18 predicted proteins | sample JNZ201metaG_FD_184122 | JGI IMG/M metagenome (GOLD analysis project Ga0209394, IMG submission 184122) | Hot spring microbial communities from Jinze hot spring, China to study Microbial Dark Matter (Phase II) - JNZ 20120812A (SPAdes) (version 3) ... | reverse complement strand
GCACTCATAAATCCCCATCAAGTACTCCCACGTCCTAGCCTGCTCTCTGGCCAGCCGATACCGCAGAGAAATGGAGGGTTGATACTTGCAGTTTAGCGGCGCCTAAACTGCGACAAGCACGGATCGCTAAAGGGGTGCAATGAGCTAGGGGGCTTTCGTCAGCCTTACAAGGTCTAATGTTTAAGGACTCAGAATTTGGTCAGCTTTTCCGCTCTCAAGCGGGCTCCTCAAACCTAGCGCCACTAGTGTTAACGTATTTCTGGGCTACCTCCAGCTCGGAGACTGTCAACTACATCGGCTCCCATAAAAGAGGAATTACCAGGGAACGTATCTGGTGACTAGGCTGGACCAACGGTTGAGCAGCAAGAGCAGTTGCGTTAACAATTGTCCCAAGCACTTGCGTGAAAAGTCGGAGCTTTTCTTCTTATACTGTCTTCCTTCGCGAGCGTGTTGAACTAATCGAAAGTCTGTTTATAAATCTTTGGTAAAGATTATTAACTATTAAAATATACAAATTCAGATTGGATTTGATGAGAAGGAAACCATCTGTGAGGCGCTACTTTGAGGTTCAGCTTGAATTTAGCTGCTAAAGAATCTTGAATCTGACGCGTAATGTTGCGGGTTAATAGGGATTGTGCTGAGAGAAAAAGTGAGAAAACGAGATTAGCCGAGTTCAAAAATCCTTATAACGGTCTGGAAAGCCAATACTAAGGTCATCATAAGGGACATACTTCGCCAACCCAATGGATGAAGCCATCTTCGATTGATATAGTCTAACGCGTTGAAAATATTTCCTAGCTAAAAGCCTAAGATCGGCAAGATAAGAGAAGAAGTTTAACTCGAAAGTTTGCTAAAAGAAAAAGCTAAGGTCTAGAATAGCTTGAAAAAACTAAACATATAAAAATTTGAATACAAAAATTAGGAGCGTCAGCATATCCCTGCGCTTTGGCAAGAACAGACTAATCAATTCTATTTTCACTTTCTCACGCTTGAGAGCCTTCCCTCAACCTCCGAGACAGGCCCCTCGTAAGTAGACAAGGGACCTACCTCTAGCCACGTTCTCACAGTTTCCCTCCGTGTTTTATGTAATTTAAAATTATTCATGTCATTTTTTGCATAACGGTAAATATTTAACTATTTTCAAGTACTATCTGCATAATTCAATCAACTACCTTCAAAGATTCCCGATCTTCCGAAAAAAGATGAAGTATTTGAATTAAAGCAATCCCACTAAGAATACCCTATGGTACTCTATTAGTGAAATCACCGCTGAAGTAGTTGCACTAGTAGAGGCTACAAATTCTCCTATTACTTTTTCAGGTAAATATCCCTTCCCCAATTTTTGAAATTTATTGCAGCAGATTGCAGCTAGAGCATGGCATGTTATCTCTAGATTTTTAAAAAGCGTCTCAATCTTCTCTTCTTGTTTACCCTATGTTTCTTTGATCTGTCTTAGAACTTTATATGAGCTAACGAGCCCGTTAAGAAGAGGACTTATAACAGGATACGTCGGTGTATACATTCGAACCATTATCTCGGCAAGAGCATTGTCTTCTTCCAAAAGCTTTGATGCGAATTCTTCAGCCGTTATGTACTGGAGAAGATATTTAACGACGCACTCGGTTAACTCTTTGATCGCTCTTTCTATTTGACCTTTTTCTATATCATCGATGCCAACGTAGATGTTCGCCAGAACGGATAGCGCATGAGAAGCCGCTACGATCGAGTAAGGATCAACGAGTTCATCCTTTATAATTTCAATTGATAGGGGGAGTGGAAGAATGTATTTAGGATTTATGGTCTTCTTTTTACTAAGCTCTTGATTAAGCTTTTCTTTATTATATTTTATTAAATTATTTATATAATTTACAAAATTATTGGCTAAATTTTTAATATTATTTACAATCTGATCTGATTTTTTCTTTTATAAACAATAGATATCCCCTTTAACGCTAATGAAGTAGATAAAAGCCTCCTATATAGCGGCTTTTGTATGTCTTTATGTAATAACGAGAAAGCAGGAGGAATTTCCTTTTCCTGATTAAGAAGATATTTTATATTTTTATCTATCAAATTCGAATAATTCTTAGGCAATTCTTCGCCGGTAAGCAGTTTTACACTTTGTAGGGCGAGCAATGTAAGGAGCAAGTCAGCAGTGGCCATGGTGATTGTTTGAGTGATTCCCTGGAAGTCGCCGCTCCCCTTTGCTCCTCCTTCATCTATGATTAGCCCCTTTTCCCGAAGATGTTCCAGGGTCTCCGCGATTTTCACAGCATCATTTAATCCGAGGATATTGGCGTAAGGGTTATTTTCTCTGAATACCACCCATGAATAGAGAAGAGCAGAGATGGCATCGCAGGATGATAAAAGTCCTATCTCTCTTTCGCCAAAAGGTTCACCATCATTACTGTAGTAGGGGTATCACCCTTTATCCTTTTTAACCCTCTTTAGCCATTCGATTGCACTTTTTACAGTTTTTATTAATTCATTCGATGCAGGCCGGGCAACAGCAACAATAGTCTTAAGGACTTCCCAAGGAACAGCAGCCTCCATTGTAATTGCATCAGGAATCTCCAACACGATATTATTTCCACTGGTGTACAAACGTGCACAACCTTTTTTCTTATTCTAGTCAATTTTATATACTTTAATATTATTTCATTGATGCGCACATCTGCAGTTGATGTTGCGATATTGTGCTCGATCCTTTTTACCCATATACATTCCGATTCATTTTGTAGCTGAATAGTAAATCTACCTTTAGTTAAGAGTGCATCAAGAATTCTTATACATCCCGAGAAATGCCCCTTTTCTTGCAGCACTAGTCTCAGCACTGGTCTCTTCGCTCTCCCCGATAACCTCTTTAAGCAAATCATGAAGTCCTATTCTCTTAAAAATTCCATTTCTTAAGTTATTATTTCAAGAGAATTTTTGAGCGTAGCTTCGATATCGGGAGTTTGACTCACTGTGATGCTATGAGCAATAGTTCCTCTTAAATTTTATGTTTATCTGTAAAGCGGCTTATATTCAATCGTCTCCGTTCTCAGGTCGAATAGGCACCTGTAAGATTTAGCGGCTTTCGCGGGTTGCGCTAGGTGTAGGTGGTACTTTAAACCCCCTATTGCCTCTAGAGCAGCCCTTCCCCATTCCTCACCCGTTGCCCTGAAGAAGCTTTTGAGCGGGTAGTATGAGATCTCAATACCCTTTTTGAGCTGCTCGAGCTTCTCCATCGCAGCTACTTTTACGGCTTGCCAGTAAGCCCCCTCTGCCGCTGTCTCGCGTAAACTGTCGAGATCTAAGGGGCTCTACCGCGTATAGCTCAAGTGTCGCACCTAATGGAATGTTGGTGTGAATGTGGAGGAGCCAATCGACTTCAGGCCAGGTCCCCCTGTACACTAGGTAGAGGCGTAGTCATTCAGGCCAGTCCGGCTTGAGATCGGGCCAAAGCCCTAAAGGTCTCAGGTCGTAGTAGTCCCTGATGAGGAGGGTGTGGTTAGGCTCGAAGACGTCTGATACGTCGTATGGGCCTGCGATCTCGAGGCCGTTGGCTACGAAGAGGTCGAAGTAGAGGGCCCAGACGAAGGAGTCGAGGGAGACCACCGCTCTGGGCACGTTACCCACCTCTCTAGACCAAAAAATTTACTGACCTTCTTTAACCTCGTCTTCGCTCCACACAAGGTTTCTCCCTGTAGTGAGGAAAGGGTCTATCGGCCGTTTCTCCCTCAATGCTTGCAGGGAGAGGCAGGTGAACTCCTTAACCTCCCATTTAGTGAAGTTCATCAACTGAATTTTCTATCTATCTTTAACCCGACGATGAGCGTTGAGGTGAGGAGCTGCTTCATTACACTAGGTGTGGGGAAAAGCTCGGCAATGCTATCAACTTAGCCCCCTTTTCTACGAGCCTCTCGAATACTTTGTAGACTTGCATAGCTTGTACTTCGCTGAATAGCGGGAAGAACTCGGAGCTGCTAACCGGCCATAAGGTTCTTTCATCGACTTGTGAAAAAGGCTCTCTCGATGGAGTTCAGGAACTCATTAATTAAGGATTCGCACTCTCCCGCACTCCCATCCACCTCGATGAGCATGCCGTCTTTCAACAGACTTGTAGCACTTTCAACTTCTATGATGCAAGGGATCCCCAGCTCTCTACTGACGATGGCTGCGTGAGAGCAAACCCTCCCGTACTCTGTTACTACCGCTGAAGCTTTGCTCATTACTAGTACGTAGGAGGGGTCGGTCGCCTTAGCCATCAGTACATCTCATTTCTCTACTTTGCCGAAGTCAGCGGGGCTCGTTACCACCTTCACTTTACCTACGGCTATCCCTTGGCTTGCTGGAGTGCCCTTCAGTTCGCGCTTTCTCTCGGTATGAGGTTTTTCGAGCTCATCCAACCGCCTCGAGAAGCTGCAGATTGTTGAGCATTTCTGTTACTCTCTCCCTTAAGTTTTTGATTCTTGCCGCACTTCCTCTCTCCACTCGTCCTTGCAGCTGCAGCTTAGGTTTGCCGCTTCACTTATGTAGCTTTGATCGCATAAGACTTTCCATCTTTTGAGCAATCGTTTAACAGTGCTTGTGCATGCGCTGCAATTATAGGTGTGGAGTTCTGTAGGCGTGGTGTATCCCAGCCGGTGACAATGAGCTTCTCACGTTCACTTGGGGCTAGCCTTTTCAGCACCTCTACAAGCGACCATAACCACGGGGGCCTGTAGCTACCCTTCGCCCAGAAGAGCCAGGTGAGAGTGTAGGGGTATACACGCATGGGGAAGAGTACGACTTTATCGGCTATGCCGGCAGCCCACTTAGCGCTGCTAACAGAGTCTTCTATTGCCTCCTCCTCTGTTAGGAAAGCCGGCTTCAGTAGCGTGTAGAGGATCGTGTAGACGCCTCACTCCCGCAAGGCCTTAACCGCCTTCTCCACCGCCCTAAGGCTGATGCCCTTATGTATTATACAGTTTCTCACGAAATCATCGATGCTTTCTAACCCGATGCCTACGCTCAATTCCACTGGAGCAAGTTTATCTAGCAGCCTGTCGATGAGACCGTCCTCTACCGCTTGTAAGACGTACACTGCCCTGCTCTCGACGTAAAGCACTCGTGTGCTTTCCAGGCTTTTCACCACATCTGCAATCTTGAGAGCTACTCGTCTAGGCAGCTCCTCAGGATCGAGGAAGGAACCTGCTGGTGTGACGGTGATTATCGAGGGTCTTAACCTGGCGATTCGCTCTAGACCACTGGATAGCTGGCGGAGCAACTGTCTTTCGCTTACAGGCTCTCCGAGCGTTGAATCAAGGTTGTAACCGCACATCGAGCAGCCGCCATGCTGGAGCTTTCAACTGCAGCCTCGTGTTTTCAGCACTATGAAGGGTAGGGCCTAGATCCTACCGTCTATTCTCGTCCCCTTAAAGTAGAGCACGGGGCTTTCAAGGTCCTCTACTCGTTGCTCTCTGCTTTTCTCTGTTAACCTTATTTGCTCGATAATCATGGCGCACAATGAGCCAGAATAGCCCTTCTCCATCCTCCCACCCATTAGACTCTCATTCACGCGGATGCTTACCAGCTCAGCTATAAGATCCAACTGAGAGAGGTTGGCTATTTCCTTGACTAACTTGAGGCATTCTTTAACCACTCTATCTATCTTCACCTTTCCAAGCGGAGGAGTCGCTATAGTGAAAGTTACACCGTGATTATTGCGGGGTGCTTCTATTCGCACAGGGAACCCCAATATCCCTTCTAGCTCACTGCAGAGCTGAGGGAGGGGACATACGCACCCGCAGCATAGGCGACCGTGTCCTCTGGTCTCCGGCTTATATGTTTCAACACCGGTTTCCCCTCTTATTCCTCTACAGTAGCCAAGTCTCTGGTTCTGTACCTCAGCGCTATTGTTCCTCTAATATTGAGACTGTAACTATCACCTCCCCCCTTTCCCCTAAAAGTAGGGGTCTGCCTTCATCATCTACCACCCAAATAAAAGCTCTAATCGCTACCGTGTACACAGGCTCGAGCAAAGGATATATGCTTCGATATAGTCCGGTATTGGGTACGTCCTCTCCCCTCTAGGCACGTACACGATCTTCCACTTACCACTTGTCCCAAAGGATTGAAAGAGTTTGCAGCTTTCTATGTCAAGGGCAAGTACCTCGGGGTTTTCACGAAATCATCAGCAGTTAGAAAGGGGATCCTGCGGAAGTCTTCATATGTATTCAGCTCGAAAGGGCAAAACTACGTTTCCTCGCATGCTCCGTTCTGCCGTATGCTTCAAGCACCTGTTGCAGTTGTGTCTTCTTCTTTTGAAGTCTTTCACGTTTATTTAATAATCGAGGGAAATATATTTATCGTCTTCATTATCTTTTTGTTTTCTATTTCTTATTTTTCAGAAGACTGTTAACTATTATTTGTTCGTAGTCAAATTATTAACCAATTTAAAAAATGAAGGACGGGTTAAAAATGCGAAAGTGGCATTCGTCCTATGGAAAGCACAGCAAAGGCAAGGAGAGTAAGGCAAGTAGCTCTAGCTTCCTTGGTTGCTGCTCCGGCTATCGTTCTGAACACATTCACCGAAAGGTTCTCGATAGCTTTACCCCCTTACTACAATAGCTTCAGGCTAAGCACCTCTCTCCATTTTATCGTCGTGCTAATAGATCCGGTAGCCGGACTGCTTGGCGCGTCGTTCGGGCAATTCCTCTACGATACAATTATGGGTAGGGGCTAAAGCGCCCTAGTAACGGGGTTCCTCAGTACTTTTGCCGTTACTGGGTTGTTCTACGTAATCTCTACGTTTAAGGGTTCTATCACTTTCCTGAAGCTGCTGGTGGGGTGCGTTACTGCTGCAGTTCGATCGCTGGTAGTAGCAGCCTCTCACGCGATTTTCCTCGGCCGCGCGTTCCACCTCGTTTTCTACGGAACCCTCATAAGCACCTTCTTTTCTAATGTTATCTTGGGAATGCTAGTTCTTTGCGCTGCTCTACCTATGATGAAAGGGCATCTAAAGCATCCCTAAAATATCAAGGAAAAATTATTTAAAAATATTTTTAATTTTTACCTAAATTCTTAGTATATATTAACTTTTGGCTCAACTACTACGACGTCACCGTTCCCGAAGTGATCAGCGACTCTCTCTTGTTCGTTAAAAATAATCTCCCCTTTCTTAGCTGAGATGAGATAATATCCCGGAGGGATGCCTAGTATGCTCTTAAGTTCTTTGATCGTCATGTCTTCAGGTACTTCAAACACTTTTCCCCCCCTCAGCAGCTTTATCGTTCCCATAGCTCCTCAACCCTTCCTGAGAAGCATGTCTTTAAATATTTAACGCCAAGGTTAGAATTTTTACTGCCCTCAGCGAATCAACATCAATTTGCAAAAACCTGTAACATTTTTACAGTTAACTGTAATTTGAGAACGGACATTCAAATGTAATAATCTGTTAGTAGAGAATAGAAACTATTTCTATCGGGAAGATAACTTTAAAGTTGAGGACTTCACTGTAATGATGGTGAAGAGTGCTGGAGAAAAGGAAGTTCCGGATAGTACGTGATCTAGCCCCGATTCAAGAGAATACGAAGCTGCACGTAGACGAGGGAATGGCGCATAGGCTCACAGATAGGGCTAAGCTATGGAGTTTCGGTCTAGAACCGAGTTACCTGTTTCTCGGTAAATTAACTGCACTGGGTAAGGATGCTGCCATAATTGTTGATGATTTCATCGATATCCCAGTCCTTCAAAACAAGAATCTGAGGCAATGATTTGAGGAAAGGCTCTTCAGCTGTACGGTAGTAGAGTTGTCGGGACACTAAGAGTGCATTCGAGTAATGATTCATCTGGACCCCACTTTCTCTGATTTATTAATGTTCATTCTCCTCGATATTAAGGTGAGAAGACCGCCAAGCATGTTATTGCCCTACCGACAGGGGGGAGTGCCGTTTATAGTTTTGCGCGTTGTTAGAACTGCGAATATTCCTTCTACAAGGCATTTCCTATCGTAATGGTGGAGGGTTATCGCCACCAGGAAGCTTGAGGCTAAAATTAGGGAAGCTTTCCCTGAAGCGGCGATCTACGATGACGGTCAGAGTATTTGGGTGTATATACCTTCTGTTCGTCTCTCCCCACAGTTTAACTGCGAGACAACGCGCTTGCTAATCGAGTACCCTGAGTATGGTGGAATACCTAGAGCATACGTCGACCGCGGTCTGAGGATATGGGTGCACGGTCGAGTGATTCAGCCGATGCACCTTCCCGAGTCGCTGACGCCACCCCATTTATTAGAAAGGGGATTTGGTACATTGTTGCATGAGAGTAATGGATTCTGAAGTCGATTTTTGATTTCATAGCTGCGTTAGCTAGATGGTTGGAGAGGTTGAGAGGATGAATGAGCTGTACATTGATCAGGAGCTGTTCAGCAAGAATTTGGATGTGTTGAAAGAACCGGAGAGATTGGTATTCATCTTCAGTGACGTTATTGGGGACTAGGCGGTTGCCGTGGAGCTCTTCGTACCTCAAGATGAGGACTGCCTTGAATGAAACCTTGTCAACACGTCGTGTTGAAGCCAGTTTTTTCAAGGAGGTATGTAAGGGCGAGGGGAGCGGGCTTAGAGCTTATCGCCGTTGCTCACAGCCACTAGAGTTCCTGCTACCCATCCACTAGAGACATCGACACTCTCAGGGACGTGGTGAGCGAATACCCTCATTGCCCTTTAGGCGTCTATGAGTTTCGCGACTCAAAGCCCGCTTTCTATGATCTAGACTGTGCGAGGCCTAAGGAGGTTAAAGTGCGCTTTGTCAATTTAGCTCGTTTCGATCGTCAAATCAGCATATTGAGAGTAAGGGGCCAGATGAGACTCGCTGCTTCTACGGTATTAATTGTAGGGGTTGGTGGAGCATCTCTTCTAGCTCAGGCACTGGCAGCAAGTGGTGTGGGAAGATTGATACTTGTGGATCCCAATGTCTGGGAGTTTCATAATAAGAATCGCGTGATAATCCCCTTGGATCCAATTGGATGGAATAAGGCTGATGCTCTAAGGTTGATGATTGGAGAGTTCTTCCCCGACGTTAACGTGGACTCTTACGCGTGTAGGGCTATGGAGTTGCCAGAGGAGGTTTACGGGCAAGCTGACGTGATCGTATGCGGAGCTGACCGGTTGAACACGAGACACTATATAAACAGGGTTGCCTTAGAGCTAAGAAAGCCTAACTCTTTATCTTTCGGCAGGTGCGGAGCTCTTAGAATAGGGCTACATCGTCCGCGGCGTTGTTCAGGTAGTCGTGCCGGGAGCCACGGCGTGCTATGAGTGCCTACCTTTCGATGAGATGGAAGCGTGGTTAGAGGAGCAGGTTAATAGAGTTTGGGAGGAGAATGTACTCGAGTACCCAAGCGTGCAGAAGCCTGAGCTTATACCTTTGCTCAAGAAGATGCACCAAGTTGTGCCGTCCTTCATGTACCTTAAACATGGTAGTGTGCAGCCTTGCTCAGCTTGAGATCCAGAGGATCCCCATCGGAGCTGGCGGTGATTCTGTAAAGGGTCTCATGGTGTACGATCCGTTGCATCATGCGCTGAGGGTATATGAGCTGAAAAGAAACCCAGAATGTCCTGCGTGCTCGAAGCTGGGGGTGGTAAATGGGCAAAGCAATTAAGATGATTGCAGCTCTCGTCTTACTGCTTTTCTTCCTTCTTCCTGATACTAGTGATTACGCAGAACTGCCTAAAAGTCTTTGACCAGCTGAGTTCGCTCACTTCATTAAGAACTTATTCGCTTATTGGGTTGAGTCCTTCATGTTGTTGTACAGGGTCACGAATGAGATTTTTAAGCAAGCCCAAAGCAGAGGTAGCTTCGTTCATAATTGGTTAAAGTACCCACCTTGTCTTTACCTTTTTCTTTACCATTGGTAGAAGTTTCTCCAATCGAGGCGTTAATTTACATGCTGCTTGATACCCTTGTTCTCGTGTTCCTCTTATGGAACGCAATGGAGTTGACAGAGGGTTCGGATTTCGAGAAGAGTATAGTGATGCCTTCCGCGCTCAGTTGCTTCCTGGTTCCAGGGCCCTTTGTCAAGCTTATGCGTTTTGCTCTTATACTTGTTATTTGTTTTACTTTTTCTATTTATTAGCTTGGCTAAAGCCCTCCAAAGGGCGGGGGTGTTGCCACAACCTTCTTCACCTCGACCCCGTCCACCTCCTGTGCCTCCTAAAACCCTCGTAGATGGAAGAAGTGGAACTCAGCCTATTTATCTTCGCGAAGCTCTCATAAGACTAGCGCGTGGTAGTAGCAGTAGTGCAGGTGGAGCTCGCGATGACAGCCGTAATTGAAATCCTCCACACTGGAAAAGTCGTGTATATCCACACAATAACCTTTTTTACTGAAGAGCGGTAAACCTAACGATTCTGTGTGAAAATTTTGTTACTTTTTATGTTAGCTTCCGACTAGTGCCTTAAACCTTTGCAGAATGCACATATGCTGGCAGCTGCATTTACGCGATCATAAACCTCCAAATATATTTATAAGATGAGACGCTCCCCCTATAAAGGGCTTGGGACAGCATTCTAGCTCGTCATCTTCCGTCTCTTATCAGCTTGTACTATGGAATCCTATTTCAACTTGTTAGAGGAAGCCTCCCGAATTCGCGTTAATAGCTGCCTGTGGCGAACTTGAAAACCGGGGGAGAGATAGAGGGAGTTGAGGAAAACGGTAAGGATCCGTCAGCGATTGTTTACGCAAGAATAGGATCAGCGGTGCTTCGAGGAGTAAGGTGTTGGGAGGAAAATGGTGGTGGAGTAATTCTGGGCTTTCTCAGCTGCTCTCACGATTTTCTCAATGTTCTTATTATCTTTCATAACTTGCAACGGTTTTGGTCTCGCTCTGTGAAATCCTTCTGCGTGTAGAAGAACCATACTTCTCCCCACTAAAGCCTGAATTCCTTACTCTCTCATAGAACTCCTCAGCCATTCTGATTAAGGGATCAACATTCATTCTCACGCTGTTGGCTGTCGACAAGATCACCATTATGAGCCTCCGTGCCCGTAGAGAATCTTCAGTATTTTGCGCTGACTCAAGCCCCGTCAGCTAGGAGGTAGCATTTTTTAGAACGATATAAGGGTCGCCTATCCTGTCCCTCAGTGAGCCTACTATCATCATCGGCCTAGCATAGTATGTGAGAAACACTGTCATAAACATTTCAGCAACCCTGGGAGCTCGACGGGTGTAGGACTAGTGGCGGGTGCTGGCCTTGCTAGAGTAGGGCCCGCGTCGGTGAGAATACTTGCAGCCTCCCGAAGCCGTGCTTGCGGGCGATCTTACTCCAGGTGGATGCGATACGCCTTCAATCCTCTAAGTCCATGGCGACGATGATCTCTGCTTCACCCTTAACGGCGAGTGCAGCGTGTAGCGCGCCATACGTGACGTCGGCCAGCTCTGCTACACCCCAGGCCACTCTAAGAGTCCTCCCGTTGGGTGCTTCGAGCTTGATTGGTAAGTGAGATGGTTTTCGCAGCCTCGTAAGCTGCCCTAGGGCTAAGCCTTGAGAGCGCCCCGAACAACCCAAAGAGGAAGGGGTGCGAACCTAAGCCCCAGATTGTTTCCCTCTTAAGATAATGCCGCCAACAACCCTCACAGACAATCTATCGTCAACTCTGATGCCCAGCTACGCGAACGGCCCTTAGGGATCGTAACTTGGTATTTCCTGGTGACCACGACTTCCTCCATCGTAGTACTGTGGTACGGTAGAACAAAATTAAGCCTTAGTAGGCTATTCGTAGGGAGAGATCACAGCTCTGCTGTCGCATTCAACGGTTGCGCACTCAGTGCGTGACACAGAGTACTTGAGCAAGCAATTTTTCCCTATCTTTCTTCTACCTTAGTGGTGCTACGCGTGCTCAAAGCGTGCTCAAAACTCTCTCCGCGCCCGTATGGAGGTGCTTTTCACGGTTTATATTCACGCAGAATCTCTACGCTCGACGAGACTACCGGCCTTTTCTTCAGTATTCTGGTCACAGTGCTGCTATTCTGGACTTTCCTCCTCAGCTTTGCATCATCCGTCACCAGCACGGCATCATTCTCAGCGGTTGCGACCAAGTAGGAAGCGTCGTAGAACGTCACCCGGAGCTTGCACGCCAGCTCGAGGACCTGGTCGACACCTTTGAGATCAACTGTTTTCATCGCCTCTAAAATCCTACCCATCAGAAGCATTACCTCAAGCGCCTCCTCGACGCTTATCCTCCCCTGCAGTACTGCTTCTTTCCACAGCGCGTTCCCGACCTCGTACTTCGTGAGGCATAGGATCAGGGAATCCTTGAGCAACCCGTAGGCGTCCTGCTTGCGGAGCCTTATGACGTTCATTAGGGCGGAGGCATCGTAGAGCAGCTTCATCTCTCCTCCCGGCTCTCCCTTACCAGGGCCGCAAGCTCCTCTGGCGGTATCTTCTCCAGAACCTCCCCGACCCTCCCGAGAGCTTTCCTAACCTCCTCTTCCTCCGCCCTCTCAACCTCTTCCTCGAGAGCCCTCCTGATGAGCCTGCTAACTGGTATGCCGTACTTCCTCAACTTCTCGCGTAACTCCCTATCTATCTTGGCGGATAAAGTTACGTACGTCATGGTAACGCCTTTGGGAATACTAGGATAATGTAGCATTTAATCGTGACGAAGAAACGTGTTGAAGCTCAAGCTTGCCAGGAGGCCATCGAGTACAGCCCTTATCCAGAGAGCTTCCCTGTGGTAAACTTTTGTTTGCCTCAGTCGAGCGGGAAGAGCAAAGCTCGATTTGGCTCCCCCTAAAGGTTAAGCGGTGCTGGAGATGAAGCATCTCTTGCCCGCTGACTCACTCTCAACTCCCGATTTGGGGCTCAACTTGACCTTAAGGCTTGGCAACCAGGTAAGCGATTCGCTCAGAGCCGTCGGGGCCAAAGTGGACGAAGTACAGGGGGGCACGGTTATCGTTATGCTGATCTCAGACGTAACCTGCAGCCCATTCTTTTCTTCAGCTCCGCGATGGCACGACACGCCTCTCCCGTCACAGCGAATATTCCCTCCGCCACAAAAGCATTCGACGCTGCATAACTCGGCGTATCTTACCGTAGCATAGCCTCTTGGAGCGCGCTTTCGTTCGGTAAACACTCATCTCAAGGAGTTCGAGGAGGTCCTAGGGAGGCCCGCGGCCCCGGTTTTCTGAATTTACTCTTGCCCGCCAGGGTCAGGAGCTACTGGCAGAGAGCAAACCCCCTCTTGGGCACCGGCCTCTCCGCCTTAACGGTGTCCAGCCTCGAGTATGACGGCGCCTTGGGGTGCGTCCAGGACTGTCTTGAACTTATTCAGCAGCTCCCTTCCGACTAGGCTCCTCCTGGCGAAGATCGTCGTGTAAATGTCGCAGGGGATGCGCAATCCTCCGAGCTCCACAACCCCCCTTGAAACTCTCAGCTCGACGCGGTAGCCGCCCGCCACTAGGCCTGAGGCCTTCTCCGCTCTCTCGTAGAGCTGCAAGCCGAGCTCGAAGTACTTTTCGAAGGCCAGGAGGAGCGTACCTGAGAAGCCCGTGTCCACCTTAGCCTCCACTTCGACCCGCCTCCGGCTGGTAGGTGTGTAGACCACGAGGGGGATTACCGGCGCGGGAGGGCTCTCAGCGCTGCTGTAGTAGCCCCTAGCTACAATTCCACCAGGCTCCAACCCAGCTCCACCTCAGCTCTCCCTCTCCTAGCCGCTGAGAGCTGCTCAATAACCCCCTGACTGGC
>Ga0209394_1001460_pt1 | contig 13721 bp, 7 predicted proteins | sample JNZ201metaG_FD_184122 | JGI IMG/M metagenome (GOLD analysis project Ga0209394, IMG submission 184122) | Hot spring microbial communities from Jinze hot spring, China to study Microbial Dark Matter (Phase II) - JNZ 20120812A (SPAdes) (version 3) ... | reverse complement strand
CTGAAGAAGCTCTTAAGCTCATACCAGCATCTATCAGAGAAGCGGCGATTGCTCTGGGGATTCCCAGATGGAAAACAACGCTATATATCGTGTTGAGAGGGGCAAAGAGGGCTATAGCGACCGGAGTGTTGCTTGCTGTAGCCAGAATTGCCGGAGAGTCCGCGCCAGTCCTAGTCACAATGGGTTATTGGAGATGGTGGTTTGCTGGATTAAATAGGCCAATTCAAATTACTAAAAAATTAAATATTTTTTCAGCAGTAAATTATGTTCCAAAAAAAGAGTTTTAGAACCCTGCAGGCACGGCTTTTGTGAGGAAAGCGAGCCACATTACTATTATATAGTTTATTGAGTAGCCGCAAGTCCAGCCGATCAGGAATGGAACAACTTTTTCTTCGAAAAACTTTATGCCGCCGATTCTTATTGAGAGCCATCTAATTAATAGAGCAATCAGCATGTTTGGGAAAGCATACCATGTTGGTGAGAATAGTGCTAGCGCTATGCCAAGTGGATTTAGTATGAACCATGTGAAACGCAGTCTCAACGCGAAAATTAAGAGTGTGATGAGGAGCCCGCCAATCGTATGACTTAAGAAAATATCGGATGTTATAACAAAGCTAGAGCGAACATATGCATCAGATAAGCCTCCGAATGGAATGTTATAGGATAGATTTTTCATACCGTGCCTATTGATCCACCATACTGAGAAGACATTCGCGAAAACACCGCTAACGATCGCGCATATGATCATCATAATTAAAACGTCTTTAGCTTTAGTTTTAGTAATATCAGCAACCTTAAAGGCTCCGCATAATTCGTGTCCATGATAGGATATATACCTTACATTGAAGAAAGAGGCAAACGCAACTGTCCGAGCAGCACTTACGGATGGATTAGGCATCTCAGTTCCCCAGAGACCCATAGCTAGACCTGTATAATAGCCTAATGGCGCCATAAGCCAATTATTATCCGTAAGCCATGGATACTCCCCCATCGAGTAAGTATTCCCAGCTTCTATTATAAAGAAGCATAGTAGGAATAGTATCGCTATAATCGCTGGGACTCCTGAAGCAACCATTATTAATAGCATGATTATTGAGAGAGCTATAAAGCTTAACGCTACAAGACTATATTTTACACCCTGCTCTTCGGTTACTGCAGTACTTTTACCTTTAGCAATTAGAGAGGCAAATATTTGTTTAATATGGTCTCTTGCAATGAAAAGAATCCATACTCCTATTCCTAACGTAATTCCAGTATTAACAGCGTATATTGAACGAATAGGCCCAATATTTTGACCATACTGCCAAGGATTATCTTCCCATCCCGGCGTATACGGCAGCATACCAATTCGAACACCTATAGCTGGATATACTATCATCATGGCGAACCAGGCGAGGACGCCTGAAAGCAAGACATCAGTACTACATAATGCAAAGACAGGTATTCTGGGAAGCAAAATTATACCGTAAAATGAGGCGCCTGGAAGAATAGAGCGCGTCATTGTATTAAGATTTACATATATAGTTGTCCACTCTCCTGAAGCTGGTACTGCAGGAATAAAATAGTTGATTATGTCACTAAAAGTACAGAAGAAACCAATAATAGCTGCAACCCAGAAGATTTTGGCCGTGATGTTCTTCAAGTTAAAGATGTTCCATGGGGACTCTTTCGGCTCAGTAGACCAGAGGATTGGAAGAGCTGAGGGAAGAACCATTGCAAATGGTAGTCTCTCAACTTCTACCATTTGCTTTCTAAGCATGAAGGCTAAGAGATAGCTCCATATCGTCCAAGTAATAAACCAGAAAGTCCAGTAAAATAGAGGGGCAAGCCAAGCCCCCCAATCTATTGCTTCACCAGGCAATAGGCCATTCCACGCTTTTTCAGCTACTGGTAGCGGCGGTGCCCATAAAGGATAAATTTTATTCATTTGATAGCTTCTCAGAGGTTCAACATTTAGCGCTCTAATTGGTCCGAGTAAATTCACGTAGTTGGATATTATATTTATTCCAAATTTTAGCTCGCCGTACATACTGTAAGAGTAGCCACCAATTGCAAAGAAGGCTGTAAACAGTATACATAATTCTTCTTTAGAAAGCCGTAATCTTGGGCTAATTCGGCCGAGCAACTCGTTGATTATAACAACATATATCATGTGTACTGGTAGCACCCCGGCATAAAGCCACCACATGGTCCTAGTCATAAGCCAAGTATTAAGTATGCAAGCAAGTATTATCATTAGAATTGAAATCGTTAGAACTTTTAGAGTTAACCCGCTTTTGTAGGCAACTTCAACCAACTTCAATCTCCCCGCTGTACCTTTCTTCTTAATTTTAAACTATTAACATTATTTAAGATTTTTGGTCGCGCCAATTATCCGCCCCAAGAGCAGAGTCCGCCGCTAAAAGTCATCTACAGATCTTTACGATCTATATGAACTGAGGTATTTTTATTTACCTAGTTTCTTTTCATATTCTTTGTTGGCTATGAACTTAATATGCAGCTCTCCATATCTTTTTCATTATTATTAAACTATAATGAAAGTATACGGAAAAGCGAATATTTTTCAAAGTGTCCATCAAAATCAACATTAAAGGTAAGCATTAAAAAGTACTCTAAGTTACAAATCTATTTTCTAGTTATAGTATTTTTTCTTCTCACTCTCAGAAAAGCTTCTCCAGATAAGAAATTGCTTACGGAGCGAATCAATGAAACTGTAATTTGATGATATCCAGGCTTTCTTTGACTTGATACCGGTTAATTGTTTAAGAAGAACTTTGAAGGTATATTTTTCATTGTCTATTGGAATGGCTACTAAGGAGAATAGTTGCGTTATGTTGGCTTCGAAAGGCGCAAGTGCAACTATAAAAGAAATAGAAGGAGACTCGGATTGAAGATTTATTTGAGCTTTCCCTCTAACGATAAACGTTTTAGTCTTCTCTTCACCTAGACTTTCATAATATTCACCAAGAAATCTAAATATACCCGGAACCTCACTTTTTTGTAGGGTAAAGGGCATAGGAATCTCCCACTCATCACCTTTGGGTTTAGTCGGCATCCTCCATCTTCTTTCATGGGATGGCGTAACAATTTTGGAAGCTATTATGGCGGGATATAAGGTGGAGACTATCGAAAGGGATAAAAGAATAGCTATTATTATTGACGCAGAAAAGGATGAATAATTGAAAGTGAAGGTTTTTGGGAGCAGATTATGAAAAATTAGGAGGTAATTTAAGTTGATGCCTACTAAGTAACCGAGTGTTGCCCCGCTAATTGAAAGTGCTAATATTTCAAAAAGAAAGAGAAGAGACGAGGATTTTGGATCAAGGCCTAGCGCTGAATGAATAAATATCTCCTTTTTCCGTTCATTAATCACTCCTAACATTGTGGCACATATATTAAATGATGCTAGAAATGCCAATGCTATCATCGATTCTATTCCTATAAATTCATATATCGATGTTCTTGAAATCATAAATACTGAGTCTTTAGTCCCAATAAAGGCTTTAATCTCCAAGAGAGACAAAACATTGTTTTTATCAAAAAAGTCGCTCTGTTTTTCTTGAGGTTGAACTTTAACCGACATCAAGACCCCTCCTAATTTTAAGGCGGTTTTATAATGTAGAATTATAGTATTATAGAGAGCTGTAAACCTGGGAACCGCATCTTGTTGAGCCGGTAAACGCGAAATTGCAGGAACAGTCAATGGATCAAATGGGGACAGTGAATACCCATCTAAGTCAACATCCTGTCCAATTACACGTTCATCAAAAATTCCCTTTATAATGAATTGAATATTATTCCAAGAAATCTTATCACCCAGCGTAACATTCAGAGCGTTGCTCAACCATTGAGGAATGAGACATGCAAAATTATCTTCATCGCTTAGAAGCATTCCAAAAAGCCCCCCCTTAAATAATGTTGCCATTTCATACTCTGACAAACCAACGAAGGCTTCCATTCTAATTGACCCATGTTCACTTTGTACCAAGGATATCAATTCCCCTTGGGGAAGGGTAACTTGAGGATAAACCCATACTCTGGGGCAAATCTTAGCATCCTTCCCAAAAACTCCCTTTAAGTAGTCAATTAATGGTTCATCAATTACACTGAAGGATGTTGGATCATATCTCTTGAACAGAAAACCCTCGTATGCGGGGGTTATTCCACTTAAAGTAACAAGACGAGTGGTCATGCGAGGGGACAGCGAAGCTAAGCTGGTTAAAGATAGCGAAGTTATGATAACGGTTAGGAGAATCATTAAAGTTCTGAAGCGTCGTCTCTTTAAATATCCAAGAGAAACTGTAAAACTATATAATGCGAATGATATAATATCTTTCGTTTTTTCATGAACCCCAAGTTTTTCTTCCCGCTGTCTTCTTATAGCTTTTGAAGAGACTCTTAAAAGTAGAAGAAAGGAGAAAACAAGCAAGTAAAAAAGTGGGACCGTCATAATCAATATAAGCGGGTTACCTTTAAGCTGCATGATTTTAAAACCCGGAAAAGTTAATCCAAAAAGAGTAAACATTATTGCCATCGTAAGAAAAGAGGATAGCAGCCTTTTATATCCCGCAGTTTTCATAAGTAATCTCTCAATAAATATGGCAGCTGGAATTATTAAAGCAACCATCACCGAAATTGTTGTTGACGATTCGTAAATTAAATTCATTAGAAGCTCATAAGATTCGATTGACAAGACCCACGCCACCAATATCTCTCCGTATGCTTTTGAATACAAGTTTTGACTTATATATTGCGTATACCTCATTAAATGTTCTTCTGCATTTTTAAGACACTCTTCTACTGAGGGATTACGTAAGAGAAGCGAACTAGCACTAGAATAACGAGTGACTGTAACTCTATAGATATCGAAAGCAGATTGAACTGGAACTGACAAGCGAAGTTCATATAGTTTCTCTAGCGTATAACCATAACCTTCAGGGTGCTCTAAGCTCGCATTAATAAGAAAAACATATGTTTTCACGGGGGCCCCATACTCAATCTTTATTGTAAACCGTTCATCAGGCTTTACGAATATCATAGCTAATGGTTCATATCCTGTGTAAAAACCGCCATGCCACAAACATTCAGCTCCAGAAGCAAATTCTAGAAGTAAAATTCTTGTCGGTATGTAGCTGAAGACAGATGAAGAATCTCTATTATCATTCACGTATGTCTTCATAAAAGTTTTTGGATCATATATGCCGAAAAGAGCAATACTTTTACATCTAAAGACTGCTACAGTTTTATTCATGATTGGACTGGACGCTAGAACTGGCATATTAATTTCCCTACCATAAAGTCCATAATTGTTTGCATACTCTATGTAGCTGTAGCTCTGGTTTAGAACCCATGCGTAGATGTTGTACCCTGTTGAGGGACTTGTAACAAAATATGGTAGCAAACCGTGAACTGAGAACATTCCCCGGTCGTCACATTTCGTTATTATTGTAGCAAATGGATACCGCGTACGTGAACTATGTATTGTTATTAAGGCATTTGGTACTGTTTCAAACCATCCCTTGGTTAAGTTGTACTCTACAACTTTACCCTGTAATGTTACAAAACCACTACCTGATAGGCGACCACCTACTCCACCCACTAAGAATTTTTGGGGAGAAATACTTTCCCAGCTGATTCCCCAATTTTCTTCATTAGCGAAGCGTGATAGAACATAGTGGGATATTAGCAGTTGCGTCATTAAGTTACTAAAATTAATTTTCTCCACATCGTTAATTGGGGTACCCCAATAGAAACGCATATCGTCTGAGGTAATGAGGGTGAAAGATGGCAACCCAGTAGCCGCTATAGGGTCAGAGTTGGTCATGTATGGTGAGGGAACTCGTGCCCACCAACCGGAAGATTGAGCAATATCAACATGTGAAGATAGTCTACTCCCTAGGTAAGTATCTAGATCAATTAAGTAACGTTTTAAACGTGTCTTAAACCAATTTTCCCAGGTAAACTCTATGTTCAGCCTGTAGAAATGGGATGTAAAAACAACTGATAAACGGTCGGAGCCGGTTGAAAGATCTAAATTCATGCACATCCATATTCTAGACTTGCTGATCTCTGATCTATTAGAAAATATGAAGTCTTCCACAAATTCTCTTGCACCAGCTAATGCCTGCCACTTACCGGAAAATGCTACAAACCATATGCTCCAGTAAGGTGATTGTTTACTAAAATGTCTTGCCATTTCAATTAACGCTGCTATACTTATGGATTCTTCAGCAGCTGGTGAGATAGAGGGAACTATTGACCATGAATCATAATGTGCGGAAACAAGAATTATATCTGGAGTAACACCTTCAAGTATACCAATAACATTTTCAGCTTCCACCCACTCGTAATCCATTTTTACAAACAGTTTTACCACAAGATTTGGATCTTCTTCTAAAGCTCTCTCTAAAAAAAGAGCATCTTCCCTAGATATATAGACTCTTGGTAGATTAAGTGGTGCACAAGTGAACTTACACATAGATTCAGCAAAATTGGTTGAGTAAGGTTCTATGAAAACAACGGCCCTAGCACCGAGCTCAGCTAATTTAAGCCAATCCTGACCTGTATTGAATTCCATCATACATATACTTCCCTCTATTTTTTTCCCATCAATCTCCTCTAAGCCAGATTTTTTAAGTATTATAAGATTACCTGAAACACCCTCGGGGGGTGTATTACAAGTTTGTATCAGATTAGGATAGAGAGCATGCCCACGAATTATCTGCCCTGCATAATTTCCTGAGAGAACTTCGAGAAAAACCTTTTTTTCTACTGGAACCAAAACCTTATATTTGTGGACCAAAACTTTAAGCCCAAATTCCCTGAATTTTTGAGCTATATACTGAGAGGCTACATAGGAGCCTGGATAGCCAGTCATTCTGGAGCCGAGGTTCGCGAAGAAGATAATATGCTGAAGGATTCTTTCCTTATCTAAGGGGAAGAAGTCTCCTAGGTTAATAGAATTAAAGCTACTAACATCAGACATTTGAACCAAGTAAACGGAAAATGAGGAGGAGAGAAAAAGAGCCAGAAAAATAATTAAGACAAATTTAATTGTTCTATACCCATACAATTGTTTTTATCCTCTCCGATTAGCTCCTTTTACGCTGAAATTCTCTGATAAATTAAGCAATATTTAAAGATTTTCGTGGAGATACATCCTCAAGATTGCTAAATATGAAAACTGACTTAAAAATTTATGAATATGATACTAGAATGGCCATGACCAGATAGATCTCCTTATAAGAGCAGCAATAATTCCGAAGCCAATAATTATGCCTTCTCCGGTTGCGAAACCTGAAACTATTAGAGCTCGATTTTCTCTCCACCATCTTTCACCAAAAATTTTTGGAATCAGAAATCTGCTTATAGAAGAACCTATAAAAAGTGGAATAGTTGAAGGCGGAGGGGTCATAACGCCTACAGCTACACCTGAAAGTGAGAAGGGTATTCTTAAAAATTCTGGCAAAGCCACACTTAAAAGTAGAATTGCTGCAACGCATATGGAGGAGTATAGAATAATATCGGTTCTAACATCGATCTGCCGCGTTATCCATATTCCATCCACCATGAGACTCAACGGCCAACTTATAAGTGTAGCCGGATATGTTGATGAAGGAATCGGGGCAAATGTCCAGAGGAAGCTGCCCCATATAAAACCAGATATTCGATATGCTATCCATGCTAAAATAAATGCTTTAAAGAAGTCGCCAGGTCTTGTTCGAGTAAGGTAGGCTACCTTTATATCTTGGGTCCAACCTGAAGATAAACCTCCGCCTATTACTGGTGAAATAAGCCATCCAGCCACGCCTTGATAACCACTAAGATAGACATATGTTCTCCATATATTACCGGTTGGCAGAGAGAAAGTCTGACCCGTTTCACCCAGAATTCTCGCACCCACTATGCCATTTAAAAAGCTTAAGCCGACAGAGAATAGAAGAGGCATAATTATCGGCATATCTGGTACAAGAATATGAAATGTAATTACAGATCCAAGCGTACCTATAAAATACATTCCCAATATTATTGGGAGCCGAAAATAACCTGTCTCTCTCGATGACAACAATGATAGGGACCTTAGAGCCCTAGATACAATTTTAGCGTCTTTTATAGTAAAGAAGGCAGATATCATTATTGAAAAAATTAATCCTGGCACCAACCACACATTTATCTGAGATCGCTGATATATAAGTGAAATGCCCATGCCAGACATATACTCTTCACTCCATTTAGGAAAAGCTTGTGGAATAACTTTTATGAAGAGCGGGTTTAGGATAATATAAACAATTATTGAAGTAACAAATATATACGCTGCAGGTATCCACGGAATTAATGTGGCTGAAATATAAGAAAGAGGTTCTGTAGCTACACCTATAATTGCTCCTGGTAAAATCTGGTCAGTTAGATTTGTAAAATCAGCCCATGGGAAAGGCACTATTTCTATTCCTAGAAACAACCTTGGAAGATGAAATAGAGCGCCAATTATTGCGCCTAAAATGGCTGCTTCTGAAAATAACCCTATTTTATAAGGTTCTCGCTCAGCTAGAGTAGTAACCATATCTGCGGTTAAAGAGGCCATAGGAAATGGTAGTTTCTCAACCTCGATATAGAGCAGACTGGTTATTGTTAGAATAGCAAACTCCGTCAAAATTGTGAATATACCAAATACTACCGTTAGAAGAGACGGTATAAGCCAGTCTAAATGAAACAACGTCCGAATAATATACGATTCTGAGCTACTTGGCGGAGCCCACCAACTTGGTATCATTTCTGGCATACTTCTACCCATTATTCTAAAAGATTGCGAAAGAGGCGAAGTTACCATATAGCCCCTATAAATTAACTCCACCATATAAGTTGTGGTTGCAGCTATTCCACACATCTGAAAGATTATGAAAAGCTCCTGCTTCTTGAGAGGAGAACCTACAGCAAGCGATATTTCACTGAAAAGTATAACTGTCGCAAAAACAGCTATGCTACCTATCGCAGCCCCAGCGGTTAACTGCAAATAGATGGAAATTGGCATAAATAAAAATGATGCGAAGAATATTGCGAGACTCGTTCTAAGAGTTAATCCTTTTTCAAATCTAGGTTCACTTATAATTCTCGCTTGCTCTCCCCCTTCGGTTTTCAAACATACCCCTCACTTGACAGAGACATAATTTCAATCCTGTCACTTTTATATAAGTCTTTCCTTAAAAATAATCTAGTTCCAGTAATTGTTAGATAACGTGTATAGATAACTTGTATTTTCCATATTTTCGTCCCGCTTTTATCAATGTTTCAATATTTTCGAGAGGAGTATCAAATATTGAGCCACTCGTTGGCTGAAGAATGTATCCCCCTCCATATGCCGCCTCCTCTATGCATTTCTTTACAGCACTGGTAACTATTTCCGGAGTCCCTTGCACCATTACATTATTACTGTCAACATTTCCAACTAAACAAATTTTATTGCCGATAAACTTTTTTGCGTAAGATAAACTTACATCTCCTTGAGGCGGTGGATCAAGTGGATCAAGAACATCAGCCTCCATTTCTAAAAACTCTTGAAGTATCTGAGTAATTTTTCCATGACAATGCACGTAGGCTATGCCACCATATTCATGTATTAATTTGATAAGTTCTTTATCATATCTCGTTGCAAATCTAGCGAAATATTTTGGATTAACAAATGTAGGTCCAACAACTTCGGAGCCTGAAATCCAGAAACGTGTAACTCCTTTTTCCAAAATGCTTGGCAAAGCTTCCATCTTTCTTCTAAGCAATTCTTTCACTATTTCTTCGATAAGATGAGGCTTTGAAACACAATATTTTAGAAAATCTCTAGTGGAAAATAGGTTCCAAGCTTCCCCTATAGGATCACTTATGCTACAGACGGTTATACCCTCGTCACCAAGCTTCTCATCCCAATAGAAGAACGGTTTAGGATCGACTGCTACTATGGTGTAGGGGATAGAAAGCCACATTTTTACGTCCTCCTCCGTTTTTAAGAAACCTTCGACGATTCGTCTTGAGTATCCCACGCTTTCTACAACGCTCTGCAATATGTTATTGCAATACTCGATTCTTTGTAAAGTTACGCATCGGTTTCCCTCAATAAATGTTTTATCGATAACTTTAACTTTATTTCGATCTATATCGTACATTTTCCCCAAGCTTACCCTGAAAATTGCATCGCTCTTTTTAACAAAATTCCAAAATCTCTCTTCATTAACCCACCTATTCTCAAGCCAGTATGGACTCATATAGGTTGATACGGGAACTAAATCAGGTTCTTCTAGGTAGAAGGCTGCCAAAATTCTTTTGCGGCTGTTCATTTTAAAGCCATCCTTTCACCACAAAGATGAATGAATTCAGTAAAGTATTCTTCGCCAAAAAGAAAGGGGGATCTAGCGCATATTTAGATAACATGTTATGGATTTAAACGCTAGATATTAGCGGACACAATGCTTACGCGTCATATTAGTTTACTCGTTGTAGACTCGGATTTCATACACGCGCGCTGTTGGGTCTCCATTTGAGGCATATATCTCCAGCATTAGCTTATTACTGCTCACGGTGTTAAATCGGTGAATTCTTCTGCGGTGATAGTTTCCTTCAACTTTAATTATTGTTTCCCAAGTATCATTTTGATAGATCTTTAAAGCGTAGTCGCGTACACATTCTGGAACTTTATATAATGGTGGCCAGGCACAGGTATCCTCATGGAGATAGGTATCAAATGTCAAGTAAACGGTATTAAATGAGACTTTCTCTCCAAAATCGAGAATTAATTCCTGCGGAAAACCCGACGTTGGATCCGAGATCCATATGTTAGTCCATTTTTCTGGTCTCGCAACGCCATTTACAACATTTTCCGGTCTAAATGGTGTTGAGGGTGGATCGATTCTTAAAGCGTAGACAGATTTTTCTGAAGCCCAACGTTTCCAATAAGTTTTCTTATATGCTGCAGCGACCCCAGGGAGCGGTTTAGATTTAAACAGCCAAAGTCCCTTTTGACCATAAACGTTAACTTGATATAATGATTTAGGCTTAACCCTTATATCTAGGTCGAAATGCACCCATCCCTTGAATTTTGGAGGAATAGGCTTACATGCGCGTGTAAGAGGCGTTTTAGGTTCATTAAAACTCCATATGTCTGTGGCGGGCATAATCTCTATTTCAACTTTGCTCTCATCTTCAAGAGTCGATTCAATAAATAAACCTAGGCTTTTAATTTCACTCTCGCTAACCGGGAAGATTTGGGAACGATGCATCTCCAGCGTTGATGCGCTTTCAACCGGTTCAAGAGCTAAGGGCATGTGCGATGAAGCTACAACCGAAGCCTTACGGGCTAAATCTAATGGATCTTCATTGCAGACTCCAGGAATAAAACAGTCATCTTTAATCAAAGTTTGCTGTAATTCCTTAATTAAATTGAGGTTGTTTGCCATATCTCTCGGTTTTACACCCTTTTTAACACAAAGAGCTGCCGCGGTTCCAGCAGCTTGACCTAATATTGCGCATGTAAGCATAACTCTTGTGCTTCCAAGAGCTACGTGTGTCACAGAGATATTTCTACCCGCCATCAACAGGTTCTCTATGTTCCGCGAGTACAAGCATCTAAACGGTATATCGTAAAGCGATACTCTAAGTTGATCAGAGAGATCCGGGTTACAGCAGAGAGGCTCGGGAGGTTGAGTCTTTGCAAGGATCCCGCCCATTGTATGAATATCAATAAACCATCCCCCATACGCAATTCTATCATAAAACAATCTTTTTTCTCGAACATCATGCTCGGTTAAAATATAGTCGCCGATAAGTCTTCTGCTCTCTCGCTTTCCAGGAACAAAACCTATCCAGTCTATAGCCATATTTTCTGCTCCATGGTTTCCGTGGTTTTTAATGTGATCCCAAACACCTAAGACGTGGCGGAGAAGCTCATCCCGTATTTCTTCGTTTTGGTCTATAGTATCAAACGGCACCCCCACTTCAATCCACCAATAGCCAGCATACTCTTTTATGCCGAAGGGATGATAAGATGGAGGATGAGATCGGCAGTAGAGACATTCTTCCGTTGGATAATCTTCTGCCCATGATGGCGGGGTGAAAGGCACCGGTCTTCCCATATCTCTAGCCCTAAAGAAGATTGAGCTCCCCATAGTCATTCTATCGGGTTGCGCGGGAGCTAATGATTCTCCAAATTCATCTCGAGATTCTCTTCCGAACCTGAAATCTGCGCCAGCTGCTGCACCGATTGTTCCATCACCAGTGCAATCTATAAAATATGATGCATTAAAAATATAAAGGCGCTCGTTACCGCCTTGTACAGCTATAACGGCAGATATCTTAGATGGATTAGCCATTTTGACTCCTATTGCTCGCGTGTTTAAGTAGGGCGTTAGATTTTGCTCCTTCTTCACCCACTCGTAAAGTACGAGATCCCATATAGAATTTATCCTTCCATTGAGGAATAGGTCATGGTTACGGGCTCTCTCCTCAATTAACATTTCTTCAATAATTCCTGTTTCTCGAGCCCATGCGCAACAGTTATTTGCACCAGTCGGTTGGACGCGGATCTCGCTGCTACTATTTCCTCCAAAAACAGGGCGATCTTGAATTAACGCTGTTTTACATCCATGGCGGGCCGCAGCAATAGCTGCGCAAACCCCTGCCAATCCGCCGCCTACTACAACAACATCGTAATATAATTCGATAATTTTTCCAGGAACTCTAATATTTTCAAAACTCGAACTCACTTTCGTTTCTACCTCCAAGGTATGATCATATGTTACTGCTAAAAATTATTTAAGTGTTTCTGAGTAAAGATTTAATAATCGTAGGTGGAAGTTTACAGGCCTTTATTGTCTCCTGGGGCTGGGACTGGTAGGCCTAAGATAGATGATAAATGGAACTCTTTATGTTCTTATTACTCTTATTACTGGCTGCAGATGGATGAATATGCTTGTTAAGTATGGCTCATATAACACTGCTTGGTATAGGTTTAAGTGTTGGAGCGTTAAAGGCGTACGGGCTAATATTTTTTAAAGTCTCAATAGATGAGGGGTACCCTATAGGTAAGCTAAGCCTCGATAGAGTTGCCATTGATAACACTACTATAAGGCTAGGAAAGGGGGATATGGTTAGTTACGATGGAATATAGGCATAGTAAGGGGCGCTAAGGTCCATTGTATCAAGTGAAGCCCTGTCTTTAAGCGTCCAGAAAGGGGCTGGCGGTGAGATGACCCTAAATGGTTGAGTGTGGCAGAGGTAGGCTTAGACCTGGAGGAGTTGTGGGCGATTCAGTATACGATACGAAGGAGATTAGAGAATACCTTAAGTGTAGGGGGTAAAAGCGAATATAGATGGCAGGCGTAAGCCTAATGTGGGAAAACCATATAGTCTCGATAAGAAGGCATACAAAAGGTCATCTCCCATAGGATGGAAGAAGTTAGCATCAATATTCCTAGACCCTATGTAAATATCTGCATAATAATAAGGGTTTTTAAATGGGGCTCTGAATGATCATGATAGAGACTCGCTTATTAAAGCTAGGATGAGACATCTATGAGCAGTTTAATGAGAGACGCTTTACTTACTGAAGTTGATGGGCTTTAATCAGGAAGCTGGCGGAGGATTACACGATAATCATTGTAACCCACAGTATGCAGCAAGCTGCCAGAATATCCGACTACGTAGCCTTCCTATACATGGGTGAACTCATAGAGTACGGGCCT
>Ga0209394_1001457_pt1 | contig 13745 bp, 8 predicted proteins | sample JNZ201metaG_FD_184122 | JGI IMG/M metagenome (GOLD analysis project Ga0209394, IMG submission 184122) | Hot spring microbial communities from Jinze hot spring, China to study Microbial Dark Matter (Phase II) - JNZ 20120812A (SPAdes) (version 3) ... | reverse complement strand
CTTCCATCTTCAGTAACTCTTCCAACTTGCTTCCCCGCTCAACTCCGCCCAAGATGACATCGCCGAAAATAGGCTCACGCCAAAAATCGCCCGTCTCCCACGAACGCTTGTGCAACCTGAAAATTTCGCCCGTTTCAGGGTCTTTGGTGTAAGTTTGGTCACTCAACAGGTTCGTCCAAGCCGTCGCCATTCTGGTGTTGAACTCTCGGTGCTCACTTACCATCTGCCTTACCATTTGGTTCTCTATTTTGTGTTCCGTTGACCAAATTTCCATCGTCCTCATGAGCCATTCAGGGTTATAGAAGAAACTTGAATGAATGCCACTGAAAATACTGCTCACCCGCTCAATCTCTTTCTGGGGCACTTGAGTGACTACGACATCAATAGCAAGAAAACAACCTTGAGTTGGCGCTATGGGATGAGGGCTAACAGCAACTCCAAATGTGCCACCTAACATACCTGTCCGAACTAAATCTCCGTTCGTCGCAGTGAACGCAACTGACAAATTCTCTTGCTGCATTTGCAAACCAGGGAAAGCAGGAATTTGCTGTCTCATCCTTTCCTGAAATGCCTTTTGAATTGGTGGCGTCGGAATTTCGGCGACTTCTTTCAGCGTCCATTCTTTTCCCGTCTCAGCCTGCCAAATCGCCAAAACCAACTTGATGCAATCTTCCTTTGATATCACCATGATTGGTTGTGGCTGCTGCGATACTTGACCGTTGATGATGAGAACGGACAAAGCGTTTCCGCCAAACTGCGACTGAATTATGTTTGTTTGCAAGTCAATGTAGTCCTTCCGCAGCATCATTTCGCCTTTGCGCAAAAACCAAGCGACCCTGCGCTTTTTGTCTTGCCTTATCGTCCCTGCCCGAAACTCAAAACCGTTGGGCACATGCATTGTCGCTGCTACCAAACCCGTCTCAAAGCAACGGACTTCCTCAGGATGCCATGAAACCCGTTCTTCTGGCGGAAGGAAGCAGAAACTTTTGACGATTTCCATCATCTGCTTTCTTGTCTCTTCATCCGCCTCGGAAGGAAAGAGAAGGGTGACCAAAAGAGCCATAGATTTGCCAGGCAAAATTGCCGTGACTTCACGATAATCGTTGGGCAATTGAACCCCCTGTGCGAGGAGAAACGAGAAGTTGATTGAAGTTTGAGGGTCAATGGTGTATGGATAGCCTAAGCCTTCACCGTAAATGATGATGCCATGTTGCGTTTGCTTGAAAGCAAAGCGGGGGAGATTGCCAGTAAATTGTGCTGCAAATTGGTTCATCGCTTCCCGCTCTTGCAACCACTTTTGCGCCACTTGCTTGATATTACCATCGTAGCGAGCCCCACGAATGATGATGAAGTGAAGTCCCTCGTCTTTGATGAGAATGGCGTTGCCCAGAACTTTCGCGCCCCAGAAAGGCGGTAACTGGACGGAGAAACCGTGCATTCGGTCAACGAAAGTTTGTTTTTCCGACACCAGATTTTTCAAATTCGGAGTTTGAGCGTCAACGGTCCCGAACAAAACGGCAAGCGAAAAGAGCAGCAGCAAATATTGCAAGGTTTATCACCTCACCTCAACATTCACAACCAAAATGCGACTAAGACTCCTGCAGCAGACTAACTCCTACTCGCTCAAAAATTGTGCACCACAAGTCTGACAGAACTCTGACAAAGTTTTGATGGTGCGATGCAAAGCGCGCTAAACTGGGTTGATGAAGGCAAAAGGTGGTGAAGTCAGTTGCTTGACGAGCAAGAGTTCAACCGATGGATGAGACAAGCAGAGCACAATTTGTCATCAGCAGAGAGGGACGCGAACTTTAAGGATTACAACTGGGCTTGTTTCAAAGCCCAACAGGCTGCAGAAATGGCGGTTAAGGCGTTGTTGTTGGGGTTAGGTCAACCAGCAATGGGTCACAGCATTGTTGCATTGCTACACCAAGTTGCCGATTTGCAATTTCCTGTTCCTGAAGTTTTAGTTGAATGTGCTCAGCGATTGGACAGGCTTTACATCCCTTCACGCTATCCAAACGCTCATCCTGCAGGTAGCCCGTTTGAGTTTTACAACTACACCGATGCGCAGCAGGCTATTGCTGATGCAAGGCAGGTGATTGAGTTTGCCCGACGAACTTTCCACGACGCCCAAATGGCTTCTGGAGCGTAGGGAAACTTGGAAGCAGTTGAGAAAGTTGGCGGAACAATTTGCTGAAAAAGTGCATGATGTTTTAGGCAGCGTTACTGTTTGGATTTACGGGTCGGTAGCGAGGGGTGATTTCAATTTTTGGAGCGATGTTGATGTTTTGATAGTAGCGGAAAATTTGCCTGAGCATCCTTTGAAGCGCTTGGATTTGCTGATGCAACTCGCACCCCCAAAGGTTGAACCGATCGGTTACACCAAAACAGAGTTTGATGTTTTGCTTGCAAAACGACACCCAAACTTGATGGCGATACTTAGTGAAGCCATTTGTTTGCGGGACGACTTAGGACTGGCGGAACGAGTTGCAATTGAATTGGAGCAATAGACCCGCTCGGAGAACTCTTTCGTTGTCAAAGTGATTATGTTTCAAACTGCTTCGGCTTTCCAAAACCCTTTTGGAAGGCGAATTCCCCGATGAGCCGATAATTTCGTCGCTCATCGTTCGCTTCGCACTCTGCGTTGAATTTTGAGCGTTTTCCGTGCAAGCATAGATTTAAATCCCGACCTGCCCATTTGCCTAACTGACGACCTACCTACTTCCTGATTTTGGGCTCGAAAGGAATCCCACCATGCAACACCGCACAGGATTTCTGCAAAGCCTTTGCTCCCATTCCAAGCCCTTCTTCTGTCATTGTGGGCTTTTTCATTGACAAAGAAACGATGTTGCGTTATGCCTTTCAGTAGCGTTTATGGAATCGTTATTCTTAAACTACGGGGGATGAAACGGAGATGTCATGGTGTCGCATAGAACTCTTTGGCGGTTTCGGGGTTCGTGTTAACGGGAAGTTAATTACCCGCTTCCGAACCCGCAAGACGGCATCGCTTTTGGCTTATCTTGCTTACCATCTTAACCGACTTCATCCCCGTGAGATGCTTGTGGAAATGTTTTGGAGAGACAATAAGCCCAAGCAAGGTCGCAATAGTTTGAGCAAAGCCGTGTCATCGCTCAGTCATCAGTTGTCGCTCCCGGTAGACAGTGGCAGCATCCTTTATGCTGACCGATTTTATGTCGGATTGAGAGCGGAGTTTGTTTCAACTGATGTTGCCGATTTTGATGCTCACTTGAAAATGGCTCGCTCGTCCCGTTCAGTCCAAGAACGAATTTTCCACCTTGCTGAAGCAGTGAAGGTTTACCGAGGAGAATTGTTGCCCGAATTTTACGACAACTGGATTGAGTTAGAGCGATTGAAACGCTCAGAACAGTTTGAATCCGCAATTCAGGAACTCGTGAATTTCTACGAAAGAACGGGCAACTTAATGCAGGCACTGCACTATGCGAGATTGGCGTTGACGGTAGATCCATTCTCGGAATTTGCTTGCGAACGAATCATGCGATTACTTTTGGCAATTCACCAACCAGCAGAGGCGCTCCGTGAGTTTCAGGCTTTTTCGCAGCGCCTAAAAGAGCAACTCGGACACGAAGTTGCCATTATCTCAACCCGCTTGAGCTCTCTCGTGGACCAAGCCAACCAGCAGTTAAGTCAACTCCCGCAAAGGGACGAAATTTTTTCGGTCTCTCCTAAGGGCTTGTGGATTCGTTCCAATTTTCCCCAACATCCTGAGACTATCAATTTGCTTTCGGTCTTTTGGCAACATTGCAATAACGGTCAAAACCCTTCAAAAACATTGAGGGATTTGGTTGGGCGTCATAGTGGTCAAATAATCAAGGTTGAGGACAATGCCCTTTTCAGCGTTTTCCCAAGCGCTCGCTTGGCGCTGGAATGCGCTGTCATGTGTCGCAATCGGTTGCGAGAGTGCAATGCCCGTTGCTTCGTGGACACTGTGGATTTATCCGATGAGGAGGATTTGACCCGTGCTTTGAAACAAGCGAGGGAGTTGCTTTCAAAATTTGTCAAGGATGGTCAAGTGATTTGTTCGGAAACAACGGCAGCGTTGCTTAAACGGAATGGATGCTTTCCCGCAAACTTGCAAAAGGCTAAATCTTTGAACGCTTTGAAGTCGGTGAAATTGTTTGTCGTGAACAGTTTCAACCCACCTAACAAGGAAGGGAAGTCAAACTTGCCCCCGTTGATTACCCGTTTTTTCGGTCGCTCCCAAGAACTTGAACAGTTGCGCCAATGGGTTTTGAAAGAGCGAGCACCGTTGGTTACTTTGGTCGGTTTAGGTGGCAGCGGAAAGACAAGACTTGCATTGGAGTTCGGTCACAAAGTCACGAACGATTTTCAAGGGAATGTCTTCTTTGTCTCGTTGCAAGGGGCTAAAGAAGCAACAATTTTAGGTGAGGCTTTGACGAAAGCGCTGGGTTTGCAAATTTCTTCGGAGAAAGAGCCTTCGGAAACGGCTATACAAGTCCTTTTGGGGCGAAGGTGCTTGTTGATTTGGGACGGTTTTGAGCAAGTTTTGCCCGAAGGTTTGGAGATTCTCCACGATGTCATGAACCGACTTCCGATGGCACAAAATCTCGTCACTTCTCGCTGTCCTTTGAATTTGCCTCAAGAACGAGTTTTGCCAGTGATGCCTTTGCCTTTCCCGCAAAACTCAACCTGCGACGGTGAAGAAGTGGAGTTGGATTTGGATGCGATTAGCCAGTTCCCGAGCGTGCAAATGTTCGTTGACCGAGCAAGGGCAATTTGCCCAGATTTCAGCCTGACAGGAAGAACAGCAAGCAAGATTGCTGAAATTTGTTTCCGCTTGGAAGGACTCCCGCTCGCTATTGAGTTGACAGTTTCGTGGTTGGCAAATTTGTCACTAAGCCAAATCTCTGAGCGATTGAAACATCGGTTGAAATTCCTTCAAACACAACGCCGTAATGTTCCCCAACGCCACAAAAGCATTAAAGCAGTGTTGGCAATGACTTGGGAACTTCTGCCTGAGGATTTGAAGTATGCGCTCGCTTGCTTGAGCGTTTTCCGAAGCGGTGCAACCATTGATGCCCTACAAGCAGTGGCAGGGATGAAAAACATCAACGAGGCTGTATCGCAATTGCAAGGTTGGGGTTTGGTTTTCCCAGTTGGGCAGCAAATTTTTGAACAGAGGTTCACTTTGTTGGACATCGTTCGTGAGTTTGTCTTAGAAACGCTTGATCGCAAAGTTCTAAACGATCTGCATCATCGGCATAGCAAATTCTTCGCTTTGTTGGCGGAAAAGTTTGCCAAAAGCGAAGGGCGTGGTGGGAAGAGGTGGTCTGAATGGCTCAGGCGAATGGAGGCGGAAAGGGAAAACTTGAGGGCTGCTTTGGAGTGGACAGTTGGGAACGAGCCACAAACTGCTTTGCAACTTATGCGCTCCTTGAAGGCATTTTGGTCTATCCAAGGAACATTTGATGAAGCCTATCGTTGGTCTCAACGCATCCTTGATCGCATTTCGCCCGAAGAAGTTGATTTGAGGACGAAGGCTCTCGTCTTGACAGGATACTGGGCTATTAAGGTTGGGGATTGTGAGCGGGCTCGGAAATTGTGCGAATCAGCACTTGCCCTTTACGAACAATCTTCCGATGAACTTGGTCAAGCGGAAGCCCATTTGCTTTTGGCTGAAATTGCTTTCTTGCGAGGTGATTACCGAACTGCCAACCGTCACACCAGATTGAGCCTTGACAAATATCGGGCTAAAGGTGAACTTGAAGGAGAAGCACGAATTAGTTTCACTTTAGGCTTAATCGCCTTCCGCCAAGGTGACCTTCAAAGCAGCAAGCGACACTATGAACAAAGCCTTAAACTTTGGAAATCTTTGGACGATCGCATGCAAGTTGAAACTGTAAGGGTAGGTCTGGCGAGTGTCGCTTGGCGACAGGGAAACTTTGTGAAAGCCTACGAACTTTACGGGAAAGCGTTGAAGTTTTGGAGCGTTGTCAGCCCGATGAAGGCTGCAGGGATTTTGGCTGATTGGGGTTTGATCGCACTTTCAGTAGGAGATTACGAACGGGCGCAAAAGCATTATGAGACGGCACTGGAAATCCGAAGGAAGAACGGAGATCAATTGGGGGTTGGCGCTGCCTTAAATGGACTTGCAAGTGTAGCTTGGCGAAAAGGAAACTTTGACGAAGCGCAGAAACTTTTCTCGGAAGCGCTTTCAATCTTCCAGACAATCGGCAACCGATGGTGCATCGCTTTGACTTTAACGGACTTGGGGAATTTGGCTTTGCTTCGTGGAAAAAACAAACTTGCCCGTTCTTTGCTTTCACAAAGCCTTCAGATATGGCGTGAGTTGGGTGACCGATGGGGCATCGCTAACGCTCTGCGCAAACTGGCGGTGTCGGAAACAAGGTGTGGCAATTTTAAGGAAGCGCTGAACTACCTTCAAGAAAGCCTTCAGATTTGTCAAGACTTAAGGGACAAGTTAGGCATTGTAGAAACAATGGAAGCGTTAGCAGAGATCTTCCACGAAATGGGCAACTGCGCTCTTTCGGTGCGATTTCTTTCTGCCGCAGAAAACTTGCGCCGCAGGCTCGGAGCACCGCTGCCTGAAGTTAGGCGAGAACGGTTGACAATTTTGCAGAACGAATTGCGCGACAGGTTAGGACAGTCCCGTTTTGAAACGGAGTGGTGTGGTCGGAAAATCAACTTGCGCTGTCTTTTTTCGCACCTTAAACTCAAAACGCCCACCTGATCTCGCTGTCAAAGTTTAAACTCTGCCCCTAAAATCAGTTAAGGCAACGAGGTTGAAAGTCCACCTTTTGGAGATTGCTCCCAAATTTTGGCTCTGTAGAAATCCTGCATGGTAGTGTCGTTCTTTGCGGGCAACAGTCGTTTTGAAAACAAAACACTGTAGCGTCGCCCTTTATGGGCGATGGTCGTTAAAAAACCAAAAATTGTAGCGTCGCCCCTTGCGGACGACGCTCGTTAAACTGCCGTCAGGGACAAGCCCCAACGCTACCGAGTTTGTTTGTATCTTTGCCCTTTGTGGGCAATGATTGTAAAGGCTGAAGGTGAGGGCAAGCAATGGATTTCTGGAGGGCTAAAATTCTTTAAGCACGCAACTTAACCTTGACAGAAACGAGCGGTTTCAGCCATTGAATCCGAAAACGCAGGAGGAGGCTGCTAATGGGAGAACGAAAACTCAAAGTGGCAATTGTCGGAGCAACAGGTTACACTGGTGGCGAGTTGGCAAGGATTTTGCTTCAGCATCCCTATGTCCAAATTACTGCGCTGTTGCGCCTTTCATCTGAGGAAGCATTGCCACTCCACAAGGCACATCCACACCTGCGTGGGTTGACAGAACTTGAATGTGTCCCTTACGATGAATCTTTGCTGGAAGGTGTTGATGCGGTTTTTCTCGCCGTGCCAAACGGAATTGCAATGGAGTTGGCACCGAAATTGTTGACTAAGGGCATTAAGGTCATTGACCTTTCCGCCGATTTTCGCTTTCGCGACGCAGAAACCTACGAACACTGGTATCGCAAAACCCATACCGCAAAGGATTTGCTTTCGGAAGCGGTTTATGGTGTCCCTGAAATTCACCGCGAGCAAATCCGAAACGCTCGCTTAGTCGCTAATCCCGGCTGCTACCCGATTTCCGCGTTGATCGCTTTAGCCCCCCTTTTGCGTCGTCGCTTGGTTCAACTTGACAGCATTGTAGTTGACAGCAAGTCAGGCGTTTCGGGGGCTGGACGCTCACGGCTTGAAGTCGGTTATTTATTCACCGAACTTGATGATGATTTCAGGGCATATGGAGTTGCTGGTCACAGGCATACACCGGAAATGGAACAGGAATTCACTGCTTTGGCTGGAGAGACTGTCCGCATCACATTTACGCCACATCTCGTTCCAATGGTGCGAGGCATTTTCACGACCGCTTACGCAAAACTTGTAGAGCCAATGAGCACATCGGATGTCCATGCCATCTATGCCGAAGATTACGCCGATGAGCCTTTCGTTCGCGTCTTGGATGCCGGTGAATTGCCGAGGGTCAAAGCCGTTGTCGGCAGCAATTTCTGTGATGTTTCCGTCGTTGTTGATGAACGAACCCAAAGGGTCATTGCCCTTTCGGTCATTGACAACCTTGTCAAGGGCGCATCCGGCAACGCAGTCCAGTGCTTCAATTTGATGTTTGGGTTGGACGAACGGGCAGGCTTATGGCAGGCTGGTCTTGCCCCGTGAATTTGGGAGGCGATGAAAAATGACTTTGGCGAAAATCTCGCCCGACGGCACAATCGTCGTTCCTGAGGAACTGCTAAAGGAGGCAGGCTTAACAGAATCCCCAAAAGCCATCGCTTGGGTTGAAGACGGTAAACTCATCATCGCAACGGCTGAGTTGGTGTGGGAAACTTACGCAAAAAAATTGCAGGAACTTAGGAACGGAAAGTCATTGGATGAGTGGCTTGCAGAATTGGACAGCATTTTGGAAAGGATGAGGCACGAGGATGACCCGAACAGGTTGTGACACAGGATTTGTTGTGCGAATGGGAACGGGACATCTTGAAGTTGACCAAGCCATAAGTGACGCAAAGCAAGGACTAAGGGTTTTGATCATTCCAACAATTGTTGTCACTGAGTTTCTCAGGCTTCATTACCGATTAGGCACGGGAAGCCATGCTGAGGGCTTTATAATCGCCCTTCAAAGCCAACCATATGTGCAAATCGTTGAAGTCGGTTTTACCACTGCGCTCCGAGCAGCAAAACTTTCTCACTCGTTGGGATTGCCCACTGTAGACGCCCTAATCTTGGCTGCGTGTTTGGAAGCAGATTGCGATGAATTTTGGACTACCGATAGACAGCACTTTGCGATCGCCGAACATCAAGGAATTGTCAAGATCATTTGGTTGTGACCGAAAGGGTCAATACGCAGCGTTAACGGCTATGTGTTGCCTTTGTGCAAAGACGCTTGGCAAGGAGGGGTTTAGCATGAGCAAGTTTGTTTTGTGCTTAATGTGCATTTTGCTTGTTCTCTCTGAGATGTCGTTTACCCAACCTTTGGAACAGCAACCCAAAATCATCAAACTCCCTGAGCCGAACAAAAAGCGTGGGCTTTCCGTGATGGAAGCACTGGCGGTCAGAGCATCGGTCACTGAGTGGTCGGATAAGGACTTAAGCATCCAAGATTTGTCCGACCTCCTTTGGGCAGCGAACGGGATAAATCGTCCTGAAATCGGGAAAAGGACTGCCCCATCCGCTCAAAACGCTCAAGATGTTGACATTTATGTGTTCATGAAAGACGGCGTTTACCTTTACGATGCGAAGACTCACAGTTTGGTGCAAGTTGTTCAAGGTGACCATCGGTTATTGTTTTTCCCACCAAGACCACAGTAACCCCCTTCCGAGCAAATGACCATGCCACCAGTTGTGCTTTTGCTTGTGACGGACATTTCCCGTTTCCGTTTCGGTCCAGAAGAACTTAAGCGAGAATGGGGTGCTATTGATGTCGGCATCGTTTCTCAAAACATTTCAATCTTCTGCGCGGCAGTGGGATTGGGCACGAGACCGAGGGCGTCAATGGACAGAGAGAAAATCCGTGCCTTGCTCAAACTCAAGGAAACTCAGTTTCCATTGCTCAACCATCCAGTGGGGCACAAAAAGGAATAGCATTCATGCAGCGGAAAGGTAAGGCTCTCGCCGAACTTAGGAACTTTAAAGCGAGGTGAGTTTGTCAATGCGTCACTACCTTGGTGGGAAACCATTGACAAGGTTTGACGATGCCCTTGAGAAGTTGTTGAATGCAGTGCAACCCATAACTCGTGTGGAGACAGTGGTTCTAACTGAAGCGGTCAATCGCGTTTTAGCGGAAACCGTAACCGCTCCTTTTGATGTCCCACCTTTCAACCGGGCAGCAATGGACGGTTACGCCTTGAGGGCAAGCGACATTGCCGAAGCGTCGCCAGAAAATCCTGTCGGTTTGAAACTCATCGGTTCAGTCTACGCTGGTGAAACGCCGATGTGCACTTTTGTTGAAGGTAGTTGCGTCCAAGTTGCGACTGGAGCACCTGTGCCAGAAGGAGCGGATTGCGTTGTGCCAATTGAAGACACGGAGCGAGATGGCGAAGTGGTGCGGATTTTGAAAGCGTTTCCGCCAAACGCCAACATAACTGAGAAGGGTGCAGATGTCAGGCAAGGCAATGTCGTGTTGACTGATGGAGATTTGTTGACACCTGCTAAGGTTGGGATATTGGCGGCATTGGGACTTGACAAAGTTAAAGTTTACGCTAAGCCCAAAGTCGCAATTTTGCCGACAGGGAACGAAATCGCAAAACCGGGCACACAGTTGCGAACTGGGCAAATTTACGATGTCAACACTTACACGATTGCTGCGCTGGCAAATCAACATGGCTGTGAACCATTGCCTATGGACATCGTTCCTGACGAGCCTGAAGCGTTAAAGCAGGCTTTGGACGAAGCGATGAGGGTTGCCGATTGCATAGTTTTTTCGGCAGGTAGCGCTGTCGGTGAAAGAGATTTGTTGCCCAATTTGCTGAACGAACGAGGAACAGTGCTATTTCACGGTCTCGCTGTCCGCCCGGGGCGTCCAACTTTAGCAGCGGTCGTTGACGGCAAAATCGTTGTCAACCTGCCCGGCTTTCCGACTTCATGCCTGATGATGGCGATGGTGCTGTTAGTGCCAATTTGGCGCAAGATGGCGAGGTTGCCTGAATGGCAGCCGAAAACGGTTGCAGCGAAATTGGCTCACGATGTCCGCTCGCCAGAAGGTTTAAAGCAGTTTTTGACGGTGAGGCTCAAAAGACGGGACGAGGGACGGGGGACGGGGGACGAGGAATTCTTTGCTGAGAGTGCATACAAAGAGTCAGGCACAATTACAAGTCTGTCCGAAGCCGATGGCTTCGTCATCATCCCTGAAGAAGTCACATCATTGCCAGTCGGCATAATGGTGACTGTAACACTCCTGTGAGTATGAAAGCAAGTGAAAGCAAAAGACTGCCATGTGCTGACGAAAGGATAAAGCACATGGCAGCCCATAATAAGCGTTAGCGATTTTCCCTTATGTGGGAACAAGAGTTCCAACACTCACGGTTTGGGTTTAGGGGACGGATTTTCAATCCCGTCATCTCCGCCTTCAACAGGGTGGAAGGTAACAACCAGTCCCACATCTGTGATCTTGCACTGTTGGCATTCGCCCCCTTCTCCTCTCTTGCACGGCGGGACGAAAACATAACGCCAACCAAACTTTGGCTCCCAGTGGTAATTTGAAGGGATAGGAAATTCTCCTGATATGAAGGCAAATAACTCGTACGCCTGTCCGTCTGGTTTTTCTGGTTGTGGATAAGGTAAGTAAAACTCTCCTTCCACCCAATTGTTTCCCTTACGAATTTCTCGGTTTGCTCTTGCTTCTACTATTTTCTTATAGCGAGTTGTGCTACCGTCAGGATTAGTAATTGTGAAATCGGCGACTTCATTTGCCTTTGCTTCCCTCGCCAAACAAACAATACCAACTTCAGATATCGTCTCTGGCATCCAAGGTGTTTCTACCCGCACCTTACCCTTGATGCCTTTGTGCAAATAGAAATACATGCTGGTAATGTCGCGCTGACCTTTTACTACTGTGGCTTCTTGAGTCACCTTAGGACAAATCTGGGTATTTTCAGGTGGTGCGTATCCTCGTAATTGATAATCCCCGGGAGCAAGCGCAGGAAAAAGCGCTTCTCCGTTGGGATCAGTATAAACCTTTGCCTTGCATTTCTCCTTAATATAGGCTTCCACTCGCACATTAGGTAAAGGCTTAATTGTCCGTTCACCAGTTTCAAGGCTGATGATGTCCATAAGAAATACCTTCACCAGTAATTGCGCAGGAGGTGGCACTTTCCGGATTGGAAATCTGGCAACGATTTGCTCTTTCTCATTTATGACTTCAATCCAAACGTTCCCTTGATCGTCTTCGACGACGCGAATTTTATACGGTTTTCCGCCGATTGTTATCTCGGAAGGAGCAATCCCGAAATTCCAAACAATTCCTCCACCATCAAAATAAATAGTCGCACTGACAGAAATGATAAAGTCTTGCGTCGTCGGGTTACTCGGGGACCGAGATGACACGAAAGTCGCTGTCAGAACATACTCTTCCTCATCAGCGAAGTAGTAATCCTCCTCAACGCTCGGGACAGTAAGTGTAACTGTCTCAAATTGATTCGTTACTGCGTTGATGAACACACCTGTGATGACGCCCTCCATTGTGATAGTTTCTTGCTCTTGCAGTGCCTTCGTGTCGTGGCTGGCAATTGCTGTCAACAATGCCACAGGCAAAACGACAGCATACCACGCCTTTCTGCGCATAATCGGTGATGCACTTTCCTTTATTGCTTTTTGCGTCTTCTCATCGGGATGCACATGCACCCCGTTTATATCCCAAGTCACCTGTAAGTTTCCCTGAATCTCTAACCCATCCCCTTGCAAAGTCACTGTCCCATCAGGGCGATGAAGCACCATAAGTTGCTTGTTGGCGTCCCACAAAATCCCGATCCGCTTCTTTGGCTCATCGGGGGAAACCCAAACAGGTGGGGCAATGCGGAAGTTTATCTCGGAAAGGAAAAAACTCAGCCCAAATAATGGATTGCCAAATGCTTCCTTCATCTGATTTACCATTCTAACAATTTCAACAGGTAGCGTTAACCAAATCGTTACATTAGGTTCTGGTGGTTTTACTTCTATCAAATTCCCCCGCATTTTTTCCAAAGCTTGCTTAAATTCTTCTTCGGCAGATTGTTTTAATTCTGCTAAAAAGTCGGACAAGAGAATAACTCCCTGCACCTTATGACTGAGCAATTCTTCCAGGCTTTTACCTTTCAACACCTCGCTTTTCCAACCTTTCACTCCTGACAGCAAAAGCGTTTGGGCTAATCCCAATGCATGAGGATGTCCTATTTCCCCACCCCCCTGCCTTACGGCTTTAGCGATGGTTTCTTCATCTAACGATTTCTGATGATAACCGTAAAAGGCAGCATCAGCGTTCATCTCAGGAATGGGTTGGTAATCTTTTTCTTGCCCTAACTTAATTGCCTTCCAACCTACAAAAGTAGCCACGCCTTCCATCGTTTCTTGCCAGCGTTCAAAAGTAACTTCTGCCTCATTCACACCCTCCTGCTGGCGTCTTTTTTGCCGTTGCATAATAAACGCCTTCGTCCACCGCTGCCTTTCCTTTTCTCCTTTTGCTTCTAATGCCCTTGCTAAACATTCTCTTTCTGCTACTTCGGTAACAATTGCTTGGGCTTTCTTTATTCTCTCCATCATTTTCGGCTCTTTCACTCTTTGAAACCACCAAACATGGAAGGCTTCATGGATAATGGTTTCCAATCGGTAAATCGCGTCAGGTTCTCGGTTGACAGTGTAGCCAGGTGGGGCACAATCTTCCAAAACCCACCAGTTTGGGAAATACCTTAGCGCCGCAGTCCAAACGCCGTTGATCTTCTCCAACCAACCCCCAAACTCTTCGCACTTCCTTTCTCCTCCTTTCGTTTCTCCTACATGCACCGTCATACCAAAAGGAACTTTCGGTAGTGGTCCTTTATAGCGCACGAACCCCTTCGGTGGTTTGGGGTGATTGATCAGAACCCATTGACCTTCATCACCTTCCAGCAAAAATGGAATCCCGTCAAGACTGAAACCTTCCCAAATCTCCTTGCCTTTGACCTTGAGCAGGTTGGCAACTTCAGCGATGCGAA
>Ga0209394_1001455_pt1 | contig 13746 bp, 23 predicted proteins | sample JNZ201metaG_FD_184122 | JGI IMG/M metagenome (GOLD analysis project Ga0209394, IMG submission 184122) | Hot spring microbial communities from Jinze hot spring, China to study Microbial Dark Matter (Phase II) - JNZ 20120812A (SPAdes) (version 3) ... | reverse complement strand
TTGTTAAGTTTAAATCTTCCTACTAGCATATGCTAAAAAATTTAAGTTTTACATCAATTTACTATAAAAGAACTTGAGAGAAGGGGAATAGTTAAATAAAACTAGGGGAATCAAAGGATAACAGAAAGATAACAAAAGGATAATATCATTAAAAGGCATCATCACTACATTACTTTAAATCAAGAAATTTCAAACAATATGCTAAAAAAGAATTTAAATATCATGAAAAATTTACAATTAGAAATGGTGAACTGCTGAAAAATGAAGCAGTATCCTGCTTAAACAAGCGTGAAAAACTAGGCTACTGCTTCTAAAAAAAGTTTAAATGTTTGTATTGAAAATTTTTTATTGATGGATATGTCTAAAGAGGAGAAGACTGGTAAAGAGGCAACTTCAGTTGAGCAGCCACCTCAAATTTCCCCTGAGGAATGGCAGACTGGGATGTATTTCTTTAATAAGTTTCTGAAGGAGATTAAGATTTCACGTAGAGAGAATGTTGTACATGTTGATTGGATTTTCGAGTTTCCAAGTGTTGAAATTGCTAAGGCATTTGTATCTACAAGTAAAGCACAGCTTGGAGCTATAGTTTCAAGTAAATGAAGAGAGATGGTGAAATAAAATTATGGAAAGAGATGAGAAGAAGAGTGGCAGCATAAGTTTGGAAGAAGAAAAGGAGTATGGGCTTGGTCTTGGAAGATATCTTGGAGGTTTAGCTAGAGCTGAACCTGACGCTCTTGAGAAGCTTGAGTATCTTGCTGGTGTAACTAAGAGGAAGAAGGTTGAAATCATAAGTAGGGCTATAGACCTCTACTATGAAAACATGATTTTAAGTAAAGCATGGGAAAGGATTAAGCATCTTTCAGCAGAGGATTTAATTGCATCATGGCAATTGTTTAGAGGTTTAATGGGGATAACTACTGATACTGCGATAGGGATAACGAAGGAGTTTGTCTCTGGAACTCTTGGAGCATTCTACAAGATGCTTGAGGGTGCAAGGATTGAAGCATATGCGATGGCAAGTGAATCTTCAAAGAAAGCTCTTGAGGAGAGAAGGTGGCAGCAGATTTCAAAAATGTATGAGAAGTTTGAGCCAATACTTGATTTCGTAGTAGACATGCTTTCAGAGAATATGACGAGAGTAATGTTTCCATCAACTGCAAAGAAGCCTAAGATAAAGGCTAAAATAACCGTTGTGGAAGAGGAAGAAGAAGGTGAAGAAGTGGTTGTTAAATGAGAATTCCCACATGTAGCGAACTAATGGATGTAATAGCTAAAAATCACTTTGAAATTTTAAAGGTAACTGAAGATGAAGAGAAATGTGTAATTGACTTCCGCCATCCAACACTTAAATATGGGATAATTGGTCTTCCACCAGCCTATTATAATTCAAGCGTCTACCTGAATAAGAATACAGGAACACTAGAGGTAACTGTTAGGAGGAGGGTTGATGGATTCAAAGAGCTATATTTAGAGGGATGCTGTGAAAACGGTATAAACGTATGTAGACCACACGTAGATATGGAGGAGAAAACTCTTAGCGTAGAAGCAAAATTCCACACCAATGTTAAGGATAGGTTGAATGCCCTATTGACTGAAATGTATCAATGAAAAAATTTATATGGATGTTTAAAATATTAAGAACATGTGCAGAAAACTATGGAACGTCAAATGCACATTAGACTTGACGACGACGTATACAGACTCCTAGTTAGATACAGCATGAAGAAGTATGGGACTCCACTTAAAAAGATAACTATAGCCATAAATGAAATCATAAGGGAATACTTTAAGGAGCATCCTGAACTTACAGCGTGAAACGTTTATTAGTAAAGAGTTCAACATAGTATTTGTAGGTAAATGTCGCTTATCATTGGAGCTGACACAACAATTTCAACTGAGACAAGTGCAGAAGAAGTTAAGGTAGTTAAAGGTGCAAACCTAACTGTGACGAGCATATTGAGATGTCAGAGGCTAATAATTGAAGAGGGTAAAACAACAGTTGCAGGTAGCGGTCAAATAATAGTTTCACTTCCACCTCCACCTCCAAGCCCATTTGAAATCATGTTGAACATACTCCTATTAATCATACTCATAATCATAATAATTGCACTTCTCGACTATGCATTCAAAAAACTTCTCAAACCAGTATGAAATGGGAAAAAATATTAATAAAGGTCTACATAATTATCTCGATACAGGATGTCTCCAAATACAGTAGTAATAACTTCAGATAGAATTAGACTGGCAAGTTTAACTGCAAACCCAACAACAGTTCAAGCTGGAGAAATATGGTATAACCAAAACTATATTGCACTCTGGCTTGCAGTAGATACAGTTCCAGCAAACGCAAAGAAGTTTGTACCACCACCATTCACACAAGCAGACATAGCTGATAATGCAATCATAGAATCCAAGATTGCTGATGGTGCAGTTACAACTGCCAAGATTGCTAATAGTGCAATTACAACTGCTAAAATCGCTGATGCACAGGTTACAAGGGCAAAGCTTTCGGGAGTCTTCCCAATAGGTACAGCAGATATATCCGATAATGCAATAACAACTGCCAAAATCGCTGATAGTGCAATCACAACTTCCAAGATTGCCGATGCACAGGTTACAAGGGCTAAATTAACTGGCGTATTCCCAATAGGAACAGCAGATATAGCTGATGGTGCAATCACAGAGGCAAAGATTGGTAGTGGTGCAGTTACATCAGCTAAAATAGCTGATGGTGCAGTCACATCAACTAAGATTGCTGATAGTGCAATTACAACTTCCAAGATTGCCGATGCACAAGTTACAACTGCTAAGATTGCTGATAGTGCGATTACAGGTGCAAAACTTGCAAGTAGTGCAGTTACAGCAGGTAAGATTGCTGCTGGAGCTGTAGGTACAGCTGAGCTTGCAAATTCATGTGTTACAACTGATAAGATTGCTGATGGTGCAATCACAGAGGCAAAGATTGTTAATGGTGCAGTTACAGATGCAAAGATTGCAAGCGGTATAAGTCCAGGTAAGATTGCAGCTGGAAACATGAATCTTGGAACTGGAACTTTGACATGTGGTCAAATAAATGTTGGGGATATAGTGTTGAACTATGGATGGGTTATAAGGGAGCATCCAGATAGACTTGAAATATTGAAGAATGGTAGAGTTGTCTTCGTAATTCCAAGTGAATAAACATATATTAGGAATATGCGAATATAGATGAATTGGGATTTTTTTGGTTAGGGTAGGCTGGGTTAGTCCATCACCATATCTACCTACAGGTATAGGTAAGGTTTCAAGGTATTTAACTCAGGGATTGGTTAGAGATGGATTTGAAGTTGCATGTTTAAATCCTCAGCATGGCGGTAAACCAGTTGAGATTGAGGGTGTAATACATTATCCATGGATTGAAAATGAACTTATACATGTCTTCCTAGATGAGTTTAAGCCTGATGTGGTTGTAATCTACTTTAGCACTTGGGTTGAACCGTATAGGAGTGTGGCGAGGATATGTGCTGATAAGAATATTAAGGCAATGTTCTATTGTACTGTTGAACATGGAAGTCTAAGTCCATTATACTTTGAGGCTTTAATTGGATGTAACATGGTGATTACACCTTCAAACTATGGTAAAATGGTTTTATGTAGAAATCTCCCTGAGGATAGGGTTATGGTTGTTCCACATGGAGTAGACCACTCAATATATAAGCCTATTGGCAAGGTTAGGTTTGAAGGCTATGAGGATAAGTTTGTCTTCGGCATGGTTGCTAGAAACAATATTAGGAAGGAGTTTCCAACTTTGATGAAGGCTTTCTCCATGCTTCCAGATGATGTAAAGGATAACAGCATACTATACCTGCATACAAGTGTTGGGGAGAGCAACCTTGGAATTAGAGGATGGGATTTAACCTATCTAACCTTTCACTTCGGTCTTGCAGGCAAAGTCCTACTTCCAAGTCTCAGGGCAAATAGGTTTTATGGATATGATGAACGTGAAATGGTGCAGATATATAACGCTATGGATGTTCATTGCCTGATAAGTAGCGGTGAAGGATTCGGTCTACCAGTAATTGAAAGCCAAGCATGCGGAGTTCCAAACATCTTAAGCTATAATACAAGTCTACCAGAAGTTGGAGGTGAAGGGGCATTATATGCGGAATGCTGGGAGGATGAGCTTTACACAATTGAAAGCTTCACAATCTACACAACTAAGACTAGTAGCGTACTTAAATGCATGGAAACCCTATACTATGATGAAAACCTGAGGAAAAAGCTCTCTCAAAAAGCCTTGGAAAACGCTAGGAAATACACTTGGAGGAAGGCGGTGAACATGCTTATAACTGCCATTGAAGTATGCATGGAGACTAAGGATAGATTTGGAATGGAGATTCTAAGGATGAGTAAACCAATACTTGCAGAGGGATTCAGCGATTTAAAAGCACAGCTTATACCGAGCGGTAGAGGTTTATGCCTAGACCTTGGATGTGGATTGAACACTCCATATAGAAGGGAGATTGAACGTAAAGGCTATGAGTATGTTGGCTTGGACATTAGGAAGAGCAGGAAGATAACAGTCCTAGCAGATGCTAGACATTTACCCTTTAGAGATAAAGTCTTCAACTTCATCTGGGCAAGTGAACTGCTTGAGCATATACCAACTGAACAGCAAAAAAAGGTTTTAGAGGAATGTATGAGGGTTGGGAGAAGGGTTGTCTACACATTTCCAAGTGAAAACACAGTTACCTTCTGGCTTGACCCATCACATCACAGGATAAATTGGGATGAAATTGAAAAGCTTAAAATTGAGAAAAGGGTTATGAATGGAACAATAATATTATCATGGGAGGAAAATAATATTAAAAAAGAAGGGGAAAGTAAATGTGATTGAAATGTTGAAAAAGCTAAATTTAAAGAGGATGATAGCGTCAAGACTTCTAAAGTTCCTATTAAGCAATGTAGAGGTTTTAGAGGTTGATGGGATAGAGTTAAGGGTTGGTGGGAATACTGTTAGGATTGACGGAAGCTCCATCACCCTTCAACCCTTAACTTCAAACCCAACTTTGGCTAGTGGGAAAATATGGTTTAGAAGTGATTTATCAAAAATACTTTATAGCCCAGATGGAACAAACGTTAAGGATATTCACCCAGCATTGTGGGATGACATCACAAATAAACCTTCAACCTTTCCACCATCATCACATATACATGTGGTTGGAGAAATATCTGGATATGTAACCCATATTGCAGGTGATGACACCGAGATTACAACCACATCTACATCCTATCCAACATCAGACCAGAAATACTTCTACATGAGTTTATGTGGTGGAGCATTCCCATTGAATAAGCTTGCAGCTTCAATTGAGGGAAAAGTAACCTCTGGATACACATTGTATGTGGGGATATATGTTGATGGAACGTTGAAGACTGAGCTTTCATGGACTGAGACAAGCTACACAATTAAGGTTGCAACTGGAATAGATTTATCTGGTTTAAGCACCACAGTTACACATCAAGTTGGAATTAGAATGAAGGTTACGGGTGGAACTGGATATGTGAGGTCGGTGGACTTCTACTGGTTGAGGTGAATTAATTGAGCTTCCCAATGAGGATTTGCAGGTCATGTCAATCATGCTATACATGTCAATCATGCTATACCTCATGTTATAGCTGTTATGGTTGTCAGTCATGCTATTCATGTTATGGTAGCTGCGAATCATGTCAAAGCTGTGTTGGATGTCAGAGCTGTTATACCTCATGTTATAGCTGTTATGGATGTCAAACATGTGTCTCATGTTATGGTAGCTGTCAGACATGTCAGTCATGTGTATCATGTCAAGTATGCAATGTCTCATGCTATTCATGTTATGGTTGTCAGTCATGCTATTCATGCTATGGCAGCTGTGTATCATGTCAATCATGCAATACCTGTCAAGTATGCTATACCTCATGCTACTCATGTTATGGTTGTCAGTCATGTGTGAGTTGTCAAACATGTATAGTTTGTGGGGCTAATGTTGTTGCAGAGTGAGGTGATGAAGAAATGAGTTTTAGGAGGGGAGCTGTAAAAACACTTGATATCCGTGATTTAGAGTGTAGAAGCTGTGAAACATGTGTCTCATGCTATGGAAGCTGTGAAACATGTTATAGCTGTGTCTCATGTCAGAGCTGTTATACTTCATGCTATTCATGTTATGGTTGTCAGTCATGCGTCTCATGTTATGGTAGCTGTCAGACATGTCAGTCATGTGTATCATGTCAAAGCTGTTATACCTCATGCTACAGCTGTTATGGATGTCAAACATGTGTCTCATGTTATGGTAGCTGTCAGACATGTCAGTCATGTGTATCATGTCAAGTATGCAATGTCTCATGCTATTCATGTTATGGATGTCAAACATGTGTCTCATGCTATGGAAGCTGTCAGACATGTCAGTCATGTGTTGGATGTCAGAGCTGTAATGCATGTGAAAATTGTTATATAACGCAGTATACATGTCCAATAGGCTACTATACTGGATAGGGAAAACTTTATTTGTACTATGGGGAAGATTATTTGAGGTGATTGATATTTCCCTTCCATGTGTGAAGTGCTATACATGTCAGGTTTGCATAACATGTGAGAAGTATGGATGTCAAGTTGGTGAGGCTGGAGCTCCACAGCAATTAACTGTTCCACCACAACAGCAATGGATTGTACAGCCACAGCAACAATGGACTCCGCAACCTCAACAGCCAATTCCAACAATGCTTCCACCACAGTTTGAAAAGAGGGTTAGGGAGATAATTATTGAAGTCTTAACTGAGCTTGGACTAATTGAGGTTAAGGGGAGAAGAACTATACAATAAGTGAGTTAAATGTTTCCACCATTACTACACGAACTTACAGTTTGGAATACAAGTAAATGCAATTTTAAGTGTAATTATTGTTTTGTATATAGTCTTTACACGGACATTCCAAAACAGGAAATGACTGTTGAAGTCATGGATGCACTCATAGACTTTGCAAAGTTCAACTTGATGAGGGATGGGAAGATATGGTTCTTCGGTGGAGAGCCATTCACATCCTTTGAAACCATGAAGTATATAACTGAGAAGTGCGTGGCGAACAATCTTAAGGTTGGATTCGGAGTCACCACAAACTGCTATCTACTGGATGAGGAGAAGCTTAAATGGATGAGGAAGTATAACTATGGGATTCTATGCAGCATTGATGGAACTGAAAACCTTCATGATAGACATAGGAAACTATATGATGGAAGTGGAACGTGGAAGACTGTTTGGGAAAACATCAAGCTCGTCAGGAAGATTCTAACTCCAGAGCCTCAGATTAGGTGGACTGTGAACGTCGATACTGTTGAGGGATTAACTGAGGCTATGAAGTTCTTCATAAAGGAGGGATTGACAAATTTGGCGATAGACTGCGTATATGAGGTTAAGTGGGATGAAGACTGCCTCAAAATTTTAAGGGGAGAACTTGAGAAGATGGGTGAACTATTATTGGAGTGCTACAGCAATAATATTCCAGTATTCTCAATGTTCATAAGAGACGTTTATGATGCATATACGAGAACCAATGAGAAGGTTAGGGCTAACTGGCTTGATAGATGTGGACTTGGAACTGGAAGCGTTGGAATTTCGCCTAGGGGTGAAATACTTCCATGCCACAGATTTGTGAGTGGTGGGAAGCCAGTTATTGGAAGCGTGTTCAGAGGGTTCAGCCCTGAGAGGATATATATAGTTGAAAGATGGAGGAAGCTTCCACCATACAGCGAACATCCCAGCAGATGCTTAGACTGCAAGGTTAAATATGCATGTATAGGTGGATGCTTAGCATGCAACTACGATTTATTCGGAGATTTACACATTGTCCCAGAATCATACTGTGAAATAAAGAACTTAGCATATGAAGTCCTGATTGACGTTGTCAGGAAATCAATGAACTATGATGCATTTAAAAGACTTTATGGTGCTGGGATTGGTAGAGGCTGTATAGAGTGAGTTGTCGATAAATATTTTAATAAAGATTGGAGGAGAAATAATAAAGGTGGTTGGGATGTCTTATAGAATGAAGCCTAGAAAGGGTGTTTACAGTATCTGGGATGTTGCACCTGAAATTGCAGATAGTTTAACATACAACATTGAAGAGTTAATTCCAGAGGGTGTAAAGAAGATTGAATGTAGATTTTTCGGGAAAACCCCGCTTTTCGCATCCATAATACATGGCAAGAAGGATAGTGTCTTCGTCATAGAGGGGAACTCCGAATACCTGAGTGAAGAAGACTATAGGGAAATGGGGTTTGACCCTGAAAAATATAGTGAGATTAGAGATAGCATTGCATGTGTATATGCAGCATATGTCCATGCTATGAGCGATATATCAAAAGAGGATTTTGAAAAACGCTATAAGGTTGGTAGAAGAGGTCTCTCAATTATAAGAAAGTATTACGATGATTATACAGCTGACTTCACCATTGAATAACCATATTAAACTTTTAGAATCCTCGGAGAAAAACTCTAGGTTAAATCAATAATTCATTTTAAGTATCTTAAATCAGATTTCTCGGAGGCTATGGAGAAGTTATATCTGAACCTCACATCTATGTGAGGAAATGTCCACTCTTAAACCATAGCCTCTTTCGAGTTCTACTTGATGAATCAGATGGAGAAGATGGGGAAGACCCGTAAAGGGAGTTCGATGCATATTAACCATCTGATTCATCTAACAGCATTTTCGGGTGTAGTGGAGTACGATTAGGCTTACCCATATGGGAGGTGCACTCATATGAAACCACTACACCTCTCGAAGCCTGTGGGTAGGAGTTATGAATACAAACCCCATTTTGGGAGTGGTGAGTTCAGAACCTACCCAACAGGTTTTTCGGGTGATGTGGAGAGAGGGATGAAAAACCCAACCCTTAAAGGGTGGGATGTCGTAGTTATGAGCCCACATCACCTCTCGAACCTCTAAGGACTTCCTTCGGATTTAAACCTTTCCCAATGATTTTTGTGGCGGCAACCCTTCTGAAGATTATATAATTTAAGAGGCTTTTATCTTTTTCAACTAGACCTGAAACCCTTCTGATGTTTTCTCTATTCATGTATATATCCTTCCAGCTGCCATAGAATCCTAGGAGGAGGTATTTTACATCTTCCACCTTCACTTTTCCACTAATTATTGCAGGCTCCAATTGCTGTAGGCGATTCATAAGCTTCCTTGAGAGTCTATCAACCTTTATCCTTACAGTATGCGTTGAACTTGGAAGAGTTATAATCCCCCTAAGGAAGATTCCATTTCTATCAATGTAGAAGTCAATTTTATCTATGTATGGTGAGAAAAAGCTGGATAGCCTCCTAATTAGAATCATATGCTTAATCCCACTCATCCCAACACCCCATAAACAGTTTATGGGGGAGTCTTCAAGCCCTTTATCCCTCTAACTTTTCCATTAACCACAATGATTTCAACATGCGATAAATGACTGTTTAAAGCCGATTTGTTTATGGGCTTCCTCCTGCCCATTTCCTCCACCCATTAATTATGCATTTTAATTAGTCTTCTAATGACATCTTCATAGGTTTCCCTTGGATGAACTTTGAGTTTGAGTAGTTGATTCCTTGTTTCAAGTGAAATCTTTATGGTTGTAGTTTTACGCTTCATTTTCACCCCTATTATACTATGGTATATTGAGGTATATAAATCTTTAAGTCTTTAATGGCTTTATAATGATGTGAAGTAATGAAAGATAAGGGAAAGGTTAAATTTTAGAATTCCAATTTATTTATGATTGAATTTGAAAGCTGAAAACAGGGAAAACCTCTTTGAGAGAACATATACCTCATTTGTAATTTCAATTTCAGGAGCCATCATCATAGTGGTTATAGCATTGGTCGTCATGGTGGTAATAGTTAATTTAGCCTCAAAGGTCATGGCAGCTGAAGAAAAGGTTAAACCCTTCATACATCACCTTGGAAGTGGAACAATGTACTCAGACGATAAGGAGAGACCAGTCATTGAAGTTTCAAGGACAGAGCCATTCATCCTAGATGGATACATAAATCTACAGAACATGAAAAAGGGGGATAGAATCATAATTAGACAGTATGTCAAGTTGAAGCCGGATGGAAACTACATACTATATGATTATGAGGAATATGCTGATGAACAAGAGAAACCATTAATCTACATAACTCCTAAGACGGCTGTATATGGCATCCTCGTAACCCTTCAGCAGATTGAGGGCACTCCAATACTTTATGATTGGGAGTTCCACATGATAAGCTCATAACTCTTTACATAGGAAAAAGTTTATAAGTATGTTATGAGATTTTGACATGATGTAAATGAAGAAGGTTATTCCACCATACATATTCTGTGTTAGATGTGGAGAGAAGGTTGAGCTCATCGAAGAGGAGGATGAGAAAGCTCTAGCTAAAATAAGGGAGCAGGGTTATACTGCTGTGGGGAGAGGAATATGTAGATGCGGCGTCGTCTACGTCCTCTGCTATCAGCCTCTACCAGCATCACCAACCTTCAGTTTATTCTTCAATATCTATCAACCAGAAGCTTTACAAAAAATTTTAGAGTGAGGATACCCATATACATACTTGAGGAGATATGAGTCCAGACTTTCCGAGGAGAACTGCGGTAATAGACCCTGCAATAATCTGGAATTATAGTGTAAGAACGCTTACAGACTTTACTGGTAAACCTAGAAGTGATTTGATAGGTGTAGATGAAAGTTTAGATGCACATGGCTATACATCTTCAAGGGCGGCTAGACTAGACTTCCTTGATGTTGCAGTTTCAACACGTTCAAGCCATACAGCTGAAGACGTCTGGAATGTGTCTACTAGAACTCTAACTGGATTTACTGGTCAGCCTAGAATTGACTTGTTGGGTGAGGATGCAACTTTTGAAGCTGGAACTGGAGTTAGAAAGGCTTTGATTGATAGGCTTGCAAACATTGAAGCATTCGATACACCAATAGAGGGGACAGCAACAATGGATGGTACTGAAGTGAACATTGTCCTAGATGAAATCACAGGCAACCCACCTAGATTCCTAGAGGGCTATATAGATTTATCTCCAATGGCTTCAGGCGACACAATCATCATACGTCAATACATGAAGATAAGTGCTACTGGAGGCTACGTTAAATATGCAGAGGAATCTTATAGTGGAGCACAAGAACTACCACTACTCCATGTGGTTTCAAATCCAGCGACATATGGCATAAAGATAACGGCACAGCAAACAGCAGGCACATATAGGACGCTCACATATCAATTCTTCAGGAGAAGGACTGTTTAAAGAGGATAGGTAACTGTCAGCAATTTTAGAATTGACAGTTAATGTAGTGATACTGTAGATTCTAATCTTATTAGAAGTGTATGGTGCTGGAGAAAAGTCAATGGAAAAAGGTTATTTAGAGATGTGTGAAAATAGTTTTGATGAGCTTAGAGTTTGAACGTGGATATGTTAATCCATTGATGGCTACATGTGGTGTGAGATGGCTTCCACTATGTGAATACTGGATTATGAAGGTTGATTTCCTAGATAAGCTTCTAGTAAAGTATTTTCCACATGAAGTTGCACTTAAAATTGTTCAGGACTTCTTCCTTGAAAGCCCGCAAAACTATACGCATCTGCTAATATATGCTGAAGACGTCATTACAACTCCAGACTGCATTAAACTTTTAATTGAAGACGCCGTTAAATATGGTTTTGACGTTGTATCAGCATGGTTTAACTATGACTTCAAGATGAATTGGGTTTCCCTGACAAAGAAGGATTTAAGTGATTTGAACATTACAAGTCCACATCAATATGAGTTTATGAATCCATTGGATATGCTGAACTTCGAAGACCCATTCATGGAGGTATTCTTTCAAGGGATGGGTTTAACATTGATTAAGAGGAGCGTACTTGAAAAGGTTAAACTCTATAAACCATACAAGTACATTGAGGATGAAGTTCTTGGGAGGAGGATGACTAGGGGGATAATGTTCGACGTATCATTCGCACTTCAACTTAAGGAGCTTGGGATAAAACAGTATGTTGATAGGAGGGCATTCTGCATACATTTTGGGAGGACAATAGAGTTTATAAGGAGGAATGAAACTCCAAGGATAGAGTTTATACCGAAGACGAGGAAACTTGAGATAAGAGTCTAATCCAAGTTAAATTTATCAATATAGACTTACATTTCATATTTAGTGGTTGTATGGTTTACGACCAGTCTCTACTGGTTTTAACGATTACACAATGCCCAAGTGGGGAGAAGCGTGGGAGAACCTTCTACGTTGATGGATATGTACGTGGAACTGATGGCTCAAGGCTCTACTGGGTTATTAATCCACCTGTAGAAGTGCACCTCATACGTGATGGAACGGAGACATATATTGGTGGTGGAGGAGGAAATCCAGATGGGACATTCCATACTGCATGTACTATTCCAACAACATATGATGAAGGTGTAACTGTAACCTTACGTGTAAGGCTTCCAGCAGGCACCTACTGGATTGATTCAGACGTTAGAGATTCGGAGTTTCCATTGCAGGATTACGTCTATGAGAAAACTGCTACCACGGATTTCGTTGTTAAATATGATAGCTCTCTCACACCTCCAACGGTCAGCATAGTTGGAAGGGAGTCTGAGGGTGTGGTTGTACGTTTAAGTACGAGGCTCACCTATACAACTACTGGAAGCGGGATTCCAAATCAAACAGTATACTTCTACTATAGGCGTAGCGGTGAAACATATACACAGCTTGATAATCCTAAGACTACTGATAGCAATGGATATGTTGATTCAGATACTGTTACACTTAGTGCTGGAACATATGATTTCAAGGCTGAATACCTTGGAACACTAACCGTGGCAGACTGCTCTGCTGAAACCACAAATTATACAATAACTAAGATGCCGACAAGCCTAAGCTTGGTGGTGATAGTCTCATGAGCAAAAACTTTCAGTTGAAGGCTACACTTGTTAAAGCTGCAACTCAAGAGCCTCTTCCAAACAAGACCATAAACTTCTATTATAGGACTCCAACTGGAAGCTATGTTGCCTTCGGCAACCCAAAGACTACCGATGAAAATGGAGTTGCCCTATCAGACGTCGTAACTCTAACAGACCAGGAATACTGGTTTAAAGCAGAGTTTCCAGGTGATTCATTGTATGATGCCTCATATGCGGAAGCACAATATAAGCCGAAGGCTCCAGCAGCCTTTGATGTAAGTCAAATGTTAATGCTGATGCTAATGTTCATGTTAATGTTCATGTTAATGTCCATGATGAGCTTCATACTCCCAGAATTTACACGTGAATAAAAGAAGGAGAAAAGGGAGGAGGAAAAATAAATATTTAAGAAATGAATAAATAAGTTAGGTGAAGTCATGCCAACCGTACAGTTAAGAGCTACTTTGACAACGGATACAACTCCACTAGCAAATAAGACGATAACCTTCTATTATAGACCTAGTGGTGGAACATATACACAGCTTGGTAATCCTAAGACTACTGATAGCAATGGAGTTGCCCTATCAGATACAATAACCCTCTCAGCTGGTAGATATGATTTTAAAGCTGAATTCGCTGGAGACGACACCTACGAGCCGAGTACTGGTGAAATAACCAATTATCAGGTTGGGAGATATCCAACTTCCATAACTCTGCAAATTATTGTCACATAGAAAAGTATATATGAACCTTTTAAACATATTAAATTTATGATGAACATATCGAAGGTTAA
>Ga0209394_1001452_pt1 | contig 13778 bp, 12 predicted proteins | sample JNZ201metaG_FD_184122 | JGI IMG/M metagenome (GOLD analysis project Ga0209394, IMG submission 184122) | Hot spring microbial communities from Jinze hot spring, China to study Microbial Dark Matter (Phase II) - JNZ 20120812A (SPAdes) (version 3) ... | reverse complement strand
GACTAAGCGTAGGGCAATAATTGAGAGGGCTAAGGAGATACTCCACAAGTGGAGCCTAGAGACTATACCGGAGACCGAGGAGATATTCCGCGAGGTCTCGGAGATACTTAAGATGGCTAAGATCAGGGAATATGGTCCGGAGAAGCTTCCCGCAGGTCCGGAGGTTGACTCGGCTAAGGAGATAATTATTGTTGAGGGCAGGGCTGATGTAATAAATTTGGTGAAACACGGCATTTATAATGTTATAGCCCTAGAGGGTGTGAAGATACCGGAGACGGTGATTAAGCTTACTAGGGAGAAGGAGGCGACGGCATTCCTCGATGGAGATCATGGGGGCGACTTAATACTCAAGGAGCTACTTCAAGTTGCCAACATTAAATATGTGGCTAGGGCTCCTAGAGGTAAGGAGGTCGAGGACCTAACGGCCAAAGAGATTGAGGAGGCCCTAAAGAATAGGATTCCCATCGAGGAGATTGTGGAGCGTAGGAGGAAGCGCAAAAAAGTCCTTGTTCCCAAGGGAATCGTTGAGGCGGCCGAGAGCCTTAAGGGAACATTAGAAGCCATATTATTTAATGATAGGGTGGAGCAGATAGCTAGGCTCCCAGTAAGCGAGCTGGCTGATAGACTAAAGGAGTTTGAGGGCGTAAATACGGTCGTCTTCGACGGCATAATAACTCAGAGACTTGTTGATATAGCTAGCGAGAAGAACATCAAGTATCTTATTGCAGCCCGCATATCTGACCTTGTAAAGCAGCCTCTAAATATAAGCCTGCTGACATTCGATGATATATTAGAGTAAACTATCCATTTTACTTCACTTAGGCTTCCCGAAGAACTCGAAGAGAGTTTGCGGTCTAGCCGACTTCGGCGGTATAAGATCTTCCTCCCTAACACCAAATAATGAAAGTATTCTCATTGCCGCTGGAACTACTTGATTTTCCACATAATATTCTATGTCAATCTCGCCATATGATGCTAGGGTATATGGCTTAGCCCGCTCATAGAGCTTCCCAGAGCCGACGGTTATGACGTAGCCAATCTTATCGCCGATAGCTAGAGCCCAACCCTCCCTCTGGAGCATCCTTGCCGCCTCAACATGCGGTGCCCTAACCTCATACTCCTCAAGGGGTTTTGTTAGGGTCTTCCATATTATTAAGTCTCTGTATGGGATCCTCCCATTCCTCAAATCCATTATATACTTGCGCACGTACTCAACAGCCTTTCGAGCCGACTGTTCTTTCAAAACTATCTCAAGAACCTTTTCCTGTATGTTTTTGGCGGCATTAGCCCAATCGCCCCTAACAACCTCCAGCCCAACCATATCGAGCCTTCCATCTGGCATGAGACCGCAATACCGCTTCTTTGCCTCGGTGAATAATATGCGCGTGTATATTTTGTCTGGCTTAATCTCCAGTCCCAGTGTCTCCTCAATCATCTTAGAGAGTTCCTCAACCTTCTTAGGCTCATACCTCACGAATATGCTGTCTGTATCGCCATAAACGACCTCTAGACCGAGGCTCTTAGCCATCTTAATCGTGCTCGTGATGGTGTATCTGCCCCACGCCGTAACCGCCTCGGCAACAGGCTTAATATACCATCTAGCACCGATCCACCCGGCATAACCATAGGTTGCATTAGCAATAACCTTAACGGCCTTTTGGCGGGCATCGAGCAGTCTATACTCCGGGCTTCCGGGATTAAGCCTCTTAAGCTCAGCCCTAATTTCATCCCTAGCCCTAAGAAGCCTAGATAGAACCTCACGATAGAAGCCCGGCGGCTCCCTCCTAAACCGATGATTAACCTCCGGAGCAACATAAACTCCAGACGATGGCTCCGGCTCCTCAGGAGGCAAATAAGTGTCAGGTGATACATTGTAAGCTATCATTATGTTTGGATACATGGATTTAAAGTCTAGGACCGCTATATTATCATGTATTCCGGGCTTGGGTTCTAGGACTATTGCTCCAGCATATGGCATGTATGGTCTCTCAACCCTCTTTGGCACAAGTTCACCCATCTGGTATGCATGGCGTATGAGGAACCATTCAACCCTAAATCCAACAGCCGCTGTTCCAATATGGTCTAGTGGTAGGCCGACTAGGCTTGAGAGCTGTATTGCGAAGTCCAATATTGCCTCTGTTATGCCCATTATGCATCTTGTATTCTCCATTGAGAACCTTAGTAGCGTTATCCTCTTTGTTGGGTCCTCCCAATATTGAGCGTAGTCAACATCTTCAATTATTGTCCGCTCATCAATCCTCATTATGCCTAGATAGTCGGCTATATTCTCTAGGGTTTTAACCTTCACCTCAGGAAACTCGTCCACATAATCGAATAGGTCAATATTAGCTCTACCAGTCACCGACATATGGCCGTATGTGCTTGTGTGTGGTTCAGTATTCGCCCTATCAATCTTAAGCGCAAGCCTATTCCTCCTCGCCCTCGCAATTAGATATGGTATATCCTTACGATTCGATTCATAACCCACAATTATGTCCGGATCAAAATCCCTCACATACCTAACGAATTCACTGATAACCTCATAATCCCTCTCCGAGGACTCCGCGATAAACTGTTTCTCCTCACCAGTATTTGTTGCCACCGAAATTATTACAACAGGGTTCTTCTCAGGCTTGGGCGCACCCCTAGGGCTATAGCATATAATTGAAAAGCCTAAAATCTTAAGATTTGGCTTCCCAATCATCTCTGGAAGATATTTGGGTCTAGACCTTGCCAGCAAAACCCTATCGACCTGAAAGCCCATGGCGTTAGGTATCTCATCGGCTTCAATCTCATGCCATCCGCATGGAACAATATTATTGTCAATGAGATAGCGCATTGAATATCTGATGTCATCCTCTAGGCAGCCCTCAACACCCCTAACCTTAGAAATGACCTTCACATACTCCGGTATTAAATCCGGATCTTGGCAGAAAACCTTCACAGCGTTTACAGGCTTACCGAAGAGCCTACGGCCGACAACCTCCAGTCCAGTTAGGAAGGGTAGGTCGGCCCCAGCTTGCTTTATTCTCTCAGCAACCCTATTAGCGTCCTCGCCGGGCGATGGGAGAACATAGAAATATGATGGGAAACCCCTATCTATGATTAGAACACGCCTCCCCCCATCATCTATACCCCAAAGCCAAACCTCAGGCTGGTGATCCCTAACCTCATAGTTTATGTCTAGCAGCCAGAATCGGCAGATGGGCATCCCACTCACCCTCTACATATAGCATTAATATGAATGGTTAAAGTTAAGGTTTAGCGTCCAACTAGGATACAAATATCATTGGCAAGATGAGAGGAGGAGGGAGAGGCTATTCCGAAGGATAGGGAGGTATCATAACCACTAAAACCTCTTATACTCACTAACTAAATAGATTTTTAAGGTGCATGGATAAATGATTATTGCGGTTATAGGCGGCGGGGTTATTGGCGAGGCGGTTGCCAGAAACCTAGCCTCAAGCGGACATAATGTTATGGTTGCCGAGAAAAGGGCCGAGCGCATAAAAGAGCTCGAGGGGATAGGGCTAAAGGCCACATCTGACAATAAAGCTGCTGCCGAAAAGGCTGAAGTAATCATATTATGCGTTAAGCCAAAAGATGTTGAGTCGGCGCTTAAGGAGATTAAAGATGAGATTAGGGGTAAGATCCTAATATCCCTAGCAGCAGCCATTTCAATAGATTACCTAAAGAAGCTGGCCCCGGAGGCCAAGGTGATTAGGGCAATGCCGAACCTCGCAATCATGGTCGGGGAATCCTTCACAGCCTACTCTGCAGAGCCCGGATTAAAGCCGGAGGAGATCAGCAGGGCAGTCGATATATTAAAGGCTTTCGGAAAGGTTGAGAAGATAGATGAGAGATACATGGACGCCATAACAGCCCTAAGCGGATGCGCACCAGCATACATGGCACTCATAGCCGAAGCAATGCTATACGCCGGGCTAGAGGTTGGCTTAGAAAGGGACCTCGCCCTAAAAATAGCGGCCCAAGCAATGGTTGGAACTGGAAGGCTCATCCTAGAAGGCCAAAAAACACCATCACAAATACGTGATATGGTCACAACCCCGGGTGGAGTCACTATAGAGGGCCTATTTGAGCTCGAGAAGATTCCAATTAGGCACGCATTTATGAGCGCAGTTAAGGCGGCCGCTGAGAAATCTAGGAGGATAACTGCCTCCCTATCTGAACAATAACCTCACACAATAACCTTATCTGACCTAGCTAAGTCCCTAAGTCTCTCAACCCCATTTATCTCCTTAATGTAGGCTGCAACACTCTTGGGAAGTAGCTCCTCCCAGTTTAAGCCTGCCAGCATCCTACGCCTAATCTCAGTTGCCGAGCAAACCTCCCTCTTAAAGAATGGTATCGACTCAACCCTAAAGCCTCCCTCAATAAATAGGCGCCTAGTCAGCGGCTCATTAGAATATACAACATCAAACTTCGGAACATAGGAGCAGACATGCGAAACCCAAATTCCATGAACATCTAAGTCTATGACCGGAATAATATAATATCTGCTAGGGTCGATGCCCACCTCATTAAGGGCCAACCTAATCATAAAGACCCTCTCACCAGCAGTGAAGGGATTCTCAAGCGTATGGCTCTCTTGAGCGCTGCCAACAACAATTATAATCTCCTTGGCGTTATTCAGAATATACTTGACGGCCTCAAGATGCCCTAGATGAAAGGGCTGAAAGCGCCCAACATAAAGCGCCCTAAGGAACCTCGCACCCCCAATATCTCCAGCGCCCACATCCTAGCCCCCTAAACCAGACAGCCCGGCTAAAATTTATTACCCAAAAATAATTTAATCATTATGGTTTCGGGATGGATGGAATCGCCAAGATTCATGAGGATATAATTGAGCGTCTGGCCGAAAAGAGCGATTTTGAGAAAGCCGTTCTCCTGGCAGTGCTCAGGATACCTAGGGGTAAAGTCAGCACATATAAGCGTATAGCCGAGATGGTTGGGAGACCGAAGGCGTATAGGGCTGTTGGAAACGCCCTCCATAAAAATCCCCTAGCACCAATAATCCCATGTCATAGAGTTGTTAGGTCCGATGGTAGAATAGTTGGCGAGACGATCGAAGAGATTGAGGGGCGCAAAAAACTACTGCTGGAGGAAGGCGTGCCAATAGAGGGATACAAGGTCAAGCTAAATGAGAAAATCCTCTACTAAAATTAAATTGGGAAGCCAAAGAAAATAAGCCATAAACCTTTCGGTAAAACTTTAATACCATCAACAATTTCCTTAAAAAGAAGATTTAATTAAAACCAATTTGTAAATTATTGGTGAGGAGAGGAAAGTAGGGTTGAGCGGCCAAGGACAATACCTAACGATTCCAGGCGCAACAACCGTCGGAATAGTATGCTCAGACGGAGTTGTATTAGCCTCAGAGAAAAGGGTCTCGTACGGAAACTTCGTCCTAAGTAGGGTTGGCAAAAAAGTCTTTAAAATATCCGATCACATAGGTGCAGCGTGCGCTGGACTAGTTTCAGATATGCAGATCCTCGCTAGGGAAGTTGGAGTCTACGCAAATCTATTTAAACTAGAGGTTGGGAGGCCAATAAGCGTTAAAGCAGCGGCGAAGGTCATGTCAAACTTGCTCTTCAGTAGTAGGCTCCTTCCATATATAACCGAGACCATAATTGGCGGTGTCGATGAGGAGGGTCCATCCATCTACGTGCTTGACATCCTAGGCTCAGCAATACCAGATAAGTATGCGGCGGTAGGTTCCGGAGCCGAGATAGCAATAGGCGTTTTAGAAGAGTCTTATAGGGACGGAATGACGGTCGAGGAAGGCAGAGAGCTCGCAATAAAAGCCGTAAAGTCCGCCATAAGTCGTGATGCAATGAGCGGTGATGGAATAGACCTACTAATAATAACGAAGAACGGCATTAAAGAGGAATCGATCAAATTCTAAAAGTATCGTCATGCTCAAATCTCACTAAACCTTATTTATATTACACGCCTATCAGATACTGGTGAGTTTAAGATGGAATTTACCCTAACGGATGAGGAAGGAGTCTTCCTCGTTAAGCTCGCCAGAAGGGCAGTTGAAGAAAACCTCAGAAGCGGTAGAATAATTAGTCCACCGGAAGATACCCCACCAAACCTCATGGAAAGAAGAGGTGTGTTCGTTACAATAAACAGCATTAGGGATAATGAGAGAAGTCTCAGAGGATGCATAGGATTCCCATACCCAGTTTATCCGCTCGCTAGGGCAGTTATCGAGGCAGCTATAGAATCGGCAACTAGAGACCCACGATTCCCACCGATGAGAATCCATGAAATAAACAACGTAGTCTTTGAGGTAAGTGTCCTAACAGAGCCGAAACTAATCGAGGTTAAGTCCCCAAGCGAATACCCATCGAAAATAAAGATCGGAGAGGATGGACTGATAGTAGAAAGGGGACTTTATAAGGGTCTATTACTCCCACAGGTGCCAGTTGAGTGGGGTTGGGATGAGGAGGAGTTTCTATGCCAATGCTGCATGAAAGCTGGCCTTCCACCAGACTGCTGGGTCCTAAAGGGGACAAAAATCTACAAATTCCAGTGCATAATATTTGAGGAGACGAGTCCAAATGGTCCAGTAATCAGAAAAATATTAAAGAAAGAGTAGAATAAAATCATCATTCGCTCTTCTTTTATACGGTTGAGATCAGCATATTTCTAAAGTAGAATCCTCCTCAACCCTCCTTTCAATGAATCTTCCATTCACATAATAGAGTAGGGTGCCAGAGGCCGCGCTCTGAACCAAAACTCTCCCATCGCTAGTTCTAAAGATACTTATGGGGGATGGTGGCAAAATAAACTCTTTAAGACCTATTACGGCCTTATCCCCCTCGATCGGCGATAGCACTATAACCTCAACCTCCAGCTCTCCAAGAGATATATTTAGCCCATCATCCCACTCAAGTACGCCCCACTCATCCCCAAAAACCTTATAATAGACATATCTTTGACGCTTAACGCTAAAAGGTAGTATGTTAAGCGTTATAGAATCCGATATTCTTGCCCCACTCCTACTAACATTGAACGCTGCAATAGCTATGCTCTCACCAACTCTAGAGGCAACCTTAAGCAACACTGGCTCATTATATGGATCCCTAAATAGTACATCTCTGGTTGGCATAGCTGGTTCGCAGACCCTAACAAGTCTTCCATCGGGCAGAATAAGACGCTTAAGTAAATCAATATTTGTCCTTTCAGGCTCCCTATCAGTTATATAGAGTGGGCCACAACTGAAGATTCGCGCAACTGCGTGAACAAGCGCGTATGGATCGTAAGACATAAACATATCATAGTCGGGATACACTATATGGCCGAATAATAGCGCATTATATACGCTGAAAATCGTGTGGAGCTTGGCATCGGTCTTCCAGAAGGGTATGTAATCAATAGATACCCTCATGGCATTACTAAATAGAAAGTTACTGTAGTTCTCCGGAGCCATACTCATGCAATTTAATATATCCAAGCCATTGGCATAGGCAGCCGCCTGCATAGCTAACTCAATATTTCTCGAGGATTCGCCAACAGAGAAGTCCCCATTATATAGGGCGTGAATAACCCACTGATTATCTACCTTAACAAAGTCTATGCCATTACACTTTACCCACTCAAAGAACCTTTTATATAACTCAAATGCCTCATCCATTTTCGGCGGAGGAACATAGCTCTCATTAAACTTAGAGAAGTATCCAGCAACGCCAAAGTCCCTTGAAAGATCCCTCTCGAAACCGCTCCAATGAATATTTATTGTGTGCCAAAGCCCAACTAAGCTGACACCGAGATCCTTTAGGCTCCTCACCGTTCCCATTAAACCCGCTGGAAACCTCTCATTTGTAGATAGTCTCCTCAAGATTCTATGAGGCCATCCCTCTCTCTTAACCTCATCCTGCCATCCATCATCAATTATAACCCAGCCTAATCGAATCCCCCTATCCGTGAGGCCCCTAACGATTTTAACAACATTCTCATGGGATAAATCCTCGGTTAATAGGGCATTCCATGAGCACCATCCAATCTTCTCCATAAAGACCGGCGTTCTCTTCCTTCCTCTAGATTTAAATGGCAAACGAGAGGACGCGGTCATAACACATTGCTTTATAGCCTTATAGGGATCCTCATCAATAGCTATGGATGCCATCCAACTTAGGCTAATATTATCCATATCCTTACCTAAAAATGCCCTCAACTTCGGTCCGGGATCTAAATATGTTGTGATGCATTTATCTGTGAATGTGAGCACCGCCATATATTTACCGCCATAATCCGCCAGCAAAAATACACTATAGTAAGGTATGAGTTTTAGATCTCTGGAGATAACCGGATAGGTCCAGCATGGATAACCGCGTACATACTCATCATGGCTGATAAATCCTAGCTGGGGAGGATATTCCGGATCCTCGGGGGGCTTAGGTCCCCTCGGCTCTTTATTTATGGCTATCTGATTGTAGTAGCCAAATGCCATTGAGTGATATTTAGCGGCATCTTTATGGGTTGTCAGCACTAATATTCCGCCACTAGGCTCCTCAACATCTAAATCAAGTTCAAAGGGCGATATGGAATCCAATGTTCTCAGAGATGCAACTGAAAGACCGATGAGTGCTCCATCCTCATCGATGGTAGATACATAAATATCCACGAGGGCATCCCTGCATCTATACCTAAAAATTTCATCTCCACCCTCCTTACGTGAGCCCTCATAGAGACAGATAATGGATCCTTCACTAGCGAAAGTTAATGTAACAGACCTTATTCTCAAAGGTATGTTCTTTAGGTTAATTGTCGGCTCACCCAACTCCAACTCCCCATTAAAGGATTGAAAAAGAAATGGATACCTAAGAATATAAGATTTTTTGGTCCACACCTCAAATTACTAGGGCCTTCTTTAGGAAACTTCTATCCCTTTTACTGTTGCTTTTTTCAGTCTCCTAACATAGTTTTTTAGATCCCGTAGCATCCTCTCCTCGTCGTCAATATTATCCTCTATGATCTTAATGAGTCTGCTTCCTACGATTGCCCCATCAGCCCCATTAGCAATAACCTCTCTAACATGCGATGGCCTAGAAATCCCAAAGCCTACAGCTATACGCGTCTTACCCCCCGAGATTAGGGAAGCCCTTCTTATGAACCTAATACTCTCTTCACTGAATCTATCCCTAATCCCCGTAACCCCAAAGACCGAGACCAAGTAGACGAAGCCGGAAGAACATTCCATAATCTTTTTAAGGCGTTCATTAGATGTTGTTGGGGCAGCAAGAAATATTCTGTCAACGTTATATTTATCAGCTATTTCCCTGTATTCCAATGACTCTTCAATCGTCATATCAGGAACAATAACTCCACTAACGTAATTCTCACTAGCTAATCTGAAGAATCTCTCAATTCCCATCCTAAAGATCACATTATAATACGTCAATATGATAACTGGCACCTGAGGATGATCAATCCGTATCTTCTTGGCGAGGTCAAAGGCCATACTAGGTCTGGTGCCGGATCTCAGCGCTCTTACGACAGCTCGTTGGATAACTGGGCCATCGGCTATTGGATCTGAAAAAGGTATGCCGATCTCAAGCATATCAATTCCACCATCAATCAGCGCCTTTGCTATTGAAAGCGTATGTTTAATCGTTGGGTCTCCACATGTGATGTATCCTATTAGGGCACCCTCACCGCGATCATTTAAGATCCTAAACTTCTCCTCTATGCTCATCATATATTAACACCTAAGTGTTTGGCAACGACCTCAACGTCCTTATCTCCCCTTCCAGATAATGTGACGACTATTATTTCGTCTCTGCTCATATTAGGCGCCATCTTCATCGCATAGGCCAACGCATGCGATGGCTCAAGGGCCGGTATTATACCCTCAACCCTAGACAACTCCATAAATGCCTTCACAGCCTCCTCATCCGTCACCGCAACGTAATTAGCACGTCCAATTTCCTTCAAAAAAGAGTGCTCCGGGCCAACCCCTGGATAATCTAAGCCAGCCGATATACTGTGGGTTGTCGTTATCTGGCCATCTTCATCTTGTAGGACATATGTTAGCATGCCATGGAAGACGCCTTCTGATCCAGCGCATAATGAGGCTGCATGTTTACCAGTTTCTAATCCTTCTCCAGCCGCCTCAACACCATATAATTTAACATCTAGGTCGTCTAGGAATGGATAAAATGTTCCCATGGCATTACTCCCCCCTCCAACACAAGCAATCAACACGTCTGGAAGCCTACCCTCCTTCTCTAAAATTTGCTCTTTTATCTCACGCCCTATAACACTTTGGAAGTCTCTAACAATCATTGGATAGGGATGCGGGCCTACAACCGAGCCTATAAGATAGTATGTTGTCCTAACATTCGTAACCCAGTCTCTAAGGGCCTCATTAATAGCGTCCTTAAGAGTCTTTGAGCCGGAATCCACTGGATGAACCCTAGCTCCCAAAAGTTCCATCCTAAAAACATTTAATCTCTGGCGTCTCATGTCCTCTGAACCCATATATATCTCGGCCTTTAAACCCAATGCTGCGCAAGCCATAGCTGTTGCAACACCATGCTGTCCGGCACCGGTTTCGGCTATAACCCTCCTCTTCCCCATTCTCTTTGCAAGGAGTGCTTGTCCGATCGTATTATTTATTTTATGTGCGCCGCCATGCGCTAGATCCTCACGCTTCAAATAAATTTTTGCGCCTCCAAGCTTTCTCGTTAGGTTCTTTGCATAATATAGCGGGGTAGGCCTTCCAGCGAACTCTGAAAGGTAGTAGTCAAGTTGCTTGCGGAATTTCTCATCGGATTTTGCGCTTAAGTATGCTTCCTCAAGCTCCATAAGCGCTGACATCAGGGTTTCTGGAACGAATCTCCCCCCAAACCTCCCATACTTACCCTCTATCGGATATTCACTTAGCTTAGGCACATCTCAGCCCTCCTAACCTCCTCAATAAACGAGAGTATTCTATGCTCATCTTTAACTCCAGGACTGATTTCAACACCGCTTGAAACATCTACGGCGAACGGCTTAACCCTAAGGATTGCCTCTACAACATTTTCGGGTCTTAATCCACCAGCAAGAATTAAAGGTTTAGGGTATATAGCGTCCCTAATCCTCCTACTTACAGACCAATCATGAACAACTCCGGTTCCACCATATGTGCCGGGGACGCGCGAATCAACTAAAACAGCATCAAAGAGACCAATATGAGATTGAATTTCCTCAAACGGTTTTTCTAGAGGCACACTTATCGCTCCAATAACTGGCACCAGCCTAGAAATTTCACGTATATATTCTGCGGGTACTAGGTTGCCGTGAATCTGTATTGCATCTGGTCTTAACTCTTCGCAAATTTTATTGGCATGCTCGATGCTTCTAAAGACCGTGACGACAATCTTTCCGATAAATATTGGTGTTGCTCTCATGAGATGTTTAGCCTTCTCTAGGGTTAAGTTTCTCGGCGAGGAAGGCACATCTACTACAAAGCCCAATGCGTCCGCTCCCGCTCTAACAGACGCGTAAATATCTTCTAGTCGAGTTATACCGCATATTTTAACTCTGACCCTTCTCATAGGCATTCACCAATCTCGAGACAAAACCTCTAACATCCTTTGCGGTCATAATCGCCGACCCAACGAGAAAAGCATCAACGCCAAATTTTCTCAAAAAGCGTATTTCATTAGGAGATTTTATTCCACTTTCACTAACAATGGGTCTATCACCAATCTCATCTCTTCTAAACCTTTCCAGAACATTTCTTGTGGTTTCAATGTCTACCTTAAAGGTTCTCAAATCTCTATTGTTTATTCCAATCATGTCAGCCTCAGTTGATATAGCTATCCTAAACTCCTCAGCGCTATGCGTCTCCAACAGAACCTCAAGCCCCTTGTCATGAGCATACTCTATCATTTCGTGGAGGCTCGCATCGCAGTATCCCCGCTCAAAAAGGGCTACTATCAATAGTATGGCATCAGCACCAATCTTACACGCAGCATCAATCTGACATTTGCATAAGATAATATCCTTCATTAACAGTGGCGCATCAACGGACGTACGAACCCTAAATAGGTTTTTAAGTGAACCGGAGAAGTATACCGGTTCAGTTAATACTGAGATTCCAACGGCCCCGGCCTGAACCATATCCCTAGACAGCGCTTCAACATCCCTGCTATCTCTTAATGTTCCGGCTGATGGAGACGAAAACTTGATCTCTGCAATAATAGCGGCTTTCTCACATCTAAATATAGCATCTCTTAAACTACTCTTTTCCTTAGGCTTTCCTAAAATATCGGCAAAGTTTCCACAATAATATCCTCCTCTTATATTTTCCCTTGCGGTGGCGGCCAGCAAATCTAGGAGGTCACCCATATTTATCCTCAAGCTCCTCAAGAATTGATAGGCTGCCACCATATTTTTTGATCAGAAGCTTAAGTTTCTTATATGCTGAACCGCTTGCAATAGACTCTAACGCTAATTCAACGCCATGCTTAAAATCATCAGCTATACCGCCGACGATAAGTGCGGCTGAAGCATTCATGAGAACCATATTCAATTTTGGATCTCCAATCTTCGGATCGCAGTATAAGAGCCTGAAGGACAAATCAATATATTCATCTACACTCTCCACAATCAAATCTCTAAGATTGGCAATTTCCATGCCAAAATCTTTCGGCGTAACATCAAATAACTCTATATTATTGTCCTTAAGTAGAGCCACTGAGGTCTTGCCGATAATAGAGATCTCATCAAGACCATCAAGTCCATGCACAATCATAGCCTCCTCACATCCCATATCCTTTAGGACAAGCGCTAAGGGCTTAAGCCAGTACTCATCAAATACTCCTAAGAGCTGAGATTTAACACCCGCTGGATTTGTTAGTGGTCCAAGAAGGTTAAAAACGGTTCTTATACCTATTTCCCTACGCGGTCCAATAGCATACTTCATCGCCGGATGGAATTTGGGCGCAAATATAAACCCTATGCCTATCTCTTCAATAGCCTCTTTAACCACGTTTGGCTCGGTATTGAGATTTAATCCTAGACGTTCAAGTAGGTCGGCGCTTCCCATTCTACTTGTTACTGAGCGATTTCCATGCTTAGCAACAGGGACTCCTGCACCAGCAGCAACAAAAGCCGTCAACGTACTGACATTAAGTGTTTTTATCTTGTCTCCTCCAGTTCCACAAGTATCAATGATTCTACCTTTAATATTAGGTTGGATTGAATGGCAGAATCTTCTCATAGTGGAAGCAAAGGCAGATATTTCCTCTACAGTCTCACCCTTCATCCTTAGAGCGGTTAATAATGAAGCTATTTGTGCTGGTGTTGCCGCACCAGCCAATATCTCCTTCATTACTTCACACGCTTCCTGATAGGTTAAATCTTGTCCCTCAACAACTTTCTTTATGCCCTCAACTATCATGTGAAACCCCCCAATCCAGAAAATTTTTTATGATCTTCTTTCCTTCCGAGGTTAGTATGGATTCTGGGTGAAACTGAACACCCTCTATAGGATATGTTATGTGGCGCACGCCCATAATCTCATCATCGTCAACGGATCTAGCTGTAACCTTAAGGCATGGAGGAAGCGACTTTTTGTCACCGACAAGCGAATGGTATCTGGTGGCCTCAAAGGGATTCTTGACACCTCTAAAAATGCTCATGCCATCATGCACTATTAGGCTGGTTTTTCCATGCATAACCCTTTTAGCAGCCACTATCCTACCACCAAAAGAATATATTATTCCCTGATGCCCAAGACATACGCCTAAAGTCGGCAC
>Ga0209394_1001451_pt1 | contig 13783 bp, 14 predicted proteins | sample JNZ201metaG_FD_184122 | JGI IMG/M metagenome (GOLD analysis project Ga0209394, IMG submission 184122) | Hot spring microbial communities from Jinze hot spring, China to study Microbial Dark Matter (Phase II) - JNZ 20120812A (SPAdes) (version 3) ... | reverse complement strand
GTTTTCAGTCTTTTCTTCATAAGAGCATCACAAGATTTACATAAATAATAATCTAAAACACGCCTCAACTCACCCGTCTCACGATCCAAAACACTCTTATAAACAGGGACAGCCTCACCCTCAGAAAGCTCCCCACCACACATACGACAAACCAATTTCCTGCCAGACACACAACCACAACTCCAAACGCATTTTATAAATCAACATCTATAAAATTCTTCTATTTACTGCAACTAACAGAAGCATCTAGAATTCATACTCCCTCTAAATATTATAACGTTATTTTTTGAATTTAGTGCTTTCGAGATTTTTATCTGGAGACATTTTGTGATAGTATTATAAATTCTTATTCTTTTTAGTTATGCTTCGCTAAATTGTTAGGAAGCTTTTTCTTTGGTAAGCTCAATAGGAGTTACGCATTTTCACTTGAGAGGTTTTTAGTGATCAGCAGCATCAGCTCAATTTCGAAGTTCTTAAATTTTTCTTTTTATCAATCAAGATTTATGAGGTGTTTAAGCTGAATCGGAAACTTATAAAGGCTGAGGACTTATTCGATTTCTGTGTGAGCATCCTTAAACGGGTTGGAGTAGATGAGGAAAACGCGAAAATAGTGGCGGACAACTTGGTTATGGCTAACCTTAGAGGTGTAGATTCCCATGGTGTGGCAAGACTGCCAACATATGTTGAAAGAGTTTTAAGAGGACTCATTAACCCTCAAGGTTTAATTGAGATTGTAAAGGAGCATGGTGCAACAGCGCTTATGGACGCCCACAACAACTTCGGCCAGGTTGCGGCGGTGCGTGCAGCAAATCTTGCGGCTGAAAAAGTAAAAACGTTTGGAGTTTCGTGTGTTGGGGTTAGAAACGCGAACCATTTCGGCATGGCTGCATATTATGCAATTAAACTTTCCGGAAAAAAGCTTATTGGCATGGTTTTGTCAAACGGCCCACCAGCCATTGCTCCATGGGGAGGAAAGAAGCCTATGTTTGGCACCAACCCTCTTTGCATAAGCTTTCCGGTGTCTGACGGGGCAATCGTTTTAGACATGGCTGTAAGCGTGGTAGCCCGTGGAAAAATACGTTTGGCAGCCTTGAAAGGAGAAAAAATTCCAGAAGGTTGGGCTTTTGATGAAAACGGAAACCCTACAACCGACCCCGCGGCTGCCCTCAAGGGTGCGCTTGCTCCCATAGGTGGACCGAAGGGATACGGCTTAACCCTTGCCTTGGACCTGCTCTGTGGATTAATCACTGGCTCCAGCTACCTCCAAAATGTAAAGGCCCTAGACGATTTCAGTGGGCCTTCTGGAACGGGCTTCTTTATAGAAGCTATCGACGTTGAGGCATTTATTCCATATCAAGAATACGAGAAGAAAATGGCCGCATACGTGGAGGCGATTAAGAACTGCCCGAAAAGAGAAGGTGTAAATGAGATATTTTTGCCTGGTGAAATCGAAAAAAGGGAAATGGAACATAGATCTAAAGTTGGGGTGCCGTTGGATAGCGAGGTTCTGGTAGAGTTAAAGAGTTTGGCTGAAAGGTTTGACGTAAAAACACCGTTTTAAATGCCAAGCTCCCTCAATTTCTCCTCTGAGGGAAAGCCCTCAGGAGTCCACCCCCTAGCCTCATAATATTCTTTTAGCATAAGTTCCATGTCTGGAATGTTTCTCATGGTGCCACCTTCCTGCGGTTCCAGCAGCCTTTTTGGAAGAACATCGTCCTTTGAAGATACTCCCCATTTGCAGTTGAGCACTCTTTTTAAGTTAAAGCTTCTCTCACCAACCTTCATTAGGTCTTCAACGGTCACTTTTCTGCCAGTTACAAGCTCGAAAAATACTGTAATTTGTGTAAGAGTGAGGCCCGCCCCAGAAGCGTACTTACATATCATTAGAGCGTCATAGACCTCCATCATGTCCTGCATTTTCTTAACGGTTATGGCTTTTCCCTTCGACTGGAATCTGTCGCCCTGCGCTGTGATACCGATTTCCGGTACGAGCCTTCCTCTGTCTGGGTTATGGGGCCAAGCGAGGTGGCATCCACCGCGGTTCATTGTGGCATAGCTTAAAGCGTGTCCGAAGAAGGCCCTTGGGTTGTGGGCGGCAACTTCAAGGCCCTTAACGTGAACAGCGAACTCCTCGCTTCCACGGTTCAACCGTTTCGAAGCTTCTCGTACACCTCTAGCCAACAAATCGCCTAAGCCTTCTCTTTTTGCTATAAGCTCCACGAGTCCCGTGAGGTTTTCAGAAGGCCCCCACATGAGTTCCACTCCGTCGGTATCACTTTTTGTTATTATTCCCCTTTCGTAGGCTTCTATAGCGAAGGCTAGAACCGCCCCCACGGAGATTGTGTCCATTCCAAGCCTGTTGCATAAGTCGTTTAATTTTGCAATGAGGGATAAGTCGTCGTTAAGCAAGTTTGAACCTAACATGCATAAGGTCTCGAATTCCGGGCTGTCCGCTTTTAGACAGGCATGTTTTCCCTCTTTTATGTGAATTGTGCGCTTGCATCCGATAACACAGTTGCAGCATGGGGTTATCTTGTCTAAGATAGTTTGAGAAATCTTAACTCCACTGATTTTTTCCACTTTTTCCTCGACCCAAACCCCGCTTCTATGGTTTCTTATTGGTATGTTGCCCATGTGATAGTAGGTCTCCATACCTCCTCCTGTTCCATATTTACGGAGACTTTGTGCAGTTGGGCTTTTAGCTAGCTGCGTCTGAACTTCTTTTGCAAACTCTACTAGTTTGCCTTCATTGGCCACAGGGATTTTTCCGGTTCCTTTGACGGCAACAGCCTTCAAGTTCTTAAAGCCCATAACGGCGCCCATCCCTGACCTTCCAGCTTTGCCGATGCCAAAAATTATCGAGGCGTATTGTACAAGTTTTTCGCCAGCAGGTCCTATGGCACCTATCTGAACGGCATTGTCTTTAAGATCCCTCTTTATTGCGTCGAAGGTTTCGTAGACGTCTTTGCCCCAAATACTGGTTGCATCCCTAAATTCCACTTCGCCATCCCTTATGTATAAGTAGACAGGCTTCTTGGCTATCCCACTCAAAACAATTAAGTCGAAACCAGCTTTCTTAAGCTGCTGACCGAATAATCCCCCCGCATGGGATTCCCCCCATATCCCGAGAGGAGACCTTGCACAAACGCTAATACGTCCAGAAGAAGGAACAGCTGTGCCGGTGAGAGGCCCGGTAGCAAACACAAGAAGGGCTTCGGGGCTAAAGGGTCCTGTGTTCATGGACATCTCGTCATAAATTATTTTTGCGGCTAAACTTGAACCGCCTATATATTTTTCCTTTAGGTCTCGAGGTAGACTTTCTGTTTTAGCTTCTTGGTTCGTGAGATCTACCCTTAGAATTTTACCTACATACCCAGTCATTATAAACCCTCAGTGACTTTAACAACTTTTTATAAAAAGAGGGGCGTTGCTATTTTTTAGCCCTTTCCCTTATGACTTTCTCGTCTCCGGGGGGCGTGTAAATCCATATAAACTGGAGTTCTTCCATACCAAAGTTTTCTAGAGTGTGAGTTTCGTTTGGCGGCACATAAACCAGATCGCCTGCTTCGAGGATATATTCTCCCTGCTCGCTTGAAATCTTCGCCTTTCCTTTCAGAATTAAAATTGTTTCCTCGCCAGTGTGGACATGGGGCGCACCTTTCTCGCCTGCAGGATAGACTGTGAAACCCATCGCTACATGCTTTGAACCCACAACAGGGTCAATCAGTATCTTCGTCACTTTCCTTGATGGCGGAGGCGCAGGAAACGTTGGAGCCTCATGCTTCCTAACAACTATCATACTCTACACCTTAGGTGGCGGAGTTTCAAGTGGGGAAACTCCTGGAGGATATTTTTTCTTTAGCTCTTCTATAAATTCGCATAATTTATTGACCACTGCGTCTACCATTCTTTTGCCTTTTTCCTTTGTTGCTTTCGTTGCATCTCCGAGGATGCCCAGCTTGTAAACGTCAACTTGGAAGTAAGAGGCTGTAATGTTGTGGTGTGGGATGCCACCTTCTTCGGGAACGGTGTTTGTCGGATACCCAAACCATTTGTGATCAACAACAGTCGGCGCAGATTCTTTGCCAGCCTTGCTCATATCTACAAGTTCCGGATAAAGCTCCAAGGCTACAGAAGTTTCTGCCTCGTCAGCGTGCACAAATCGAGTTTCTAACACCTCTTCTATTGTCTTCCTGATAAGCTCCCACCATGTGACAACAGCGATGAACGCTTTGGTTTCCAACGCCAGTTCATGTAGGGCTCCAGTGAAAACCCATTGTTGCCCGTGTCCGTTAAAGATTATAATCTTTTTGAAGCCATTCTTTACAAGTCCCGTTACAACGTCCTTCACAAATTGTTTAAGCACATCTGATCTGATCGGTATGGTTCCAGGAAAACCGTACTGCATGTACATGTGGGCGCCATACCATATTGGAGGGGCAACTAACACTCCTGTTCGTTTTGCTACGCGTTCCGCCATTTTCTGAACGCTTAGGGAATCTACTCCCACTGGGCAGTGGGGGCCGTGCATTTCTATTGAACCGACGGGGATTATAATGATGTCGCATTTCTTCGCGTGTTCAACTATCTCTGGCCAGCTTAACTCTTGGTACCATACACTTTTTGGCATTTGTTTCCCCTTTTTTATTTGGGTATGGCTAACCCCTTCGCGCCCCTCTTTGACTGGACGGCTTCAGGATAGTACTTTTTGATCATGCGATCCACGAGTACTGCTTGAATGGCCATTTTCACGCCGTCTTCTCTGGTTGTTGGCAAGCCATGTTTTTCAAGCACCGAGTTTCCAGTCTTCAAGTGTATAGGTGCCCCTATCCTGACCATTTCAGGCGCCTCGTATGTTCTAATCATCCCACCGGTGGAAGCTGGATTATCCACGTGCACGTCGATTGGCACTTTAACAGCCTGTCTTATGGCGGCGATCATGGGCAGTGTTAAGTCTCTGACGGGGTTTATGGAGTCAGCGCCAAGAGTTTCTAAGACCTTGAAGGAAACAGGGTTTCCATGGCCGCAGTGAGCGGACAACTTAAAGGACAAATCTTTGGGAAGCTCTCCGTCCTTTCTCATCTCGTTTAACAACCACAGAAGCCCCTCGTCGTAGACGAGTATGCCTCTGCAACCGAGCTCTACAGCCCTTTTAACATCTTCGACAGCCCTCACAACTTGCTCCATTCCTCTAAGCCTATAGCCAATTCTACCCGCCTCCATGGTGCCTGTTGCTCTTTGAGGACTTAAATCGTAGGCGGCTCTTGGACCCACTGAAAGGTTTAGTTCAACCTTAAAGTCCTTTGCAATCTGAATATATTCTTTCAATTCCTCGTCAGTGTGACGCATTATTCCACGGGTTTCATCAATTCTGTTGATGACTACTCCATATTTTTCAGCGGTTTCAAGCACAGCCCTCATGGACTCAGCGGTGTTAACCGTTGGTACCTCCAGTCTGTACTGGGCGCCATCGGGAAACCTTAGCTTGGATTCCGGAAGCTCATATAAATCATGGTCTGGGAGACCCTTCTTCTTCAAATATGCACGGGTTTCTTTGCCAACTAACGTTTCCATAATGAATCACACTCTCAGAGAAGCACAACCTACATTTATTTAAAACTTTTGCTGTACATTAAGATGGTAGATTTATCTCTACCACCAAAAGCCTTAAGCTTACTTTACGTTATTGTTAAAATTTACTATACATACAAATCGAAAAATCCTCTGAATTAAGTTCCTCTGCTTTCGCGGGAAAGTTTTTTATATCTCTATTATAAACTCTCAAAGAGCGAAGGTGATGCTATGTTTAGAAAGGCCGTTTCAAAGATGACTGTTGTGATGTTAATAACTGTCATAATTGTTGTTGCAGCGATTGGAGGTGGACTCTACTACTACTTTACTCAAGTTTTTAAGCCTGAAAAAAATGAAATACTGGTGGGAGTTTCTTTAGCTTTGACTGGAACATATGCTGCTCCCTCTCAAAGACAGCTTTGGGGCTTCTTAATGTGGATAGAGGATGTTAACGCAGAAGGGGGCATATATGTAAAAGAATATAACAAGAAATTGCCAGTAAGATTTGTTTACTATGATGACAGAGGAGATTCCGCTACGGCTGTCAAACTATATGAAAGGCTGATAACGGTTGATAATGTTGACTTTCTATTTGGGCCTTATGGAAGTGGAATAACACTGGCAACCGCCCCCGTTGCAGAGAAGTACAAGAAGCTGATGTTGAGTCAAATGGCTGCTGCTGATACAATACCTGCCCAAAACTACAGTTATGTATTTACAACACTGGCCGTGGCCTCACAGTTCGGTTTATCAAGAAAAGCTCTACTAGATTATCTTACCAAAGACTTGGGATACGGAATTGAGACTTTTGGCGTCGTCACTTCTAGTGAACTGTATCCGTTAACTGTGGCAAGGAGCACTATAAAGTTGTTAGAGGATGCTGGTTATACCAAAGTGCTCTATGAAGAATATCCAAAGGGCCTAACTGATTTCTCAGCAATATTAACTAAAGCTAAAGATGCTAACCCAGACTTCTTGTACTTCGTTTGCTACCCAGCGGATTCATACGTAATATTGAGACAGTTGCAGGCAATAGACTATAAGCCGAAGCTTCTTATGTTTGATGATGGTCCAAATGATCCTGCCTTTGTGCAGGCCTTCGGAACTGTAGCTGAGGGCATATTAACGCAAATGTCGTGGCATTGGGAAGCACCTTTTCCATTAGCTAGCAACTTCACCGAAAGATTCAAAGCAAGATACGGCGAGTATCCGAGGCACTGGAGTGCACTTCCATATGCAGCAGGGCAGGTTTTGAAAATGGCTATCGAAAAAGCCGGAACTTTGGACACTGAAAAAGTGAGAAGCGTGTTACTTACCGAAAACTTTACATCTACAATTTACGGTAACATAAAATTCGGCGACTGGGTGAATCCTCAAGGACAAAAACTGCAGCAAATAAACTTGAACGCGGTAAACTTTGTTTTGCAAATCCAGAATGGTGTCTTAAAAATCATCGCTCCGAAACAATATAAATCCGCCGATCCAATTTTCCCATACCCAGGATGGTAAGAAATGGATCCACTCTCACTTTTTTTTCAATTGCTCGCTCAAGCTTTTTTATTGGCTCTTATATACACCTTAATGAGCATAGGATTGAACCTTGTATATGGTGTTATGAAAATTGTAAATTGGGCCCATGGGCCAGTTGTAATGATAGGGGCCTATATTTCATATTGGTTATTTACTCTCTACGGAATAAATCCATATATGGGGTGTTTAATAGCATTTTTGATGTGTAGTCTCATTGGTTATGCAATCCATGACCTGTTACTTCATCCAATAAGCAGATCACCACAATTTGGTGCCTCTGCCCTTTTACTGACATACGGTATTGGAATATTCATAGTTAATGTAGCTAGAGTTTTATGGACAGATATATTAAGAGGTGTGAACTTAGATCAACCCCCAATTAAAATAGGTTCTATTTCGATATCTGCACCGTACTTCTACGGAGGACTCATAGCTGTGTTTGCCACATGGCTCTTATATTACTACATTGATAGAACAATGCTAGGTAAAGCAACACGTGCGGTAAGTGATGACAAAGAAACATCAGAACTTTTAGGCATAGGCACTAAAGCCATATCAAGGATAACTGTATGTGTGGGTATGGGACTAGCGGGTGTTACAGGTGGAGCGTTAAGTACAATTTTCGCAGTGACCCCGGAACTTGGAAATGTGTTAGCTCTAAAAGCTACAACGATAGTTGTTGTAGGAGGTTTAGGTTCATTTTCAGGAGCTTTTTTAGGTAGCGTGATTTTGGCTTTTGCAGAAGTTTTTGGCACTTACGTTAGCAGTCCTTTATACCAACCACTTTTCTATCTAATCACGTTGTTTGTCATTTTGATAGTAAAGCCTAAGGGATTAACTGGAGGTTAAAAGTTGGCATCAGTGCACAGGATCAACTTGTTAAAAATGACGCTTATTTGGATTTTATTTGGCATCATGCTGGCTCTTCCAAATTTTTCATCAGGTTATGTACTATCCTTTTTCTCTTTGATGTTTATGTATGCAACGCTGGCTCAATCATGGAATATCATGTCCGGATTAACTGGTTATTGGAGTAATGGACATCATGCCTTTTTTGGTATCGCAGCATATACACTAGCTATATTAATTGTTAAGTTTAATTACGACGTAACATACGCTTTCTTGTTTGCAATTTTTTCGTCAACCGTATTAGCTGTAATTATTGGTGCACTGCTTTTAAGGATTAGAGGCCCTTACTTTGTAATTGGAACTTTAGTAATAGCGGAAATGATTAAAGTTGTAATCATAAGCCAAGAATGGCTAACTGGTGGAGGCAATGGATTGCTACTCCCACCGCGTTATTTTCTTTTTGAATTCTATTATCTGATGTTAACAATGGTTTTATTAGTCTCGATTGCGGCCTATAAGATTAAGAATAGTAAGTTGGGCTATGCATTTTTGGCGATAAAAGATGACGAAGATGCTGCAGAAGCTATGGGGATTAATGTTACAAAGTACAAAATAGTGGCGTTTCTGATAAGTGGATTTTTTACCGGAATTTGTGGCTGTATGTGGGCTTTATACGTAAATTTCATAGACCCTTACAGCGCTTTTGATCCTACGTTACAACTGATTATGGCTGTTTCTGCGGCTTTTGGTGGTCTTGGCACAATAATTGGGCCGTTGCTTGGGACCATCATTTATGTATCGCTCCTTGAGTTGTTATGGGTAAGTTTTCCATATTTCTATTTTATAATTTTAGGTCTATCATTAGCGATAATAATAAGATTCCTCCCCCAAGGAGTTCTAAATTATATAACAACACGCTTGCGCGTCAAAAAACCTGAGGTTACCCGTAATGTCTGGTATAAACCCGATTCTAATAGTAGACAACTTAGTTAAGAGATTTGGTGGACTATACGCTCTAAACAAAGTAAATCTAGACGTTAAAGAAGGTGAGATATTATGTTTAATTGGACCAAATGGATCTGGTAAGACAACATTAGTAAACGTGATTACAGGAGTATACAAACCAAGTGAAGGGAAGATAATTTTTAACGGCACGGAAATAACGGGTCTAAAACCAAATCAAATCGTTAAACTCGGGATAAGCAGGACTTACCAAATACCTAGACCCTTTTTAAGTATGACAGTCGTTGAGAATGTGCTTGTGGCTGCTTTGTATGGAAGTAAAAAGCGCTTATCGATAACTGACGCCAAAAAGAAGGCGGAACAGGTCCTTGAGGTAGTAGGATACCCAAAGCCAAAGTGGAATATGCCCATTAAAAATGAATCATATATAAATTGGAAGCTTATCGAAATAGCAAGAGCTTTGTCTACTGACCCTAAGTTAATTTTCCTTGATGAACCGTTTGCGGGTTTAAACCCCACTGAGGTTGATACGTCCTTGGAGGTTGTTGAAAAAATACATAAAGAGCTTAAAGTAACAATAGTTCTGATAGAACATCTACTTAGGTGTGTTAAGAAGGTGGCTCAAAGGGTTGTAGTTTTAAATAATGGGATCAAGATAGCTGAAGGAAGTTTTGAAGAAGTAATCAACAATGACCAAGTTAAAGAGGCGTATTTAGGTGAGGAGCGTGCTACTTGAAGTCAAAAATCTATACGCAGGATATTATGCTGAGCAATTTATAATAAAAAATGTTTCAATAACTCTTAATAAAAGAGAAATTGTTTGTCTTGTAGGACCAAATGGCGCTGGAAAAACAACACTGCTGAGATCGATTGTTGGACTAATAAAATTCAAAAGTGGCGAGATAACATTTAATGATAGAAGGATAGATAACGAGAAAACATATAAAATATCCGAACTTGGAATAGCCATGGTCCCAGAAGGTAGAAGAATCTTACCAAAACATACAGTGCTAGAAAACCTAGAACTTGGAGCATATACCAAAAGAGCGAGGGAGAAGTTTAAAGAAACTCTGGAGTTTGTCTATAATTTATTCCCTATCTTAAAAGAAAGAAGTCAGCAGAAAGGTGGTACTCTAAGCGGAGGAGAACAGCAAATGTTAGCAATAGGTAGGGCATTAATGTCCAGACCTTTATTGCTTTTAGTAGACGAGTTAACGTTGGGTCTTGCACCAAAAATAGCATCACAGTTATTCAGGGTTGTCGTGAATTTGAAACAAGAGGGCATAACCGTTCTCTTGGTTGATCAGAATGTATACAAGTCTTTGTCAGTATCCGACAAGGGGTATGTGCTGGAAGACGGCGTTATAAGATTGCATGGACGTTCGGATGAGCTTTTAAAAAACGAATATTTGGCGAAATGTTATTTTGGCCTATACTAAACTTGTGTGCAGCCTATTTTTCTGCTAATTTCTTCCCGCATATCTTTTATATCGTGAAATCTATCCAGTTTCATTAAGTAAAGAATATGTGTCAAGTAGTTCGTTTACTGTGAGTTGTCCTACAGCAGATTCAAGTTCTCTTTTCACCGAGGCATAAGTTAAGAATCCACCCAAAAGAGGTGAAAGGATTCTAGTTATAATTCCCAAATCACCCATGGCTATGGCTATTCCAGGTATTTCCTTAAACATTGTAAGAAGTCTGAGGATCGCTATGCAGTCACTATAACTTCTGGCCAACGTCGCAACTTTCCAAACTTCGGCTCCATAAGTAATCTCACGCTTAACAATACGTACTAATTCTTCAGGGCTAGGAGTTTCAACAAAGTTATGATACGACACTATTATTTTTGCCCCTCTCGACTTAAGCAATTTTATTGCCATGGAAAGGTTAGTCAAAGAAATCTCAATGTCAACATAACTTGCACCAACTTCGATGGCTTGCAACAATATATCAACAATTTCTTTGTCCTCTCCATTGAACAAGCCTCCCTCTCTTACACTTCTGCAAGTGGCGATCCAGGTAGTTTTTATGCGATTAGCGACGTCAATCCACGATTTGCCAATAAAGTCTATCCTTAACTCCACAATTTTAAATTTATTCGCAAGATTTATTACTTCATCGTCACCTGAGGTTATTACTGGGCAAATTTTATCCTGAAAATTCATAAAGGTCACGATGTATAAATAAACTTAACATAAAAATTAAAAAGCTTATGGTGATACATACAATAAATATAATAGAACCAACTCGAGGTTAGAATATGAAAATAGGTTTAAACACAAATGTGTATGCGGATTATCCTCTTGAATCTTTTCTCGATAAAATAGTGAGGATGGGCTTCGAGGGAATCGAAATTGCAAGAATGCATGCGATACACGAACTTCCTAAGGCTGGAGTTAGTGAATATAAAAAACTGATTAAGAAAGCGACGTTAGAAGTTTATAGTGTACAAGGTGGAACACCATTTACAAACACGGAATTTGCTAAGAAAAGAATTGAGCTTGCTAGACTGTTAGACTGCATAAACGTGAACATGGGTCCCGGGATTGGAATGAATATTAATGGAGACTTCAGTGCAGCGTGGAAGAAGACTTTAGAATCTTTTACTGAAATAGCAGAGTATGCAAACAATTACGGTATCAATGCAAATATCGAACCGGAACCAAGAGCCCCCCTTAGTTTTCAAAAACCGACAATAACAACGTATGAGCACGCCGAAAAAATGTTGCAAGAATTAGGAATGAAGAATGTAGGATTAGTGCTTGACATTATACACACTTTTGTATCAAAAGAGAACATATTCAAAATAATCACAAGATGCATAGATAAGATAAAGGTAATACATGTTGGGGATACAATTGATGGAAGACATCTGCACTTACTGCCTGGACGAGGGAACATAAACTTTGAATTAATCCTCAGGGCCCTTATGAAGACGGTCTATAAAGATTATCTTTCAGTGGAGATTTATCCATACTTTGACGTGCCGGATGAGGCAAGTTTCCAAAGCATCATCTACTTACAAGGGATTCTACAAAGAATCTCGTAGTTTTTAATAATCAAACATTAGTTGACGAGATTTTAAGTAATGAGCGTGATAGACTTTGAGGGGCTGTGTATTTAAAGAACCTTATAAAATATGCATAGAAGAAGTTCCAGTTCCAAAGATATCTGAAAACGAAGTTCTGGTTAACACAAAAATAGCGGGAATATGTGGTTCAGATCTAGAAGTTTATCGGGGAAAAAGGAATGTAAAAAGGCCAATAATTATGGGACATGAAGCAGTTGGTGTTGTGGTTGAAATAGGAAAAAACGTTAAAAATGTTAATTGCGGAGACTTGGTGGTAATTGAACCAAACATATACTGTGGAATGTGTCGACAATGTGTTAAGGGTAGAACTGACATATGTGAGAATAAAGTAATATATGGAATCACGCGCGATGGAGTGTTTGCAGAATACGTAGATGTACCTAGTAGATTTGTATGGAAAATACCTAATGCAACGTCTTCTTATGAGGACTACGTATTGATAGAACCTATGTCTTGCGTATTACGTGCCATTAGACGCTTCAACAAGACGCTACTCCCTTCAGACAACGTGCTTGTCATAGGCGGTGGACCCTTAGGAGCTATTGCAGCTATTATACTACAACATATGAATTTAAACGTAGTTGTACAAGAAGTTCATCCTACAAGAATAGAACTGCTAAAAAAGATCGGAATTGAAAGATTGGTGGATGTATCAAAAGATAAAGCTGACGACGACATGGAAAAATACTTTGGAGGCTCAAAGGCTGATTATGTCCTTGACACCGTAGGTAACACAGACAGTTTTTCACAAGGTCTTAAATGGGTTGGATCTAGTGGAAAAATAGTCGTTATGGGGCTTTTGGGATTAAAAGCTGAAGTGGAAATTTTACGTTTAGTTCGAGAGACTTTGAATATTGAAGGAAGCGTTATATATACTGGGGACTACATTGATGCTATAAATCTCATGAGCAATACATCTCTTAGGCAGAAGCTGAGGAAGATAATTACGAGTAAGTATAAGTTAGAGGAATGCGACTGCGCGTTTGAAACAGCGATGCAGGGAAAAGGGTTAAAGGTAGTGATTGAGGTCTAGAAAATCAAAACTATATTTTCTTCAATTTCTAGAATCTACTGTTAGTAACATCTAAGAGAACTGCCCAAGCATGTTTTGCATTTGACAGCGACTAACAGTAAAGTTGTGTTGTAGTATGTGCTGCTCAGTCAATTAAGTGGAAAATGAGGAAACTTGGTTCTCGGCTGGTTTAATGACATTTGCCGATGATTTTGTTTTACCGGGCTTTTCTGTGGATGGTGATTATGGCGTAAGCTACAACTATCATGGCAGCTATAATTATTGCTATTAGTAGTAGGAATCCTGTTGTTGTCCATATTGCTGGTGGGAAGTTTGTTAATATTATGTTTTTTGTTGTTGATGATGTTATGGTGGCTTTTTCTGTGGCTGCGGATTTAACTGTTGTTAGCCAGTAGTCAGTTGTGTAGTAGGCTTCTATTCGGTATGTTCCTGATGGCAGCTTAAAGGTGGCTTTGCCCGCCGCGTCTGTTATGTCAAGGCCGTATCCAACACCCGACATTGTATACACGATTACGTAGGCTCCATGAATTGGTTTTCCATCGTTTCCGTAGAGGTTTACTGTTAGCTGGTAGACCTTTGTCCTTATCGTGTATGGTCCATTGGAGTCAACGTATATGGTGGTTTGGCTTACAATAACATCCTTCCACAGTATTGTGAATCCGTAGTTTCCTGGCTGGACGTCTGTTAGGTTTATATAGCCCTCAGCTGATGTGTAGCGTGGTAGCATATCCGTTGTGCCGTTTCAC
>Ga0209394_1001450_pt1 | contig 13787 bp, 10 predicted proteins | sample JNZ201metaG_FD_184122 | JGI IMG/M metagenome (GOLD analysis project Ga0209394, IMG submission 184122) | Hot spring microbial communities from Jinze hot spring, China to study Microbial Dark Matter (Phase II) - JNZ 20120812A (SPAdes) (version 3) ... | reverse complement strand
CGGTGAAGCCGCCCTGCCAGACCCCATAGGGCCTGGGAAGGGGAGGGCAAGGGAGCCCCACCACCGTCCCTCCCGCACAAACCCTTGCCCTCCCCCGTCCGCAAGGAGGGGAGTTATGCGCAAAAAGAACGTGCGCACCACCATCACCCTGCGCCGGGAACACCAGGTGCTCCTGCGGACCCTGGCCGCCAAACGCGGAGAGAGGGGCTTCTCTAAGATCGTAGCTGAAGCCTTGGACTACTACTTTTCTCACGCGCCCGAGGTCACCAAGACCCTGACCGAGTTGGCACAAGTTAGAAGGGGAAGGTCTGAGTAGAATTAGAAGGCCGCGGCTGAACCCGAAATATGCGACCGCGGCCTTTTTATGTTGAGACCGCCTTATCCTCGTATTACAACCTTTGCACCAATTTTTGGGCCACGGCTTTGGCTATGTCGTTCGGACTTGCCCCAAAGCGAATTCCTAGGATTTCTATGCCGGCCACTTCCGTGGTTACCGTAAAGCCTTTGAATTCGGCCGTGTGGAGGTCCAAGACCCGTACATCGACAGTGATCGAAACCGCTACCCCACACCAGAGCCACTCCAAGCCAGGTATTTCAAATGCTGGAGTTTTAATCTCTTTAATGTCTGTGATCACTCCTGTGACAAGATAATCAGCCGCAAGGGGATGGGCTGTTTTATAGCCCCGTTCGGACAGAGCTGTTTCTACGGCCGTGGCCAAAAGCGAGCCCAGATCAGCCGAGTAGCGAACAGCGCTATCGAATCGAGAAGCCCCAAAGGTGGGGACAGGCGGAGAACATCTCTTGAAACAACGTGCCAAAGAAGGATAGGCGGAGACTATGGCCGTAGCTAAACGGCAGGCAATCTTATCTCCCGCTCGCTCGAGTGATTTCTTTCCGGCCAGCTCAGCGGAAAAATCCAACCCTCCGGTATGCAAGGCGTCAGCCGCAAGAATTCGTCCTGTTTGCGCCTCAATCGCTCGAACCTCGACCCGCGCACGCCCATCTTGCAAGAGGCGTCCTTGCAGGCGTAGGGCTTCGAGGACCGTAACCGTGGCCACCGCTTCTCCCAGCACGAGCACATCCGCCGCGAATCGCTCAGAAAGGCTCCTTATCGCCGTCAAGTCGCCATTGCGTGCGCGCTCCACGAGATTGGGATCGGTCATGCGCAAAAACTTGACCTGCGTTTGGTCAACCACGTGAAAACCATAGCTTAAAAAAGCCTTGATGACCGCTGTTTCCGCTGCGGGATCGGGCACCGGGCGAGGAATACGTTCAATGATCACAGTTTCTGGAATGATCACGCAAATCGTTGGGCACGTCTGTCCCAATACCATTAAACCGAAAAGGCCGAACAGAACACAAGCAATATAGGTCTTCATAGTGATGGCAGTATAGTGCGGACCAGACTTTTAAAGCAAATCGAATACGCGCGTTGAGTCTTTAGGCCTGAGATGTAGCCTATAGAGCCTTTGCGGAAGCCCTGCAGGCCACCTTCGGACAAGACGCTGTGCACGCAAAGTCCGCGCGGATCGTCTGGATCACGGACTTCCATTCGGACTGACCGTTCTTACCGAATCTTCACCCCCATCTCCCTAAGCCTCGAGAGGACGGTGTTATGGGACACCCCTAGGATCTTCCCGATGCTTCGCGCGGAAAGCCCAAGCTCGTAGAGCCTCCTTATCTCCCGCTCGTCGAGCTTTTTGCGGGGCCTATGGCAGACCTTCCCCTGGGCCTTGGCCCTCTCCCTTCCCGCCTGCATCCGCTCCCTTATGATCTCCCGCTCGAACTCCGCAAACGCCGAAAGGATGTGAAAGAGAAGCCTACCGTTCGGGGTGGAGGTGTCGAGGCTATCCCCGATGGAGATGAAGTGCACCCCGAGCCTTCGGAGCTCGTCGATGGAGGTCACGAGGTCCTTCACGGACCTTCCCCAGCGGTCGAGTTTTGTCACCACGATGGCCTCGATCCTCTTCTCCCGGGCGAGCTCCATCGCTTTCTTCCAGGCCGGCCGGTCCGAGAGGGCGGAGAGTCCGGCGTCGCAGAGGATCTCCAAAAGCTCGTGGCCTTGGAGCTCGCAGAACCTACGGATCTGGTTCTTCTGCTCCTCGAGGGAGCCGGACTTCACCTGGTTCTCTGTAGAAACCCGGGCATAGCCGAGGACCCGCATTCCTGGTGGACCATAGGGTAGCTTTTTTACCGAATATGGTCAAGTACTAGTAAGGTAAAGAACTTTAAGGTTTTTGTACGACTGACTTTTTGAGAGAATCGTTATATTGCCTTACGAATTTCTTTTAGTACTAATTTTAATGTTTTAATTTGCCATTTGCCGAACTCCATTTTCAATATCTCGTTATTTATTTTAAGCGGAGCAATAGGCGTTTCGTCCAAACGCGTGAGCCAAATTTCTTTAACAGGAAACTTTAGGCGAATTTGTGCTTTTATAGGTTTTCCGCAAGCATTGTAAAACCTTATGACAACACCGCTTCCGTCTTCAGCGGGTTTACATGCGCTCATAACAATTTCCTCCCGGTCTAAAGAGATAAACGATTCTGTCAGTAGTACTGTAGAAGAAACTTCAGTACCAATCGGTCCGGCAAGGAATGCATGGGCTACAGGAAGAAGTCCGGAGGAATGCCATGTTCCCTTATAGGAGTAAAGCGCGTAGTTAAAAGCGTGGTTTCCGTAGCACTGAGCTTCAGGCGTGGGTAAAGCCGGTCCAGCATGACCGGTGCGCGTATATAGATCATCCCTAGACAACCATCCTACAGCCCTAAGAAGCGTCAAACAGATTTTCCCGTCACCTGTCACTTCACATTCCGGTAAGCCACGGTTAATGAGGGCAAACCCATTCCCGTTTTTCTCCAACGCAACGAAAGCTTTTTGCGGCATGGTCGGCACAGGACACTCCACTCCGCCCTTTCTTGGCAAAAGGACACCGATTGGAGACTCCAAAACGGCGAAGGTTTTGTCGACAAAGATTTTAGGTTCTGCCCATCCGGTTGGAAACAATACACGAAGTCGATGATCTTTAGCAGTGTTTTTAAGCTCTGTCAAAATGTCAACTCGCTTCACTCGCGATTGAAGGATAAGCGTAACACAAATAGGCATTATCACCTTTTGTCTTGATCTTTGAATACGATCTTTTCTTAAACTCCTTGGGATGGGCAACTTAAGCTTGACAATCAGCGCAGCCTTCCATGGAGCTAAACGTTTCGCCTGTATTGAAGCCTTTAAGTTGTGCGTTGTTATTGCACTGTCATTGGGTATTGGATCAAAATTATATTCATCCCCTCTGTCGCCTAAATCCTCAAAGATGTGCAATCCATAAAATTCTAGATTATTTTGCTTGTCAACAACGTCAAATGTTCCATTAGCGTTTACATGAACCAAATAAAACTCATTTTCAATGGCATCTGAGGTCACAATAACTCTTTTTCTTTTTTCAATGTTACGACATTGTAATAATTTATATGTTTTTATGCCAAAAGCAGGGAATTCGTCGTGAAAAAGAATAGCCCTTTTTTCAGTGCATCGAACACCTTTAAGAATATTTTCGCATGCAATTATTCTTTCGTTCTTTACGGAAACAAGAGGGATTACAGTTCCATCAGAAGTTTTCAAACAATTTGCTTTCATATCTTTTATGTATATTTTGACCTCCGAAGCTTGAGGCCAAGGCAATGGGTTAAACACGAGGACCGAGCCAGTTTCTAAATCATCACACATAACATCTTGACCCATTGTCTGCATACTTTCTTGCACAATCAAATGTGCTATACTTTGAGCTTGTGCATATCTAACCATCATCTCTTTATGAACTTCATCTATACCAGTTCCACAAATAGAGTCATGTGCATTATTTTGCAGTAGCGTATACCAAGCTCTGCGTAGGAGAGCTCTAAAATCAGAATGTGTTTTTAACATAGCCAATGCAGCAAGAGGCTCCGCATATTTTTCAAGCAGCGTTTCTACAAAAACCTCTTTCTGCTTCAGATAAATTCGCGTAGAAAGTACGCCTGGCAAGATAGGATGGTAAACACTTCGCCGAAATTCCCCATAGACTTTGGGCACTTTTTTGCTTTCAAGAATTTTTCTTAAGATGCGCCCGTAATCTTCTAGTGTAGCAATAACAAAATCCCACCGTGGCATAGTCTTTGAGAGTGCCTGTATTGCAGAAAAAAGGACTTTGTTTGCTCCACGGTGGTCACAGCCGTAAAGTAAAAGAGCGGCCCCGGTTTGTGAACGTTTAGCAAGGAATTGCAAAATCTGTGAGATGGCTTTTTTTTCGTATATAAAGCTGAGTCCGGGTATGAAGCGCTTAAAACTTCGCACCCAGTTGCTTAGATTGGAGGTAATTTCGACAGCATTACAGTATCCGGTTTCTAAGACATGGCAGGCCACGCGACTTCCATCTGGTGCTACCCATAAAAATTCGTTTGTGCCAAGCTTTTCCGCGGCTTCCTCTGCACCACGCATAACAAACGCGGTCTCAATACCAAAGCCATTGAAAAGTTGTGGAAGCTGAGCAATGTGGCCGAAAGCATCCGGCACGTAGCCGTGTAGCATTGCTCCGCCAAAAGCTTTTGATATCTGTATCCCTAACAAAAGATTACGTATAATAGATTCTCCTGACACAAGAAATTCATCAGGTTGAGAGAACCATGGGCCAATACATAAACGCCCGGTTTTTATAAATCGTTTTGCTATTTTTTCTTTTTCTGGTTTAACTGCTAGATAATCAAGGAGAGGAAGAACTTGGCCATCCAATGTAAATTTATATTCCTTCCGCTTTTCTAAAAGATGAAAAACTTCGTCCAATGCCTTACAAAGATAAAACCGAAATTCTTCAGCGGTAAGATACCATTCCCTGTCCCAGTGAGTATGCGGCACTATGAATGCTACAAGTTTTTGCATTACGCCTCCTCCTCGCTTTCGAGCCAAGGCCTATACCAAATAGGGTTGGAAAGAGCTGCTAGCTCGCTTATCCCCCCTGGTAAGCCAACGCGAAGCTCAGCTCGTACATATCCTTGTTCCGCCAAGTCCAAGTCGTTTATCCACTCCCAAAGATTACTTGTTACCCGCGTTTGGGTAATAAGCCCCTTGGATGAAATAACTCGAAAATAAAACCCCTCACCATTATAGATACGAGCACAAAGTTTCCCTTCCGCAAAATCAGTAGCTTCACCTTGGTTAATTTTACTTTGAGATTGTAATAACCAAATTTCAATAAGAGGACCATGCGGACATGCGGAAATGCTGATATGGCCGCGTTTAATTGCTTGAAATAATCCCTCCAGACTTGCATCGTTTGTATATACCCAAACAGTAGGACATCCTATCCACTCTAAGAGGTGCCCATGATCTACGTGCCGCGGGTGGGCATCGCTTCCTCCCAATGCAAGCACTTTTCGTCTTTTTTGCAGTAGTGAATCCCAAAGTGCAAGGCTTTCTGAGTTATTTAAATGCCAAAACGCTTGCCACACTTCTATACAATCAAAGGCAAAATTCATTGAGAATTCCCAATTAGGGCCGTTTGTTTTGGGGTGATTTATAGAAAATATCCCATTTCTTGTGTGGACAAATTCACAAATTTTGCTAATTTCTTCATCCTTTGTGCATCGAAAATCCACCCAGTCCCACAAACCAAAAACGTTTGCATGCCCCTTGTAAGTCGTGACCTCCTGCCCAGGCAAAATAAGCGCGTGTTCTTTAGAAAGCTCTCTCACAGCACTTAAATGGCTGACAGTGTTGTGGTCAGTGATAGCCAAAAAATGCAAGCCTTTCGCACGCGCGGCTGCCCACACTTCCTCTACTGTGCCCTCCGCATCGCTATGGCATGTGTGACAGTGAAGGTCGCCCTTGAGCCAGCCAGAGGCGAATAAGCCAGTTTTTTCGGGCAAGAGATGCACGCTTGACTCTCCTTTAACCGGTTCATCCAAAAGGGAAATGTGTACCTCGCACGCGCAATAGTTTGTAATTTTATACAAGCCCAACAAAACTTGCCAAACTCCAGGATGGATAGGGCCAGCGAGATAACCTGGCGTAGCCCAACTTTCGCTAATAACCACATAATTCCGCGCACTACCACTCCATCCTCGAAATCCTAAGCCATTGAGAAAACCGGAACCACGTGGATCAAACAAGCCGAGATCAATGATGTTGTCCTCGCCTTTATCGTAGAAATACTGGATTTCAATTGTTCGCACCCCAGGCGGGACAGAAAATGGAAGAAAACGATAGGGATTAAGCTCCTTATCCTCAGGCCGCAAAACTAAATTGAATGAAAACCGTTTTCTTGTTTTCATTGGTTAAGGAAAAATCCTTTTCCCCTCTTTGTCAAAAATGTAAATTTTATTTACATCTAATTCTAACCAGACTTTTCCAACAAATTTAGGTTCTTCTTCTGAAAACATGCGAACAGAGATAGTGTCTCTTCCTACCTCTAATGTAAGGAGAAACTCACTTCCCAGCGGTTGGATAGTATGGAGCCTGGCTGGGATAGAGAACTTACTTGGTGCGTTGACAACTTTAGCATGCTCTGGCCTAAACCCAAGGTAAACGTCGCCCTCCTCGAATTGCAAGTTCTCAAACAGAATGGAAAAAACGCTACCAACAAACTCACAACCGTTTGAGCTACGCTTAAAACAACCAGGCAAAATATTCATTGGAGGATTTCCTAGAAAGGCTGCCACTTCTTTGGAGTTAGGAAAACGATATAACTCCAGAGGTGTGCCGACCTGGATTATTCTTCCCTCGAACATAACACCAATGCGGTCGGCCATTGCCATTGCTTCTGCTTGATCATGCGTGACGTATATAGTCGTAACCCCGAGTTCCTTTTGCAGATGTTTAAGAAACGCTCTTGCCTCAAGACGCAATTTCGCATCAAGGTTAGACAGGGGTTCATCGAACAGGAAAACTTTGGGGGCATGAACCAAGGCTCTTGCCACTGCGGCTCTTTGCTGCTGCCCACCAGAAACTTGGGATGGCAAGCGAGCAAGTAAATCATCAATTAATAAATGACTCGCTACTTCGTGGACTCTAGCGGCGATTTGTTTTGGAGGCATTTTGCGGATTCTCAACGGATATGCAATGTTTTCAAAAAGTGTCATGTGTGGATACAATGCGTAATCTTGGAACACCATACCTACATCCCGTTCCTGAGGGGGAAGATCAGTAACATCCCGTCCTGCGATGAAAATGCGGCCTTTCGTCGGCCGCTCTAGCCCAGCGATAAGCCGCAAAGTTGTTGTTTTTCCGCAACCCGATGGACCAAGTAAGGCAAAGAACTCCGTATTGTCAATATCTAATGTTACATCGTTGACCGCAATCACTTTTCCAAAAACTTTACTAACACTACAAAGTTGTACATGCGGTTTTTGGCGCGTCATCGGCCGCTCCCCTTAATACCTCCAAAGAATCGAAAACCAAAACGCCAGTTAACAAAAAGATAGAGCCCCACTACAGGTAATGCATAAATTAGAGCATAAGCTGAAACCAGTGTAAGCACAGGAGTGCCACCTTCTGTATAAAAAGAATAAATAGCAATAGGAGCAGGCATCTTAGTGGGACTTCGAATGACGATTAGAGAAATTAAAAAGTCCCCCCAAGCCTGAACGAAAGACCAAACAGCCAAAACCATAATCCCTGGGCGCAATACAGGAACTACTACATGACGAAGGACTTGCGCAGGTTTAGCACCGCTTACCAGTGCCGATTCCTCATAAGAGCGGGGGATACTTTCTACAAAATCACGCATAAGAAAAATTCCTGTGGGAAGCAGCCCTCCGACCAGAACGAAGATCACCCCTAAGTGCGTATCCACAAGTTTCAGCCGATACAAAAGCAGAAAGATTGGAACCATGGCCGCCGTTCCTTGCACTACTGAAGAGAACAAAACAAGCAAATAAGTCAGAATATCACGCCCGCGAATCTTTAACCGAGAGACAGCATAAGCTGCAAGCGTAGCAAATAAAGTAACCCCAACCATTGTACCTCCAGCAATTACAATGCTGTTGAAGAGAGCACGTATAGCGAAAGCGTTTGCAAATATAGTACGAAAATTATTAAACGTAAACGTAGATGGCAGGCTAACACGAAGGGTAGCTTTGGTATCAAAGGGAGCAGTGAGAAGCCAAAGTAGGGGCAAGACAAAGAAAAATAAAATGAACAAAGAAAACAGCACGATGAACAACTTGTATCCCCACTTACGCGCTTTCACCCTCATATTATTCTTCTCCTTTTTTGCATGAACAGATATATCGTGGCCAATACAAAGTTTATGGTCATCATGAGAACGGCTATTGCTGCACCACGACCAAATTCGAAAAACTTAAACGCTATTCTATATGTGTACATTGGGATAGTTTCGCTACGGAATAAAGGACCGCCCCCTGTAATTAAATAAGGGGTAAAAACGTTAAATGTCCACAGAGTAACTAGAATTAAGGCGGTAAATACACTAGGACGAATAAGCGGGAAAATAATAGTGCGAAAACGTTGCCATGCGGACGCCCCTAAAACATCTGCCGTTTCCCAAAATGATGGGGGTATATTTCCTAAGGCAGCAGAAAAAAGAAGCATGGAAAACGCTGTTCCTCGCCAAATATTGAAAAATATTATAGCATAAAGAGGATACGAAAAATACCAGTCGATCCTCGGGATTCCTAAAAAGCCAAGGATAGTGTTCAAGGTACCAAAATCTCGATCTAGAAAGGCAATCCAAGCAAATGCAACCGCCACTCCTGGGAGAATCCAAGCGATCGTCGCCGCGGAGAAAACGAGCTCCCGGAGCAAGCCCTTACGACGGTGGAAAGCTAACGCGATTGACAAACCAAGCGGAACCTGCCCCAAGATAGCGGAGCCAAGCACAAAAAGCAAAGTATTGCGTAAAGCGTTGCCGAACTCGCCAGGGCGAAGCCAACGTGTAGGTATAAACAATTTCGCATAGTTGGCAATACCTACAAAAGAAGGGTTCGCTGCCCCAGGTCCAGTAAGAGCTGTGTTTGTAAAACTTATTACAATAACCCAAACAAGAGGGAATAGTAGAAATATACTAATGAACAACACAGCTGGGGTGAGGAAAGCTAATCCAATTGAACGCGGTAAGATAGAAAATGTGCGCTCACGCATGAGATAAAGGCGGGGCCGTTCCATTACGGCCCCGCCTTCTTCTTGTTCGTTTCACCTTTTCCTGATAACGTTTTCGGTTCCAACCAGTTCTGCAAGAGCATCCGCATAAGCCGCCATGGCCTCCTCAGGGGTCATAAGTCCCGAAACAACCCGTTCAGTCATGAGTTGAGCTTGATAAGAGATCTGAGGATACCCTGGCAGCATAGGACGGACAGTGGTATAAGGCAGCAAGGCTTTAGCCATCTCGCTCATTACTGGGTCACCGACAACGGGCACATCGGTTCGGGACCGAATCCTCGGCTGGATGCTTTGAAACGCGAGTTGCATTTCGCGGCTAAAGGCAAAACTTAACAGAGCCCAAGCCTCATTGGGATAGGGGGTATTAGGGTTGAGAATAAATCCTGTACCCCCTGATATAGTTACGAAGTTTTGTCCACGGTAGCCGGCACCAGGCTCTTTGGCCGGCATCATGGCCCAATCTACTACTTCGTTGCGGTTGGGAATAGCCCATTCTGAACCTGGGGCAAGCACAGAGCGCCAGAACCAGTCACCTTCAACCAGCATCGCAATCTTCCCGTCACGGAAAAATTCAAAAGTCCGCGCACGAGCTCCAGGGATTAGCTGAAGCCTCGCGTCTCCAAGCCCTTCGTCAACATATACAATCTTGTAGAAATTCAAGGCATCAAGAATGCCTGGATGTTCTCCATACCATTTTCCGCTCTCAAAATCGTACATATGGATTCCTGTACCAAGAAGCACCATAAACCACCCTTGCATTGTGGTCGCCTCTCCCATCTCGGTGCCGGCGTTGATCTGCAAAGGAATAACGTCCGGCAAGACTTTCTTGATATAACGAGCAGTATCCAAGAGCTCTTTCCAGCTCCGCGGCTGCCAGCGTAGCCCCGAACCAGGCGGAATTATGCCGGCTTTTTCAAATATGTCTCGCCGATAAAAGATTACACGGACATCGGTGCCTAGAGGCAGTCCATAAACTTTGCCTTTATAACCCAAAATTTCGCGCATCCCTTGTGGAATATAAGCCCATCCTTCCCAATCCCAAACCTGAAGCCCTACTATTTCATCCAATGGCTTTACAAGCCCTGCTGCATCAAACTCTGGAATCCAGAATCCATCAAAGCCCAAAATATCAGCACCTTTGCCAACTTTAAGATCCAGAGCATACTGTTGCTTCAAAGCCTCATCGCTACCGCCAAATTGGATAAATTCGACCTGTACATCCTTGCCTTGTTCTTTCATCCATTGAATAAACGCTGGAAAGACCATGTCTTCTAACCATTGAACGAGTGCAGAGTTTACACCACCACGAACAGCACGAGCAGTTACTGTAAGCTTGATAGACTCCCCTACTCCCGCGCTGCTCCATCCAAAGACTATTCCTAGTAAAACTATCAGCCATAACCGCCGCATAGTACACCTCCTGAAATAAAGCTTTTTTCGAGTTAGCTATGCGTTTTCTTCTTGCCTTCTCTCACCTCCTTTCTTTTAGGTGCAGCAGTTGAGTGACGCACGACAAGCTTTCCGGGAAGCAAAACAGGGCTTCCCGGGTTTTCGCCTTTGACTAAACGCAAAATTAACTTCCCAGCCCAGTGTCCAAGCCAAAAACTATTCAATTCAATAGCTGTAATAGGTGGAGAAAAATACCTGGTCATAAAAGAGTCTTCAATACATACTAGAGAAATATCTTCAGGAACCTTTAAACCTCGTGATTGCAAAGCTCTGATTGCCGTCGTGGCATGAAGGCCACTTGTTGCGAAAACAGCAGTAAATTCAGTCTTAGAAGCGCATTCTCGGACCATTTCAAAAATTGTTTCCTCTTTTTGCTCAACTGGCCAAACTAATCTCTCCTGAAAAGGGATGCCTGCTTTCTCTAAGGCTAATTTATATCCTAAAAGCCGGTCTTGACAGTGTGTAAATCTTAATGGGCCGGTAAGAAACACAATATGCTTATGCCCTAATGCCAGAAGGTGCTCTGTACCCACTCTCCCGATTTCTACGTTGTCATTATCCACATAGAGCGCTTCTTCAGAGGGAGGACGACCAACAAATATGTAGGGCAGTGTCTGCCTCTTAAGGAGCGAAAGATACGAAGTGACCTCTGCAGGGTTAGTGATAACAAGCCCATCCACGCGACGCTGGTTAATCATCTTTTTGACAAGCTGAGCCATATTCTCATCTTTTTCAGAAATCAAAAGAAAGAGATGGTAGTTATGCTCTTCTAAAGCTTGATACAACCCGCGCGAGAGATGAAGAAAGAAGTCAGAAGAAGAAAAGAATTGTTCAAAGCTTATAGGATTAACCAAGGCAATAGCCTGTGCCTTTCCATTGGCTAGAGCGCGTGCAGCAGCGTTTGGATGGTAATCCAATTTCTCAGCAGCCTTTAAAACTCTTGCACGTGTTTCCTGACGCACACCGGGCTTATTGTTAAGGGCTAATGAAGCGGTTGAAAGCGAAACTCCTGCTAAGTTCGCAACTTCTCTAAGAGTAACTCGATGCATATTCAAAGCGGTTTAAATGTAGCACTTTTTGTTCCTTTTGTCAAGTCCCCCGAGCTTGTCTAGCAAAAGAGGGAAAAGGGCAAGCCAGGGACTAACCAAGCCTGTAGTCCAGACTCCGGCTTGTAAAAACTAAGAAACGCGCGCAAAAAGGAGAGGAAGACCCGCAGCACATAGCACACAACGAGGAGCAAAGCTTTCTTTCGCGTTTGTTCCACTTACGGGTTCCGCAACCACTCAACCGGGTTTCCAGGGCTCCAAAAAGCCTCCTCCCCCATCACCGGCAGCTGGTAGATCTCTTCACGGAAGGCTTTGCGCGTCTCCTGCCTTCTTTCTGCACCTGTCTTTTAACCTCCCCGCCTTCCTTGAGGCGGACTATGGAGGAACTTCCCCTTGGGCCTCGTGGAAAACCTGGACGGAATCTAACCTAGCGCCCCCTAAAAGTACCCTGGTTAGCCTAACGTAGGCCTGGGTGCCTAGGGGGATCCCGCGAATAGCCCGGCTTCACGCTCATCCGCACCTGAAGGAAAAGTTGCCGCTCCTGAAGATAACGCATGGCCAAGCACAATCGGGCATGATCCCGCGTGACCTTCGGGAACCCGCTAGGCAGCCGCTGGAGCTTCTAGGTTTTTTTCCCCTTCTGTGGATTCCGGCACTATTAAAGACAAGCTGACCTTCGTCCTGAAGAAAAGGGCGCAAACGTTCCTAAAAAAGCCTTAAAACCCAAGGAATTTCTTCTTCCCAAGCCTCTTCTTGGTGCACCAATGAAGAGCTCGAAAATTTGGGTAGGGCTGATCCGGGGAGAGACCACAGAAGACCACCGTTTCCCGATAGATCCAGCGGCCACAAGCCCATGGGCCACCTCCTCTCGCTCGCGGGAAGAAAGACCCGGAGGAACCTATCCGGCTCCCAAGCCAGGAACGGCCACCCTACAGGCATCGAACTGCTTCAAGACGTGAGAGATACGTGAACGGCCGGGGGAAGGCCCCGCCACTAGGAGAACAGAGCCTCCTCGGCCCGGCTCAGCGTAAGCGAACGGATCCGCGGCATCCATCCGAAAGCTAACCCCGACGCAGGGTATAGCAGAAGCCCTTAGTGTTTAGACCGACAGACTAGACGAGCCTGAAAACGACGTGGGCACCTCTGCGGTTGTCAGGCGGTGCGGTTAGGGCCCTACCCCCAGAGCCAGCGGAAAATGCCTCGTGCCCACCAAGGTTTATGTTCACGTGGAGCGGGAAGAGCCAGTTTCTCCAGTTCTCTCACCTGCTCCTGGAGCTTCAAAGCCAAATCGCGCCAATAGTCTCTTTCGCGCCGCAGATCCTCGACTAATGTCTGAAGTAGAGCCAGCTGGCCGTTTAGCTGGCCCCCATTGCCGTCACCCTGTCTTTCAACATCTACTCTCTCCCCACCCACATTCCCCTTGATCTTTGCCGCCAGTTCTTCGGCAGCCTGATCCAAGGTCAAGCCGCTGGTTTTCGACATTTCGTCAAGATCACGAAGCATTTGAAGCACTGCTACAGAGTACAGTTTCCTTCCATGAGGGCCAAGACGAACCTGGCCGTCCAATAGCTGGCCATGAGCGGCCAGCGCGGCTAGGCGCTCGCGAACCTGGCGGCGAGTAAGTCCAAGGATGCTCTGCAGTTCTTCGATGGTGTACACGGCAGGCTGACGTTACTCACAACACCCAAGTATTCGCTGCGACAAAGGTTAGTTTTTATTGGGACACATGGTCCTTTGTCCTTGACACTAAGAACACGCAGACGGTAAAGTGATGTAAGTGACGCCATGACTTGAGGCTTGAGGAGGGATGAGCAAGTTGTCAAAGCTAACGCAAGGGTGAGAGGCCTATAAAAAGCGCAAGGCCCGAGGTGCGATCTCGGGCCAGCTACCGCCTCTCCCCCGAAGGGGGAACTTTTGGCACGCGCCAGGTGGAGGGTACTGCCTTACCCGCTTACTGTCAAGTCAAACTTCCAACACAGACCAGACGTTCTTCACCGGTTGCCTCCTTCTTGCAACGTGGTTTGGGACCTTGTGAATCTCCAAGCCCTTGATGGGGTCCTTACCGCACGCCTGTGTGATCTTGCTCAAGCCGCCCACTTATCCCCGGCCCAGGTTCACCGGGCCCTCAAGCGCCTGGAGGGGGCC
>Ga0209394_1001449_pt1 | contig 13791 bp, 21 predicted proteins | sample JNZ201metaG_FD_184122 | JGI IMG/M metagenome (GOLD analysis project Ga0209394, IMG submission 184122) | Hot spring microbial communities from Jinze hot spring, China to study Microbial Dark Matter (Phase II) - JNZ 20120812A (SPAdes) (version 3) ... | reverse complement strand
GTCGGAGGAGGGAGCTCGGGAGTAGAGGCAGAGGAGTTGGAGAAGACTGGGGCCAAGCCAGGGGAGGCAGGGGCTCCACCACCACCTCTTCCACCTCCACCAGAGGTGGAGATAATTGATAAGGCTATAGAGTTCCTTAGGGAGAGGCTTCCACAGGTCTACGGTATAGAGAAGTACGATAGGATAGTGATAAATGCTTTAAGGGATGATCCAAGGCCTCTGATAAATCCAAACCTTTTACACGCATTCATAAAGTCAATTGCTCCAAGAGCTCACGACTCCCACCTATCAGTTCACGTAATAAATCCCCTGTACGCAAGGTTCCCAAACCTACCTCAAGCAGTCGTTAAGTACTTTGAGAGCTCTCAGCCACATCAGTACGCAATGTATATGGGTGCTCCACCTGGATACACAATTCATCAACCACTCTACTACCCTCCATACCACCAGGTCAGCCAGTACTTGTACCCACACTTCACTCCCCCATACATATACGCTGCTCCACTTAGCCCTCCATACTATCCTCCGCCAATGCCTAGGAGGACTTATAAAGTGGTGGTTGATGGACAGGAGGTTGAGACTGATGAGTCTGGGTACATGGCTTGGCAGAGGTTCCTAAGGGAGAGGGAGGAGCAGGAGAGGAGGAGGCAGGAGCACGAGCTTACAATGAAGAAGCTCGAGGTTGAGATTAAGAAGGCCCTTGAGGAGGGTGGGGGTAGGAGGGAAGAGGAGCTGAACAAGAGGATTGAGGAGATATCGAGGAAGCTTGATGAGGAGAGGGAGAGGAGGCATCAGGCGGAGCTAGAGCTACTTAAGAGGGAGATTGATGAGCTTAAGAAAAGGCCATCCCTCCTCGAGGAGCTATCAATATATGAGCACATAGCTGAAAGGCTTGGATTCAAGAAGGGCGGTAGGACAACCATAGACCTACTTGAGTCATTCGTTGAAAGGCTAGATCAGAGGGCTGCACAAATACTTAGCAAAGTACCATCACCGGGAAGTGAGTGGAGGCCTGAGATTAAGAGAACACCTGAGGAGAGGGCTAGGAAGGCTGAGGAAATAATGAAGAGGCTTGAGAAGAGCGAGGAAGTACTGAAGCTTGAGGAGGAACTCATAAAGGCTGCAGCCAAGATAAGGCCAAGGGGTGGTCAAGCTGGAGAGACCGCTAAAAGCACTTGAGAAACCTGATGAAATACTTAAAGTACCTCTCAAACTGATAGAAGAGCTGGACATAATCATAAGGAGGATTGATGAAGTACTAAGGGAGTTCGACAGTAAAATACTGTTGAAGCCGCCTGAGCTATTGATGTTGGGGGAGAGCAGGACTGTCGCAATGTCCCCAAGCTACCCAGGTCAAACTGCAACTGATTACTGTTTAGAGTGCCTCCCGGCTGGAACGATAGTGTACGGTAACCACGGATTGTACCCAATAGAGTCCCTGAGGCTCGTGGAGCACGGAGCAAAGGCTCTCGTTCTGACGCACAGGGGCAGAGGCATGAGAGTGACCAGGTTCTTCTCAAGGAGGTACACTGGACCACTGGTGGTTATCCACGAGTACTACACCAACATACCGCTCAAGATAACGCCAGAGCACCCCGTGCTGGTCGCCAGGAACGTTAGAAAGCCGCAAACGGTGTGGCAGAGCAAGGGGATAGACGAGAGCAAGCTTGAGTGGGTTCCAGCGAAGGACCTTACGACCAGGGACTTCATAGCGTTCACGAGGATCAGGGAAACGGTTGACGTTGAGCTGGTGAACGGAGACCTAGCAGAGCTCTTCGGATGGTACGTTGCCGAGGGATCCTACGAGAAGCAGAAGAGAGGAACTAACGTGGTCTTCTCCCTCGGGCACCACGAGGAGGAGAAAGTTGAGAGGGTGTGCGACTTGATCAGGAGGGTGTTCGGTCGCGAGCCAACGGTGATAACCAAGGGAACAGCGGTCAGAATAGTGTTCTCCAGCAAGTACTACGCTCCAATGTTCGAGCAGTTCGGGACCAACTCCTACGACAAGGACATACCGACCTGGTTCCTCTACCTGCCCGAGGAGAAGCAGTACAGGTTCCTGAGGGGATACTTCAGTGGCGATGGACACGTGAAAACGAGGAAGAGGAGGGAGAAGCAACCGGTCGTGGAGGTGAAGGTTGCAACAGTGTCGAGGAACCTTGCGTACAGGCTCAGGCTACTACTGTTCAGGCTCGGGGTACTCCACAGCATCTACCTCGTGAGAGGTGGAGAGGATGTGATACAGGGTAGGAGGATTAGAGCCAGCGACACCTACCACACACACATCACCGGTGAATCAGCAATGAAGCTACTGGAGAAGATGGGCATCAAGTACGAGTACACGTACAGCGGCGGTAGGAGAGCAGGTTACAACCTCGGGCGGGTTGGGGAGAACTACGTCTTCATACCGATAAGGTCAATCGAGTTCGAGCAGTTCAACGGAGTGGTCTACAACTTGCACGTTGACGAGGACGAGAGCTACCTGACGATACACGGAGCACTCCACAACTGCCTTGAACGCCATTACGCTAAGGCTCACGGACTTCTTGAAGAGGCTGAGAGGTTCAGCCTGAAGCACGGTAGGATAACTCCTGAGGCTAGGGAGAAGATAAGGAGAGCTGTTGAGGAGATTGTTACGGCAGAGGACGATCTGGGGACTAGAGTGGAGGATGAGGATGTAGGGAAGCTTGTGGAGGAAGTCAAAGTCATGCAGAGGGATGTGAGGAAGTGGATGTGGGCAAGGGGGCTGACGACAGTCTCTGAGAGCATTGATGATCTGAGGGCTGCTAAGGAAATGGTTAAGAGACTCCTTGACAAGGTGTACGAGGCTGCAGAGAAGTACAGAGCGAAGTACGGCAGATGCATGTACTGTGAGCAGCTGGCTAGAGAGGTGTCAGCTAAGTTTGGCCTAAGTGAGTCTGAGGCACTTGAGTCAATATACGGCCTTGCATCAGAGGATAAAGAAAGAATAACTAAGTCAGTTGAGAAGCTTAGGAGGGCTGGAGCATTGGATTACGTCATGCAGAGAGCTAAGGAAATGCTCGTTGAGCTGAGGGAGGGGAAGTAATTGAGCAACATTAAACAGTCTAGGGGAAGGCTGACGGAGACCCTGCACTTGAGGCTGACGGGAGATGAGCTTGAGTTCATACAGATGATAAGTGAGAAGACGGGCCTTAGCTTAAGCGAGGCCACGAGGCTTGCAATAAATATGTTCCGCGTAATCCTCGGGCTTGAAGCAATAGACGTTGATAGAGTTGGGAGAGCATTGAGGGAGGCATCTGAGAAAGTAATTGAGGAAGCTAAGAGGGAGGGATGGTATGAGGATTTGAAGCTGGAGGAGAAAGCATGGAGGAAGTCAAGAGGATCGAGGAAATCCTCAGGGAGAAGGGCTTAACAGATGATCAAATTAAGGCCGGAATAAAGTACTATCTAAACTTCTGTAAGAGACATGACTTGAACATAGCGAAGTCAGTTAGAATGATAGTGAGAATGATTGAGGGAATGAGGAAGAGCTATGAAGAATTTGATTAACCTGTAGCACAAAATAATATTAGGTTCCCAACATTAAACTACTATACGGTGATATAATGGCGAAGGAAATTGCAAAAGCAAAGTACGCAACCAAAGTCTGCAACTACCTAGGAATTGATAAGAGTAAGTGTGAGAGAGTATTTGATAAGCTCTACGCCAACATGAAGGCAGCATTCGAAGCAATGCCAACATGAAGGCAGCATTCGAAGCAATGTAGCAAGCACCGTAATTGAGTTATTAAAATATATTTTTTTCCACTAAAACATGTTCTGGTGAACCACTTGGGATTCTTGAGGAGGTTGGGCTAAAGTGAGCGAGGATGAGGAAATTAAGGTCTTGATGGTCAGGGAGATAGTTGAAGATATATGTGGATCAGTAGATGATAGAGAGAGAGGCAAGTGTAGAGCGATACTGCACAGAATACTCGTTGCAGGAGAGGGGTTAGAAGCACTGAGTGAGCTCTCAATGGATTCCAGGAGGATAATTAAGGATAGGCTTAGGGATTTAGGAGTTGAGTGATGAGGTGGTTTAATGATTGAATTAATGGCTCGTGAGACTGCGCGCAAAGTGTGCGCCGTAATAAGGGAGGATGGAAAGAGGGCTATATGTGTAGAGCTACTGACGAAGGTCCTAGTATATGGAGATTCAGTTAAGGACTACTTCCTAAGTGAATTCAATAGGGCTTTCACTAATGATGAGAGGAGGATGATAAAGCAGAGGCTTGGGGAGCTAATGGGATTGAGATGGAAACGATAGATCTTGAGACGTCTTCGGATGAGCTCTCTAGCTCGTAAGCTCTTCAGCGGTGAGGAGCGTGAGCAAGCTGGACCTCAGGACCTTCGAGCTAAGGGCTAGGAGTATTTACCCAGAGCCCAGTGTTAGGAGGAAACTGCTTGTCCTCGGATTGTACGAGAGGTTCCTCGAAGAGAAGGGTTTTGAGCCGAGCGTTGAGTCTCTGAGCGCGTGGATTGATGAGCTGATTGAGGAAGGCTACAGCTCGAGCACTGTTAGAGCGTACGCGTACGACGTGTTGAGCTACTTCGACTTAATGATGATCGAGGTCGATGACAGGAAGTTGAAGCTGCTGAAGAAGAGGCTGCCGCCAGCGGGGGCCGGCAAAGTAGATTACTTGACGGATGAAGAAGTCTCAAAGCTGATAATTAACACCGTAAATCCCGTTAGGAAGTTGATCTACAGTATCATGTACTCATACGCTAGACGCCTCGGAGAGGTCCTAGCGCTGACCTGGAATGACATAGATCTGGAGAGGGGGACGATAACCTTCAGAATACTTAAGAAGAGGAGGGAGGAGAGGGCGACCTATGAGGTTGAGCCTTGGATTAAGGAAATGATGCTAAAGTACAGGGATTTCCTAGGGAAGGATAGGCTCTTTGAGATAACTGGGAGGGCTGTTGAGATGGGGTTTAAGAGGGACTGCGTGAGGGCTGGAATAGAGCCTAGGGGTAGGAGGCTGAGGGTACATATCTTAAGGCACTCGAGGATAACGAGCTTGAGGGAGAGGGGAGTGCCACTAGACGTAGTCAGCAAATACTTAGCTAGGCACTCCAGGTTTGATACAACGGTCCAGTTCTACCTAGGATCCAGCGCTGAAAGCATCTCGAGAATACCTAGAGCTGGAGAAGTGCTTGGATTTGTTAGGAGAGCCTAACTTAGTAATTTTACTAAGCAAATGAACTTAGTAATTTTACTAAGTTAGTAAATTTACTAAGCTACATGAAGTTTGGTAAATTTACTAAGTTTTTTGGTAAATTTACTAAGTTATGAGATGTACGCTGGTTCCTCCTTCTTCTCCCCTTCCTCCTTCTGTAGGTATGTCTGTATCTCATGCCAAGTCTTGTGAGCTATGTATCTCTGCACTTCCTTGTCGAATAGGAAGTCCCCCATTATGAATGCATTGAATAAGTAGTTGCATAAGTCTACTCCAGCCCTCTTAACGTGCTTCATTAAGTCCTGGTACAGAGTCTTCCTCATCTTAACTATTAATTGGACGTGCCCTTCATCTACTTCAACTACTTGGACGTCTTCATCGCTGTAGAATGAGTGAGCCCTAGCTAGATGTATCTTTAGCCCCCTCTGAGTACTGAAAACCCTTCCACAGTACTTGCACTTCACGTCGCCTTCATCCCTAGTGAACTCCAGTAAGCTTCTCTGCCTCAATGAATTTCTCTGCTTCAACTAAGTTCACCTCAAATATCACCTTCTCGCTTCCACGTATCCTCCTGGAGGGGACTAGTACGTTGAATTCCTGGAGCTCACTCATGTACCTATCTATAGTCCTCCTCTCACCTCCAGCTACTTCAGTTATGATCCTTTCAACCCTCATTTGAGTTATCTCCTTAGTTGACTCACTGAGTATCCTCCTAACTATCTCCCTCAAGTTCCTCATAGTTCTGCTACTGCTTGAGTTTGCTTGACTCACTTGAGTTTGCACAGCCTTAACTCCACGCGCATTAGAGCTTGCCCGTGAGCTATGTGTGTGCGCGCCCGACTCACCCCCCTCTAAGCCCAGCCAGTGAGCTACAGCTCTCTGAACCTCCCTACTGAGTGCGCCGTAGACTGATCCAGGATAGGTCTCCTTAATGTAATCCCATAGCTTCATGTAGATCTCTTTATCTAAATAAATGTAGACTCCAATTTTCCCCTCAGGAACTTTCGGCACTGTATCACCAGCATATTATAAATAGGATACTAGTATTTATACTCTAGGATACTAGTATCCATATTTTTTACCACTAGAATACTAGTATTTTCACAATAGGATACTAGTATCCATATATTTGAATACTAGTATCCTTTTCTAGGATACTAGTGTTCTTATAGTATGTCATCGTTCTACAAGCATGCTAGCATAAGTTACTCAAGAACTCCAGTCATGAATTGAAGTAGCGAGAGGCCTGGGGCAGACCCCCCATACACGCACACACATAGTAAATTTACTAAGTTGTTCATGGCTGGAGAACTATTTGCTTAGTAATTTTACTAAGTTAGTAATTTTACTAAGTTCATTTGCTTAGTAAATTTACTAAGCTTGCTTCCTCAACTCCTTGACTACGTTCACATCCTTCATTTCCTCAACCTTAATCCTCTCCTCAACTAGCTTAATTACTTCATCTAAGTGGCTTCTAAGCTCGCTCAGCTTCCTGAGTGATTCCCTAAGTGCCTCCACCCTCATCCTGTTGACCAGCCTCTCAAAGGCTATTAGGCTTTGATCAGCTACTGTTATTAAGTCGTTCTCCATTACGTTAGTCAAGCCGTATCCATCTCCATAGCTTATGCTGTGGACTCTCTCAACGTGGATGTACTCATCCCTTGGCCCAAGGTAGCACATCTTAACTCTCCTCTCACCCTTGATCCAGTGGTAGAAGTATACGTACTCCCTACCCCTAACAGTCTTAACGTAGCTCGATCCAGGTAGGCCACACCTTGGGCACACCTCCTTCTTAACTTCCCCCATAAATCCCACCTACTCGAATACAACCTTAGTCTTCTTAGAGGATATCTTGAAATCCCTTGGATCGCACTTGTGAACCATTGAGTGCCCATATATGAATTGCTCAAGCTGAATAAGTGAGAAGCTCATCAATGGCTTTCCACATATAGGGCACTTAGTGTAGTAAATCACTACCTCAACTTCCTCCACCACTCCCACCCAACAATACAGTACTGTACAGTAGTATATAAGCCTTAATCAAAAAAGTTTATGAAAAATAATTTAGCTCAGTGAATTCACTAAGTTAAGAACTACTCTCCTCACATCTGTAGTTGTATAAAGAGATGTAGTCCTTAACGTACCTCGACATCATTAAAGGAATGTCAAGGAGTAGGCTTATCTGTGAAGTAGTTATCCTCCTTAAATCCAAATTCATTTCAACAGCCTTCTTACACAATTCTTTCACATACCCCTCTATCTTCTTCTTTAACTCAGGTATATTCGTGTACTTCTCCCTCATGCTCTCACCCCCACGCTTACTTCCTCTCACCAGTTAATAAATCCACATGCTTCATAGAGTCTTGAAACTACTTCAAATCCAAGCAGTTGCTTAAGGACTCTCTTCAATGACTTCCTGACTCCCCCTGTTTGTCTACAGAAGTTCAGCTCACTTAGCAGGAGTCTCACTAGTGCATCCCTGTTAGTCCAGACAACTAATTTTCGAGTCAGGCCTCTGAACAACTTGTGTGAACTGAACTTACCCCTGTGCTCTCCAAGGCTTAGCCTAACGTAGTCCAATCTCCCCTCACTCCTAAGCCTCCTCAATGCTTTAATGATTGATTCCCTTGATGCATTGATTGATTTCTCTAGATCGCTTATCCTTCCAACGTATACTTCCCCAACGATCTTCAATAGTTCCTCCTCAATAGATCTTCTCTTAGTCAATCCAATTGATTCAGCCTTAAGTCTAACTGAGTGAGAGCTCCTTCCAAGCGCTCTAGCTATTTCGCTTAACCTCATTTTACCCCAATTCTCCTTCAGGAAATCGACTTCCGATGAGCTCCACCTCCTGTAGCTCCTGTACTTGAGCCCGAGCTCCCTGACTTTCCACATAACTGCATTCACAGTCCTATTCAATGACTTAGCTATCTCCAGAACCCTCATCCTACCGTAGTTCTCCCTAAGGAACTCCAGCTCCTCACCACTCCACCTCCTCCTCTTCACGTTAACACACCCAGCTTAGTAAAGAACTTAGTAAATTTACTAAGTTCTCAAGTATATAAAAAAATAACTACTAAGAGATCTGCCTCTTCTTAATCTCCCTCTCAAGCTTCTCCTCAATAGCTTCCCTAATGAATTTAGCTAAGGAGCCCCTCCTCATTGGTAGGAACTCCCTAAGCCTTTCATCAAGATCTAGTGGTATGTCAGTATATATTCTGACGAACCCCTTCTTCTTCCCCTCACTCATGTTCTCACCCCCAAGTACAGTATTTTATATAAGAGTGGTTTATATATTTTTGTATTAAAAATGAATTAATATTTTTAAAAATTTTTATAAAAAATTGATTATTTTCATCCTTAAGTAATGTGCTTAAACTGCCTTCACTTTTATCAATCTGCCGGGGATATATCTAACTACTTCCCCATTCCTTAGGCTCCTAATGATCTCCACTTGGATGTGCCTGTTGAATGAATCCCTCTTCAGTTTCTCAAAGTAAGTTCCCTTAAACTTCATTATTTGCTCCTTAAATGGATGAACCTCTAGGTAGTCCTCAAACGATACCTCAAGCTCTCCTTCGAATGAGAAGCATATTTTACCGTCATCAATCCACAACTCCTTAACTCTTCCAAAAGCCTTCAAGTACTCCAACAGTAGTCTGCCGTACTCATTCACGTTTAGGATGCATGTTTGACCCCTACCACTTTTCCCTCCACTCACTTTCCCACCCCCACACCTATACACATGTAAAAAGTGGTTTATAATATTTATGGTTTTAAACTAAATAAATAAATTTATGTGAAAAATTGTTTAAAACTCTCCACTATCATTATGATATCACTTTCTTCAGTAACTCAACGTTCTTCTTCCTAGCTTCCTCAGCCTTCTTCTTGAGCTCCTCCTCCCTCTTCCTCGTTACTTCCTCATAGATCTTGAAGTCGAAGTGCTTCTTAATTGCATCCACAAGTATCTGCTTGAAGTCATCTAGGCGCAACGCTACTAGAGCATCAAGCTCTACTCGGACTAGTCCCCACTTGTCCACGAATCCCTTATACCTTGGATCTCTCTGCATTTTCTCAATCTCTTCCTGGCTTTCTGGAGTGCAAGGTAGGTTAAACCTCTCGATCTGCTCACGAGTTACAGCTACTTTCTCTGCTTCAAAGTCTAGGCTTGGCTCTATGTACTTAAGTCTCTCAACGTAGTCTCTAGCTATGTCTTCACCCGACGGATCGAAATCAGTTATTATTAATAGGGCAACCCTATATCCATCCTCGTTAAGCCCTTTTATTTCCTCAGCAAGCTTAATCATGTCTGTGGCGCTGTCGTAACCCCTTGAGAACACTATTTTGTAGACTCCGAAATGGAACCCCTCATAAACGATCTTTTTAACTAACTCATATTGAGCCTCCTTCTCCACGAGAATGAAGACTCTCTCCCTCTGATCCTTCCACGGGTTAAGTGAGTAGGTTGAGTAGCTTTCGAGGGCCCTCTCAATAATTGACTTCAACTGCTCTTCAGTGAGCTCAACGGGGTATGATTCAAACCTCTCCATGTAAGTTGAAGACCTCGTGATATCCCTAATCAATGTGTTTGGAAACCTCCCCTCATACCGTGCTTTAGCAACGATCTCGCTGAGCCTCTTGTAAGCTGACTTAGTGTTAGGGATCACGTTCTTGCTCACCAGGATGTAGAATAGACCCCTTAACGTTACTGCTATCCCATTCCTAAAGTAGTACTCCTCAGCCTCCCTCCTAGCAATCCCCAAGATCTCTAGACTCCTCATTCTCTCACTCACACTCCCACCCCTACACTCTTTTCACAAAAGGGGTTAATAAGTCTTTATTTTCCAATAAGTGATATCAATTTAGAGCTTATGATCTCAACTTAAATTAGCAACCAATTCACGCATTAGAATTAAAAATTATATGTGTTAAAAAATGAATTTATTTTAAAATGTTTAAAATAAGTCATCCATATATGGGTGAAAAGATACCTCTTTTCCGCACTTTTCACACACTAACTTGTATTCCCATGACTTTGCATTTTCATGTTTTGGGATGGGCTTCCAGTACATCGGTAGGCCGTTGTCCCCCATTTCAACCTTGTCTTCTTCATTGCTCCATACTTCTAGATCGCCGCAATTAGCGTAAACAGTTGTGCATCCACATGATGCACTGAATGAGCACATTGCGTTGAAGAATTCATCTTCATCTACAGTTAGTTTGAAGAATCTTGGACTAGTGTACCCCCCTCTTACATCACATCCACCATGTACTTGTAGAATGACGTAGTGCTCAGTGCCTAACTCATTACTTACTTCAAACGTTATCCCCTGTAGCACTTGTGATAGTAGGTTGTACTCAAAGTTGTACGTATTCCAATAACCCAGTATCCTATACTTGTACTTCCCTCTGAGAACTTTTTTAGAGAACTCCGCCATTAAATTAAACCAAGATCCATCTTTGTATTCAGCGAACTCATAGAACTCCTTCTCAAGTCTTTCGCATAGCTCATCCCGTCCAAGGACTTTCGTTATGAAGTGATATACGTTTATAGCTACATCAATCATTCCATCATCCCAAACAGTAACATTGATGGAGGGAGTTTTCCTGAAGTCATTGATTTTCCTATTCCTTTCCCAATGCCTTCCATAAAGTCCTCCTGAATCAAGTATGTGTGCTCCAGTGTTCTCAATAAGCATTTCATGCGCTATCCTCTCGATCTCCGTATAGTCATCAGGTAGATTGGGTTTAGGGTTCTCCCTCTCAGCTCTCTCAGTCTCACGGATGCTTAAGGCATCAACTAGGAATGGAACTGGGTTGCCCCCCATAGCAGTAATTGATAGAGCGGTAAGCCTTTCAACATCACTTATAGGCAAGTCCTTAATAGCTTCACTTACAGCTCTCACTTTCTCTACATTTTCCCTTTCCTTCCCAGGTTTCTCACTCACACTCCCACCCCCACACTCTTTTTTAGAAAAAGAGGTTTATAAATTTTTGTGTATTTGTGAATTAAAAGTGTATTGTGTTAAAAAACAGTTGTAAAAAATATTGAGTTTAGGTTTAATAACAATATATTGTGTCTGGCTCTGGCCCGAAAACACGTTCAGTAATAGAGTATATATTCTTGCTGTAGCACTTTCTTGTATAGCACTTCAGAAGTTGATATAAAGTTAATGGATGTAAGTGTAGCTCGCTTAGCTTTGGAGCACTGTACTCATTGCTGAACCAGCCATAGGCATTGTTAAAGCCAGCACTGATGTACTTAACTAAAGACTCTTCAAACATAAATATTCTCGCAGCATAACTTCCATCAGGACTGCTTGATGATAGCGTTACTTTCCTTATTCCAGCACTACGGAGCAGGCTTTCAACTAGATCAGCGAGATCTCTTCTATCTACTGTAGAGAGCTCGGCTTTCAGCTCTTCCCAATCCAAACATTTTTCCTTACCCACTTTCCCACCCCCTCTTTCTTTTTCTTATTTACAAAAGGGGTTTATATACTTTTGTATAAATACAAACAGAAACTGTATTTTCACAAAATAAAAACTAAATTCTAATTAAGAAAAGTGTTTAAAGAAAAGATTGTTTTTAAAAAATATTTGTTTTTAATAGCTAACAATCTTCAATGAGATGTTCTATAAAATCACTTGCTCTCTCTTTGATCTCTTCTTTCGTTAGTTTCAACATTCTAATTCTTTCATCGGTTGATATTAGTTCAACAAGTTCATCGACTACTTCATTAAATATATCGTTAGCGATCTTTTCTCTTTCTTCTTTAAGTTCTTTGAATTTTTCAATTAATTTGTCAAAATCTTTATCACTTTTCGCGTTACTCATGATTTCTAACAATTCTCTCTTTTCACTTTCAGATAATTCAACATAGCCATGATCATCACGTCCTGTACCGCCATAGTCCATTCTTACAACGTAATATTCTAGTCTGTTGTCTTCAAGACTAATAACGTTTTTAACATAGTTTGCATATGGATATAATGGATAGAACTTTCTACAGATCATTACTTTGTTCTCATCTCTTTCAACATATATTACTAGTGATCCTGTGTCAACTATCTTCCTACACTCACTCACACTCCCACCTCCTCTCTTTTCTTTGCGAAAAGGGGTTTATATACTTTTCTACAATTGTGATTTTACTTTGTATTTTGAAAATAGACAAAAAGTGTTGTTTTTAAAAAATATTGTTTATTTAACTAAAAAACTTCCTTAAATCAATGTTGTTTTTCTTAATATATTCATCTATCATGTTCTTAAATGTTATGAAATTAAGTAGTAACGCTTGATCATGTGCAGAATTTAATGTATTAATTGTAAATACAGTATATTTTTCAAACTTTATCTTTTTTAAACCATGTTCATTATGTTTAATCATCATTGTTGTATTTGGAGTAACATATAATCCACTTTCTTGTAATACAAACTCATTATTATCATAGCTAGCTCTAACAATCAATGGTAATACTTTATCAATATATATTTCGTGATTTCCTATACTTATATTTAATTCAATGAATTTGTTATCTAGTTCTTTCTCTACAATATTCTGTATTATCCGATATAACTGTGAATATTCATTAGGTCTAATGCTTATTTCTACGTAAGAGTAATTAGATCCTCTTGTCTTGCCTACATATATATAATCAATGTGTTCTTTTATAAGATCTGGCAATTCTTTAAGTATGTTAGTAATTATTTCTTTCACTATATCTTTCTTAAATGGATATGCTTTTGTGTAGTAATTTAATACTCTGTGTATGACAATACGGCTACTATTGATTTCAGCAAATATTCTGTGCTTTAATAAATGTTGTTGTACTTTTAAAGCGACATATCTTGTGATCGAGTTCCTCAACGACCCAGACCACATCAACGCTCTTATATATTCATTGAATAACTCACTATAATTATTAAATGTATTTAATATTCTTATACATAAGTCGCCTTGTACTCTTAAATTATATCCAGTATCTTCAGAAGATACAGTATAATTATTAGTTAAAATATCTTTGTGATATTGAAATAAAAAGTACTTTACTTCAGCGTCACACATGTTTAATACATCTACATGTTCAATGAATGTGTTTGTAAATAACAACTTATTTTCATAATCATAACCAACAACAACAATTCTTGTATCTGTATCAATCAATAAATATTCATTAGTTGTACTGTATTTTTTAACTTTGCTTTTGTTAACCAATAATAGCAATAGATCACAGTGGTTTCTATAGAATAAATCACAGTACTTTTTCTTAAAACTCTTTCTATTATATAATAAATCTTTAAATAGTGTTTCAAAAAAAGATTGGTTTATTTCCACACTACTTTCCATGTTAATCAACCCTTAAATTACTTGAAAAAACATTTAGTAATTCAATTTCACTATTTACAATTTCAATATTTACATCTTTCTTTCTCTCTACTTCCACTACTATTGTTTTTACCATACTCACACTCCCACCCCCACACTCTTTTTTTGGGAAAAGAGGTTTTTATACTTTTGTGTATTTGTGAAAAAACAGTTTTTAAATTAATTATTCAAAAAGCTTATGCAAATCTCTTATAAAAT
>Ga0209394_1001447_pt1 | contig 13804 bp, 12 predicted proteins | sample JNZ201metaG_FD_184122 | JGI IMG/M metagenome (GOLD analysis project Ga0209394, IMG submission 184122) | Hot spring microbial communities from Jinze hot spring, China to study Microbial Dark Matter (Phase II) - JNZ 20120812A (SPAdes) (version 3) ... | reverse complement strand
GGGCCATTTCTACGTCGTGCAAGCCTTGAGTGAGACCATACAAGACCCAGAATCGTCTTGGCCCATGTTCCAAAAGGATTGGTACCACTCGGCCGCGAGGTGATGGACCATGAGGAAGGCCCTTGCGTTGCTCTTCATTTTGGCGGTTTCGATGACCTTTGCCCAGCATCCGCTTGATGTTTTGGTGAGATCGAGAGGAGAACCAAGATACGAATTGATTCTGGAGAGGGTTTCTCAAGAAGGCGACAAAATTTTTGTCATGAAGGTCTTCGGGCTTGATTGGCTGGGTTTGGGGTGGTTCCACAGGGTGGGGGTGATCCTCCCGAACAACCTGCGATCGCACGAGAAGGCGTTTCTGCTGATCGCTGGTGGGTCCAGGCGAGTGGAAGATCAGTCCTACTACGAGAGCTTCCTGGGCGAGATGATGCAGTACCTCGAGATTGCGCGCAAGTTCGAGGCACCCTTCGTGGTGGTCGCGGACGTGCCCAACCAACCGATTTGGGGATTGAGAGAAGATGCGCTGATCTCGGAGACTTTCAAGCTTTTTCTGGAGAAGCGTGAAAAGGATCTACCGCTTCTTGTCCCGATGACCTACGGCGTGATCAAGGCAATGGATGCGGTACAGGACTTTCTCGCAAGGAAAGGTGTGAACGTGAAGTACTTCATGGCGTCGGGCGCTTCGAAGAGGGGATGGACTGCGTACCTCACCGCAGCCTTCGATTCTCGGGTCTTCGCGATCGCACCGATGGTGTTCGACAACTTGAACATCAAAGCCCAACTCGAGCAACAGAGAAGGTATTACAACGGGTTCAGTGAAAAACTCAAGGACTACAGCGAGAGGGGACTCCTCGAACATCCAAGCGATGAGGCTTCGACCGAGCTCTTGGAGATGGTGGACCCGTACGCTTTGCGCCTCAGACTCTCCCTTCCCAAGATCTTGGTGCTCGCCACGAACGACGAGTACTGGACCGTGGACTCCGCCAACTTGTACCTGGACCAACTGCCGGGCGAGACCTACCTGTTCTACTCACCGAACGACAGGCACGAACTGAAAAACGTTGCCGAGATCGTTCAAACCGTATCGAGTTTCTTCAAGTTCTACCCGAACTTCCCCAAACCTTCTTTCGAGTACTCGGGGAACGAGATAAGGGTGAGAAAAGGGGAAGGGATGGTGGGTGCGGAGGTCTGGTTCGCGAGATCAAGGAGTCTCGACTTCCGTTCTTCGGTGTGGCTCAAGTTGGGTGTTCACGAGGAAGATGGCGTGTACGTTGGAAGACCCCCTTCCAAACCCGAGGGAACGCATCAAGCCTTCTTCATGAGGGTGCTCTACGAGCTGAACGGTGAAAGGTTCTACTTGTGTAGCAGGATGGTCGTCGATTAGCCCTCTTCCCATATCTTCTTTATCTCGTCCTGATACTTCTCGAAGATCTCGAGGAGTTTTGGGTTGAACTGCGACGGCTTGGTCTTTTCGTCGCCTTTGAGGATGATCTCCACAGCCTTTTCGTGGGAAAGGGCGGGTTTGTAGGGTCTTTCGGACCTGAGGGCGTCGTACACGTCGACTATACCCACTATCTGGGCTTCTATGGGTATCTCGTCGTCTTTCAAACCAAAGGGATAACCGCTGCCGTCGTACCTTTCGTGGTGGTACAGCGCTATGTTCCTGGCCACCGTGAACCTGTCGCTTTCCCCGCTGAGGATCCTCGCCCCCCAGAGAGGATGTTTTCTCACCACTTCCCATTCCTCCGACGTCAGCAGACCCTTCTTGTTCAGAACGTCACGCGGTACGAAGAGTTTTCCCAAATCGTGCAGCGGTGAAAAGAGCGCAATTTGGTAGACCATCTTCTCGTCAAGTCCGAGCTTTTCGGCGATGAACCTGGACAACCTCCTCACGCGCTTCACATGCTCTCCGGTGGCCTCGTCGAAACCTTCCACAATCTCCGCAAGCCTTATGGCGAAGTTCTCGTAGGCTTCTTCCAGGAGTTTACTTTTCTCCAAGAGCTCCCTCTGGGTGTTCTCCAACTCCTGGTGGAGTTTTTCCAGCTCTTGATAAGACGCCTCGAGCTCCTGGTAAGAGGCTTCGAGCTCCTCCCTTTGCGTTTCCACGGTGTTGACCATCTCGGTGAGTTTCTGCATCAGTGTTTGGATTTCTTCTATCGTGGAGTTTGCCTCGGAGAGGTTAAAGTACCTGCTCGTTGTGTAATTTTTGAGCGCACCGACGAGCTCCTCGATGGGTCTTTCCAGGTCTCTTTCGATGAAGAGACGCGCCCTTTTAACCAAGAGATGGTAGAGGACCATCACGAAAGCCACCAAGAGGAGAGAACCCAGAACGGAGGGCAAGATCAACCTAACCAACGGAATCTCGTGCACCAAGTAGAAATTGTACGGGAGCTCCCTGAAGAGTACCAACGTGAATTCGCGAGGAAGGAAGTTCAACTTGTCCGGCTTGTGAACGTTCAGATCTATCAGATTTTTCACTTTTCCACTCCTGAAAACAACACCACCAGTTTTGTGGAGGATGTACATCCCCTTCAAAAGCACTTCCCTTTCAACGTATCCTGGATCGATGTCGGAAGCGATTACCCCTAAGAGGTCCCCGTTCTCGTCGAAGATGGCCTTCGAGAAACCGACCGTGAGGACTCCTGTAAACCTGTGAACGAGTGGCGGTGACACGGTGAAGTTTGCTGGATCCTCGAGGGCCGATTTGTACCAAGGCCTTTCCCTCGGATCGTAATCTGGCGGGTACTCGTAGGGGGGATAGGAAAACGTTTTGCCGTCTTTCCTTCCGAAAACGAAGAACATGGTCGTGTGTTGGAAGAGATCGTGGGAGACCTTCAAAACTTTTTCTATTTCTTCTTCCGATTTGAAGAAACTCGGATAATTCGAAAGAAACGTCAAAAAGCTGCCGTAACTTCTCACCGCGTTTGTCCAGTTCTGAAAGGCCTCTTCGAAGTTGCCCCTTTCGAAGTGAAGAAAAACGTCGAACACGAAAACGAACGTCAAGGCCGAGATGAGGATTGCCCCTATGGTCACGAAGAGGTAACCCCTGAACAAAAACTTGCCGATAGCTTTCCGGAAAGGCAAAGTCTTCATCGTCTCCCCCCCAAAGTCGCCTTGTGGGGAGCAAAACCAGAAAGTCCATCCGTGGATTCTTCTTCGATACGGTTTCACACAAGAGTATAACACGAAGGCTTCTCAAGAGGGGAAAACCTCTTCATTCTCTTCGAAGATCACGCGGTATAGGTCCAATCCAAAGCTCGTCTCGGTCGGTTTCCCTTCCTTCACCTTAAACGTCCTCTCACCGTTTTCTTTCCTTTCCGCCACGAGGAACACGACCTTTTCGTCGTCCAAGAACCGCCTGGCTAAATCGAACATGTGGGTGACGTAAAAGACCCTCACGCCGCTGTCGATCAGGGCCTTCACGATTTGGTGGGCAACCTCCGAGCCTTCGTATTCGTTCGTTGACGAGAACGACTCGTTGAACAAGATTAGGGAACCCGCGGAGACGTGGTCGATCATCTTGCAGACCCTTTCGAGCTCCTCTTCGAACTTTCCTTTCTTCAAGTTCGCGTCTTCTCTGCGTCTGAAGTGCGTGAACACACCTTCACAGATGCTGAGAGAAGAAGATTCTGCCGCAACGAACATGCCCGCCTGCGCCATGATCTGGGCTTGCCCCACACTCCTCAAAAACGTCGTCTTACCACCACGGTTCGCTCCCATGATAACGAACAACCGTTTCCTCTCTGTCTCAAGCTCGTTCCCCACCACGTTCGTTCCTTGAGAGAGCGCCAAAGCGATGTCCTTGAGATTTCTGAAAACGACCCTCTCTTCGTCCGCGGGAAACACCTCAGGGAAGGAGAAGGATATTCCGATCGTTCGCAGACTTTCCACGAGGTTCAAACACGCAACGTAGAAGGCCAGCTCCAACTGGAGCGTGTTGAAGAAGCTCTCCACGTGGTCCGCTGCGATTGCCACGTTGGTGGCGATGCCCTTCAAGCCTAGGTTGACGATGGATTCCAAGACCTTCGATCCTATCTCGTCGCGGGGGTGTAGTTTGTAGGAGAAGACCTTTTCCCTCTCGAAGATCCTCTGAAACCAGTTCTTCCCTCTGGGTTTTGACAGCGTGTGGTCTTCTCCCTCGTTCCCCTTCCCCAACCTCACGCTGAGCAGTACACCCTTCTGAAACTTCAGATTTTCCAGGTGTTCCCCCATCTTCGAGAGGTACTCGTCGTCGAGCTCTTCCCGTAGCATCTCGAAAAACCTCTTGAAGCCCCTCGAACGAAACTTCTCGAGGTTCTCGTCGGCGATCTTTCTCAGTTCTTTCAACCCCTCAAGCATGGCTTCCAGGGCGTTCCGTGCGCCGTTCAACACGTTGTTGGGCGTTTTCCAACCGAACACACCCCACCATCTCTTTCTCTTGCTCTCCTTGATGCTGATGGGTATCTGGTAAAGCCGTCTCACAACATCCGGATGCTCTAGACAATCCTTCATGATCTCCTGTCTGTATCGAATAACGCTCGTATCTTTTTCCGGATAGAACAAAACGTTCATCGCCACGTTCCGGAGGAACTCGTCCCCCCGACTCATGTGCTGCACGATGACGTCGAATCCCAGATCCTTCACCAAATCCATCGCGTGAGGTGGTAACTCCTTTTTTAGGTTGAAGTCTCTGTCGGGGTACATCAGGTACACCTTCATCTCCGTATCCGCCTCCTGACATCTTCGTAGGTGAGCCCGTACTTTCTTGCAAGCGACAGGGCGTAAGCGCGACCGTCCGCCCTCTTTCTCACCACCTTGAACGTCCGCACGGTTGGATCTTGTGGAGAGACGAGAGCAACCATGCTCACCACCTTCTCGTTCACCCGGGAGAGTTCGTCCAGGAACGTCACCCAAACGACGAAACAATCGATCTTCAATAACTTTTCGAGCACCCTCAAACTTATGTCCAAAGAATCGCGGAGAGTGGCGGAAGAGAACGCTTCGTTCAAGATTACGAGGCTGTTGGGAGTCAGGGAGTCGATGATGCTCTTCATCCTCAAGAGGTCGTCTTCCAACTTGCTCCTCATGTTCTGAACGTGCTCCTCCCTCTCGAAATGGGTGCGTACAGCGTCAACGAGGAAAAGTCTGGCCCTGCGAGCGGGTACGGGAAGGCCAAGGCAGGCTAGGTAATGGATCTGTCCCACCATCCTGGCGAAGGACGTCTTGCCGCCTTGATTTGGGCCCGTGACCACTATCGCCCTCTCTATCCCATCCAAACGGTAACCGTTGGTGACGATCTTCCCCATCAAACTGTGGGCCAACATCAGGTCAAATCCGTCCTCCACGAACTCGTCCTTTGCTGAGGTGTGGACTTCTGGATAGCAGAAAGGAAGCCCTCTCTCCCTCAAAGGTTCGATGAAGTCCAGGTAAGCCAAGAAGAACTGTACCTCTCTCTCGAAGTTCAAGATCACCTCGTCCAGGAAGTCGCGATGGTTTTCGCAGAACGTGTCCAACTCCTCAAACGGTTCCGGATACAACCTTCTCACAAAGTCCAGGATCTTCGCTTCGACGTGGCTCATACCAATTCCCTTGACCAGGTCGAAGGAATACTCACCGATTCGATCCTCTTCCTTGAACTTTGAGAAGAACGCTTCGATTTCAACGGCGTAGTCTTTCTCGCCCTTGTAGGGCTTCACACTGAACTTCCCAGGTTCCACGATGAGACAGTACCTCACCCGAGAGAGTTCTTCCTTCACCCGAAGGGCCTCCTCGAAAAGGGACGAAAACTCCGGGGATCTCGCATAACCTATCAGGTACTCTCTGATCCTCTTCAATCCCTCCGAACGCAAACCCAGCCTCTCGAGGGACTCGGAGAACACCTTGACCGTCCTGCAGTACTCGAGGACGGCTTCCAAAAACCATCCCTTCTTGTTGTACTCGTAGTCCAACCTCTCCAACATCTGAAGGTACTGGTGGACCACCACCATGCCTTTCGAGAACTCCAACACGACCTTTCGAACCTCAGGATCTTCCAGGTCCTTTGCCACCTCTTGTCTGTAGACTATGGTCTCCTCGTCTCGGACGGGCATCGTGAAGAACGGTTTCAGATCGTACCTCTCCCTACCTTTAACCATCAGGTCTATCAACCGTCCCAGGAAGAGGTCTTCGAAGGCCTCTTCCGATACTTTCACATTTTCGAGGGTTTTCGCATCCTTGAACAGAACGCTTGGGAACAACGCCACTCCCTCCTCAAGAAAAATAAAAAAGCCTCTCTGATCTTTCGACCAGTAGAGGCTATCAGCCCTCTCCGGGCGGTTTGGGCGAGCCTCATCGCCCTTCTCTCATTCACTTGACCTCGTCCCAATTATATCATATGTAAACTACTTCCGTTTCCTCCGCGTTTGGAAGGTTCAGATCGGAAAAACTCAGGATCTCGAGGAGAACGTGGTCTTCCAGGTAAGTGATGTTCGTCACGACCGCCCCCAACCTCTGGAGTTGATTCATCCTCTTCCCGTACTCGGTGAAATCCAACCTCAACCTGTACTTGTAAGCCTTGTGCTTCTCCACAATTGAAGCCTTCACTACGGCTTCTTCCGCACTCTTCGCGTACGCTTCGATGAGACCCCTCACACCCAACTTCACCCCGCCAAAGTACCTGCTCACAACGACGGCTACGTTGACAAGTTGGTACCTTCTGAGGGTGTTCAGGATGGGAAGACCCGCCGTACCGGCCGGCTCCCCCGCGTCCGAGCAGAACTCGACCAGATTGGATTTCGAGAGAACGCGGTAGGCGTAGCAGTTGTGGGTGGCGTCCCTGTACTTTTTCGACACCTCGGTCACGAACTCCTTCGCTCGTCGTTCGTCCTCCACCGGCGCAAGGTTGGTTATGAACAGCGACCTCTCCACGTTGAGTTTCGTTTCGACGCGATCCTTAACCGTTTTGAAACTCTCCATCCCTCAGATCTCCCTCCTCACCTTTCTCCTCACGTATTCCAGCGCCAACAGGTAACCGAACACCCCAAGCCCGCTGATCTGACCGTCGCAGACCTCCGCTGTAACGCTTCTCCTCCTGAACTCTTCTCTTGCGTGGATGTTCGAGATGTGCACCTCCACCTTCGGAACCTTCACGATCTCGAGCGCGTCCCTGATGGCGTAACTGTAATGCGTGAAGGCACCTGGGTTTATCACCAAGCCGTCGTAGTCCATCCTCTGTATCCTGTCCACGATTTCTCCTTCAGAGTTCGACTGGAACACCTCCAAATCCACCCCGTTTTCCTCCGCCCACTCGTTCAACTTTCCAACGAGTTCTTGATAGCTCTGCGCGCCGTAAACGCTCCTGTCCCTCTTCCCCAGCATGTTCAAGTTCGGACCGTTTATCACCAGAATCTTCACGCGACCACCTCCAAAAGTTCGAGAGGATCCACCTCCAAAAAGTCTACCTCACCCATCCTCCTCGGATATGGGAACCTCACCCTGGAAGTTGCGATCTTTTTGTCGTTCAAGATGAGTTTTTTGGCCTGTTCTCGGTCGATCCTCTCTCCCACCAAACCGGGTGCTATCTGGAGGACCTTCTCGAGAATCCAATCGTAGACCTCTTTGGACGTGAGGCCTCTCTTCCAAGAGAAGAAGGCCTCCCTCTCCAGACCCCAAGCCACAGCCAGACCGTGCGACACCCCGGTCAACATCTCAAAGACGTGCCCCAGCGTGTGCCCCAGGTTCAACACGTGTCTGAACCCTTTGTCGTGCGGGTCTTCCCGCACCACACGGGCCTTCTCCTCCACGGAAATTCTCACAAGTTCGGTCAAAACCTCCAAGTTCCTCTCCTGCGTGATCTTTCTCACGTCATCGAAGAGTTCCACACCCCTACCGGAGATCACGACCATCTTGAGCGCTTCGACCACACCCTCTTCGAAGCGCCCCTGGTCCATGGAGACGGTGACGGCTGGATCTATCAACACGTCGTCCGGCATCCTGAAAGTGCCCACCACGTTCTTCACGCCGGCGAAATCTATGGCGTTCTTCCCTCCCACCGAGGCGTCGACTTGGGCGAGAAGTGTGGTGGGATAAAAGGAAAGGCCAGTACCGCGCTTGAAGGTGCTCGCGACAAAACCCGTAAAATCGGTCAGAGCACCTCCCCCGACGCCGGCGATCGTCTTTCCCCGCGGAAAGTCCATCTCGATGAGCGCAGAGTACGCCTTGGCGACCCATTCCAACGTTTTCACTTCTTCCCCGTCGGGAAACGCGATCCTCCTCTCCGGGAGGAACCCTTCGAAGATCTTCTCCACCCTCCACGTCGTGAAGACCAAGTCTTCTTTCTTCACCCGTTTGAACCCACCGACGACGACGCTGAGGGGATGAGGTTCCTTCAGGTTCAGGACTTCCCTTTCTTCGAGGACTTTCAGGACGACCACTGCGCAGGTCTCCCACTCGTTCAGGTTCGTGGTGTCCACCCTTTCGAACTCCTCGTAGAAGGCTTTTCTCTTTTCCCAAATCTCATAGATCTTCTCCTTTCCATCCTTGAGGAGGGGTCTGTTCCTCACATCCACCCTCTCCAAGAGCACGGAAGGAGGTGCGTACAGGAAAATCGTCTTTTCCTTCTTGAGGAGCTCTCTGTTCTCGCGGTCTAGAACCACGCCTCCACCCGTCGCCACGACGACGTTGTCTTTCGCCAACAGCTCCTTCAAGAGCCTCTTCTCAAGTTCCCTGAAGATCCGCTCGCCCTCTTCTTCGAAGATCTCCCTCACACTTTTTCCCTTCCTCTTCTCTATCTCCTCGTCCATGTCGACGAACTCCACCCCAAAGATTCCAGCCAACCTCCTACCCACCGTGCTCTTCCCAGAACCCATCATCCCAACGAGGAACACCTTCATCTTGGAACCTCCTCCTCAGATCTTCGAAGTTGTCGTTCCCGTAGCGCTCGAGCAAGGCGTCGGCGAGCACGACAGCCAGTGCCGCTTCGCACACCACCGAGGCGGGAGGAACGGCCGTGACATCCGATCTCACGTAAGGCGATTCCGCTGGCTCTAAAGTTCTGAGGTCCACGGACTGAAGTGGGGTACCCGTCGTGGGTATCGGTTTCACGAAGACGTTCACGACGATGTCTTCACCGTTGCTGATCCCTCCCTCTATCCCTCCAAGCCTGTTGGTCTTCCTCCTCACCCTTCCGTCCTCCACGCAGAACTCGTCGAGATAGGAGAGACCGTAGGACAATTCTTCCTCGCCGATGAGGATGCCTTTCACCGCGGGGATGGCCAAGAACATCGCCCCTATCTTGGAATCGAGTTTTTCGAAGAAGTCGGAATAGCCGCCGAGCCCTGCCGGGACGTTTCTTGCGATCACCCTCACCTTCCCACCGAGCGTGTCACCTCGATTCCTCGCCTCTTCTACCTCCCTCACCATCTCTTCCGTGGCCTTTGGGTCCGGGCAGAAGACGGGAGACTCGTCCCTCCTCCTCACCAGCTCGTCGAAGTCGGTGGGAACCTCCCTCAACTCCACACGGCCAAGCGCGGTGACGAAACCGACTATCCTGATCCCGAACTGTTCCAAGAAGTCTTTCAAGAGGGACCCGACGGCCACCAATCCCACGGTCCACCTGGCGCTCGCCCGCTCCACGTACACGTTCAAGTCGGGTAGTTTGTACCTCATCCACGCGGCGTAGTCCACGTGCCCTGGTCTTGGGACGCTCCTCACTTCCTTCACCGGGTTGCCCGCCTTGTTTTGGACGAGGATGGTGATCGGCGCCCCCGTGGTCACACCTTTCCACACCCCGGAGATCACCTCGAACTCGTCCGCCTCCAGCTTCATGCGCTGGCCTCTTCCAAAGCAGTTTCTCCTCCTTTCGAGGTCTCTCGCCACCTTCTGCTCGTTCACCCTGAAACCGGCCGGGAACCCTTCCAAGACCACCACGATGTACTTTCCGTGCGAATCCCCGGAGATCGTCAGCCTCATGAGAGGACCTCCCCGAAGACCTTTTTGAAGGTCTCGTCGTCGTAGAGACCCCATATCTTCAGGTTCTCCATGGCCTGGTAGTAGAACATGAGGTTACCCCTCACGACGTGCCTCACACCCGCACGTCGTGCGAGGTCTAAAAGTGGCGTTTCGAAGTAGATCACGTCGTAGACCAAGGAGAGGTTGGCCAAATCTTCCTCGGAAAGGTCGAACCTCTCTCCCTTCATCCCGACGGAGGTGGTGTTGAACAAGCTCTTGGAGTTTCTCACCGACTCCTTCAAGTGTTCAAAGGGAACCACCTTCACCGGAAAGCCAAGGCTTTTGGCGCGATCGAGTGTCCTGTTGGTGACGGTGATGTCCCTGATTCCCATCTCCAGCAACGCGTACAGCAACGCGCGGGCCGTTCCTCCAGCTCCGATGACGAGCACAGGTTCTTCCACCTTCGTTCCCTCCAGAGACATCAGCACGCCGACCCAGTCCGTGTTGTAACCTTTTCTCCCGTTCACACAGTTCACAGCTTGGATCTTGGTTGCCTCCTTGGTGGGTTCCACGTAGGGAATGATCCTCTCTTTGTGCGGTATGGTGACGTTGAAACCATCACATTCGCTCAGAACCCTCTTTATTTCCTCATCGAAGACGTCTGGAGCTATCTCGGCAAAGTCGTAGAAGTGAGGCATGTTCAACGACCTGAAGTACTCGTTGTAGAGTCGAGGAGAGATGCTGTGCCTGACAGGGTAACCCACAATGCAGAACCTCACGCTATCACCTTCTCGAGTATCCCATAAAACTCCGGGAAAGACACGGAAACGCACTCGTGGTCCCTCACTTCCACCCCTTCCTCACTCAAAAGCCCCGCCAGCGAGAACATCATGGCCATCCTGTGGTCACCCTCTGGATCCACGACACCTCCCCTTATCCTCTGCCTCCCGACCACCCTGAAACCGTCAGGGAACTCCTCGATCGTGACGCCCAAGCGCCTGAAGTTTTCCACCACCACCCGTATCCTGTCGGATTCCTTCTTCCTCAGCTCCTCGGCGCCTTTGACGACGGTCTCACCTTCCGCAAACACCCCAACGAGTGCCAGAAGGGGAACTTCGTCTATCATGGAGGGTATCATCTCGACGGGAACTTCTATTCCACGCAAGTTCGGCGAACTCTCAGCGACGATGGTGCCGATGGGTTCCACATCTTCGTTCTCCACCCGCCACTCCACGTTCGCCCCCATGAGCTTGAGCGTCCTGAGAAATCCTATCCTCGTTTCGTTCAAACCCACTCCCCTGACAACGATCTTGGCGTTCGGATGGATGACCCCAAGAGCCACGAAGAAGGAAGCGGAAGACACGTCACCTGGGATTTCCATGGTGAACCCCTTGATCGAGGAAGGCCAGACGGTGACCCTGTTCCCCTCTTCCTGAATGGAAGCACCCAGCTTCTTCAACATCCTCTCGGTGTGGTCTCTGCTCTTGACGGGTTCTTCCACCGTCGTCTTCCCTTCGGCCCTCAGCCCTGCGATGATCACCGCACTCTTGACTTGGGCGCTGGCAACCTTGGACTTGTACTCTATGCCCTTCAGCCTTCCACCTTGGATCGCCATCGGCAGGAAGTTGTTCTCGCGCGCGAGGAACTTCGCCCCCATCATCCCCAACGGTTCCATGACCCTCGCCATGGGTCTTCTGGAGAGCGAATCGTCACCGTACAGGACGGCGAAGATCTCATGCGACGCGATCACGCCCGCCATGAGCCTCGTGGTGGTGCCGGAGTTGCCGCAGAAGAGAGGTTCGGTGGGCGTTCGAAAAGCACCGGGGGTCACCTTCATCTTCGTCCAATCGCCTTCAAACTTGGTTCCGAGTTTTTCCAGTACGTCTTTCGTCCTCTCCGTGTCCAGACACCTGAGGAGGTTGTACAGGGTACTCTCACCTTCGGCGAGCGCCGCGAAGATCAAGGCCCTGTGGGTGATGGACTTGTCCGTTGGAACGGAGATCTCTCCCCTCACCTTTCTCACGGGAACCAGCTTCACGTTATCACTTCCCTTATCAGCTTTTCCAGGCGTTCCATATCCCCGCCAGCTATCGTGCCTTCCACTTCTTTCAGGAAAGAGAGCACCGCTTTCAGGTTTTTTAGGACGTTGTCTCTATTGTACCGCATCATGTCGAGGGCCATTTGAACGTTCTGGTGGGCGAGCCTCGTCGTGGATTTGTAACCCGGCCCAGCGAAGTCTTCGTACGCCTTTCCCACAAACTTGCCAGCAAGCGATAACAGGTACTGAACGTGACTGACGGCGGCCACGATCTCGTCGTGCTCTTCCGGATCCAACCAAACGGGAACGGCGCCGGTCTTCCTCACGACTTCCTCAGCGATCTCCACCCTCCTTCCATCCAGACCGCACAGGAAGAAGGGTCTCCCTTCGAACATGTTCGGATCCCAACCGGCCTTCCCTTTCTTCTCGTTCCCCGCCATCGGATGGCCACCGACGAGTTTGAGACCTCTCTCCCGCGCGATCCTCACGAAGGGCGTTTTGACGCTCGCCACGTCCATCATCAAACCGGAAAAGCTCGTCTCCTTGAGAAATCGCTCCTCTTCGCTCATGGGTACCGCAAGGACGAGCAGGTCCGAGTCGTAGAGATCTTCCGGGTGGTCTACAACTACGATTCCTTCACTTTTGAGAGAAGACCTCACATCCTCGTCCACGTCGAAGACCCTCAATTCGAAGTCTTTTCTCAACTTCAAAGCCAGAGAGCCACCTATGCATCCCGCTCCCAACACGGAGACCCTCAATTCAACCTCACCCCCAGGGCGTCAGCCAGGACTTTCAACTCTCTCATGAGCTCCTCGAACAGCTTGAAGTCGAGACTCTGTTTCCCATCGGACAACGCCTTTTCTGGCTCTGGGTGTACCTCCACGATGACGCCGTGTGCCCCGACGGCCAACGCAGCCCTCGACAGGGGAATGACCAAATCCCTCCTCCCTCCAGAGTGACTGGGGTCCACGATGATGGGAAGGTGTGACTCTTTCCTTATTATGGGCACGGCGGAGATATCAAGAGTGTTCCTGGTGGCGTTTTCGAACGTTCTGATACCGCGTTCGCAGAGGATGATCTGTTTGTTTCCGGAGACCGCTATGTACTCGGCGGAAAGCAGGAACTCCTCTATCGTGTTCATGAAGCCTCTCTTCAGGAGGACGGGTTTCCCGAAGTTTCCCGCCTTCGAGAGCAACCTGAAGTTCTGCGCGTTCCGGGCACCTATCTGTATGATGTCGGCGTACTCCGCCACTTTTGGAAGTTCCTCTTCCCCGAGGGCCTCCGTGACCACGTACATCCCGTACTCGTTCGCAGCTTCCCTCAAGTATTCTAACGCCTTCTCTCCAAGACCCTGGAACGAGTAAGGAGACGTACGGGGCTTGTACGCACCCCCTCTGAGTACCCGAACGCCGAGTTCCCTCAAGAAGTGGGCGATCTCGAACAACATCTCCCTTCCTTCCACGGCGCACGGTCCCGCCATCACGGTGAAGTAACCGTTTCCGATCTTCACGTCTCCCAGCTCGATCACGGTGTCGTGTGGCTGGAACTCCCTGGAGACCAACTTGTAGGGCTTCAACACCCTCATCACGCGCTCCACGCAGTCGAGCGATTCGAACTTGTCGGCGACCACGTACCTGTCGTCCCCTATGATCCCGATCACGGTCCTCTCCTCTCCTTTAGAAATGTGACACCTCAAGTTGAAGCTTTCCGCGAGTTTCACAACTTTTTCTACGTCCTCCTCCGTGGACCCAGGTTTCAGAACGACTATCATGCGACACCACCTCCCGTTATAAAAAAAGGGGCTCCGCTGCCCGGAGCCCCTTTTCTCTATCCCTTCCGCTCCGGGCAGATACCGAAAAGGCA
>Ga0209394_1001446_pt1 | contig 13811 bp, 16 predicted proteins | sample JNZ201metaG_FD_184122 | JGI IMG/M metagenome (GOLD analysis project Ga0209394, IMG submission 184122) | Hot spring microbial communities from Jinze hot spring, China to study Microbial Dark Matter (Phase II) - JNZ 20120812A (SPAdes) (version 3) ... | reverse complement strand
TAAGGTTGGAAGAAGGACAAAAATATCTCCAAAAGCAGATAGATGACCTCAAAAAACAGATAGACGACCTTAAAAAAGACACACAAAGACAGTTTGACGAATTAAGAACCTTTCTTTATTGGGGTTTCGGCATATTATTTGGAGGTATGGGCATTCTCATAGGTTTTGTCATATGGGACAGAAGGACTGCGGTTGAGCCTGTGGCAAGAAAGCTAAGAGAAATTGAGGAAAAGGAAGAGAAGATAGAAAGATTTATAAAAGAGCTTGCACGAAAAGACCCTGAGATAAAGGAAATTGCAAAAAAGGAGGGCTTGATTTGAGATTGGTTGCTCTTGTCCTGATGCTTTTTGCTATCACATTAGCTAAAGAAGTGCCTTTTACTCAAGAGGATAGGGATAGGATTAGAAATGTGGAGCTTAAGGTAGAAAGGCTGGAAGAAGGGCAAAAGCACTTGCAAAAGCAGATAGACGAACTTAAAAGGGACACGCAAAGACAGTTTGATGAACTAAAAAAAGACACGCAAAGACAGTTTGACGAATTAAGAACCTTTCTTTATTGGGGTTTTGGCATATTATTTGGAGGCATGGGAATTCTTATAGGCTTTGTCATATGGGATAGAAGAACTGCGGTTGAGCCTGTGGCAAGGAAGATTAGAGAGATAGAGGAAAGGGAAGAAAAGTTGGAGAAAGTTATGAAAAAACTTGCCAAAAAGGACCCTGAGATAGAGAAAATACTAAAAGAAGAAGGACTTATTTAGGAGGCAAACATGGAGTATGTTTTGGCTTTTTTGGTGCTTATAGGTGTGCTCATATGGTTTCATGAACTTGGGCATTTTCTTATGGCTAAGCTATTTGGTGTTAAGGTGGAGATATTCTCCATTGGTTTTGGTCCTGTGCTCCTTAGCAAAAGGATAGGAGAGACCGAATATAGGTTGTCTGCACTTCCTTTGGGTGGTTTTGTAAAGCTGTATGGAGAGGAAGAGGAAATCCATGATAAGAGAGCCTTTTCCTCAAAACCTAACTGGCAGAAGATACTTATAGCCTTTGGTGGTCCCCTCTTTAACTTTATTCTTGCGGTTTTGCTCTTTGCCTTCCTTGCTATGGTGGGCAAACAGGTTCCAAAGTATGTTTATGAAAAGCCAGTGGTAGGTCATGTGGCAGAAAACAGCATAGCTCAAAAGCTGGGCATAAGGGAAGGGGACCTTATACTGGAGATAAACTTCAAGAAAGTGCAAAGTTGGAAGGATGTGGAGAGTGCGGTTTTTGAGAATATACTCAGCAAGGGTTGGAGCGTAAAGGTAATAAGGGACGGAAGGGAAATAAACCTATCTGTAAAGGACAGCATAAGTAGGTCTTCTGGCTTTGGTGCGGAGCCATGGCTTCCAGCAGTGGTGGGAAGGGTTGTGGAGGACAGTCCTGCCTTTCAGGTGGGCCTACAAAGAGGAGACAAGATACTAAAGGTCAACGGTCGTGAGGTAAAGGGATGGTATGACCTTGTAAAGGCTATAAGAGAGTCCAAAGACAAGCCTGTAGTGCTTCTCGTGCAGAGGGGAGATTCTTTAGAGGAGAAGACCGTTATCCCAAAGATTGACCAAAAGACAGGAATGCCCCTTTTGGGTATATCTCCCTACGTGGAGGTGGTGGAGAGTAAAGAGCCACCGTTGCAAGCCTTCCTTGACGGGCTTCACAGAACATACATGCTGAGCCTTCTTTCTTTGAAAGCTCTTTGGAGCCTTATTACTGGTGGTTTGTCCATAAAGACCCTTGGTGGACCCATAGCCATAGCCCAATTGGCAGGTGAGTCCGCACAGCAGGGTATACTTCCCTTTATAGGTATGATGGCTTTTATATCTGTTCAACTTGCCATATTTAACCTTATACCACTTCCCATTCTTGATGGTGGGCTTATACTTCTCTTTCTTATGGAATCCATGAGAAGAAAACCCTTCTCTCCCAAGTTCAAAGAAGTATGGATAAAGGCAGGCTATGCCATAATAATAGTGCTTGCGAGTTTTGTGATATTAAACGACATACTCAGAATCCTCAGCGGTGGGAGGTTTTAGAAGGGTCTTCCTGGCACCTTCTCCCAATCCTTTAGGAAAAGCTCAATACCCTTATCGGTGAGAGGGTGCTGGAAGAGTTTTTTCATTACCTCAAAGGGCATGGTGCATATGTCCGCACCTATTAGTGCAGCCTCTACCACATGCATGGGATGTCTTACGCTCGCGACGATTATCTCCGTATCTACTATGTCATAGTTGTCAAATATCTGCTTTACTTCCCTTATAAGCTTCATTCCATCGCTTGAAACATCGTCTATCCTGCCTATGAAGGGTGATACAAAGCTAGCACCTGCCTTTGCCGCAATAAGGGCTTGAGCCGGTGAAAAAACGAGGGTGACGTTCGTTGGTATACCTTCAGATTCAAGAACCTGAACCGCCTTCATCCCTTCTGGAGTCATGGGAATCTTTACCACTACATTGTCCCCAAGTTCCGCAAGCATCCTACCTTCCCTTATCATACCCTCCGCATCCCTTGAGACTGTCTCAAGGCTTACAGGTCCATCCACCAATTGGAGTATTTCCTTAGCTACCTCCAAGAAGGGTCTTCCTGTCTTGGCTATTAGGGTTGGGTTTGTCGTTACACCGTCAAGTATCCCCCATTCGAGAGCCTGTTTTATCTCATCCACCATGCCAGTATCAAGAAAAAATTGCATAGTCTACACCTCCTGAAGTATTCTCTGGTGTCTTACTACACCAACAAATACCCTTTTAATTATACCATACTTAACCACAAGGTTTGTTGGTGTTGCCATAATACCAACCACAAACTCAAAAGCCATGTTTATATCACCTCAAGGTTATTTGATTAGGAAGGGCTTTGCCATTTCCTTTTCCTTTTCATGTAGCCATTCCATTATGGCTTCTCTGACCAACTCAGAAATTCCTCTACCTTCTTCTTCTGCTACAGCATCCAGCTTTTCTTTTACACTTTTTGTGAACCAAACTCTTATAACTTCCTTTTTGAACTCCATGCTGCCACCTCCATCCTTTAAAAAGGAAAGCGGACCGCGGTATAATATCGTGACTTCCTCTCCTCTACTCCACTGTCTTGCTCTCAAGAAATCTCTGGCGGAGCTCCTGCTCTCTCTGTGAGGGGTTTTGAAATTCCCCCTTGCTTTTTTCTCCGTTCTGTGCTACCTTGTTCATTGTAGCTCTCCTTTTCAAGTCCCCTTTTTCCTCAAAGTGGGCTAATTCTTTTTCTTAAAAAGAGAGCCTTCTTGTGAAGGTTTTGTAAAAAAAATTCCTTCTTTTAGAAACAAGCCCTGCTCATACACAAGGGTATTGATTTCTTACTCGGCTTATAGCTATATGTCAACATCTGAAGCTACAAACCCTTTCATAAGAAACTGAGCAACATCCTCTCTTATCATCTCCCTTGGGGGAGTGAGCCCCTTTCTTAACATATCCCTTATCTTGGTCATGCTAACGTACACTCTTTGATGGTCATCATGTCCACAGCTCTTGTCTGAAGCCATGGCCTCACATAGGTGGCAATAAAAGACTGCCTTAACCTTTACTATCTCTATACCTATGTCGGAGGGGAGTTTGTCAAATATCCTATGTGCTTCGTATGGGTCGTAAAAGTTCCCAACGCCTGCATGGTCCCTACCTATCATAAAATGCGTACATCCAAAGTTCTTCCTCACTATGGCATGGAATACTGCTTCCCTTGGACCTGCGTACCTCATGGATGTAGAAAGTCCAGAGAGCAAGACCCTCTGACGTGGATAGTAGTTATCTATGAGATACTCGTAGGCTCTTAAAACTGTATGAGAATCAAAGTCATCGGATTTTTTCCAACCTAGGACAGGGTTTATAAAAAGCCCATCCGTCATTTCTAAGGCTATCCTCTGAAGGTATTCGTGAGCTTTATGCGGTGCGTTCCTTGTTTGAAATCCAGTTATAGTCTTCCATCCTCTGTACTCAAAGACCTTCCTTGTTTCTGCCGGTTCTAAGACCCATTGCTTAAAGGGAGATTCTACCCTTTCCAAAAGCCAAACATCACCTCCTAGCGCCCACTCACCCTTTGAATAGAAAATATACACACCTGGATGCTCTTCGCTATCCGTGCCCCATATAAGCTTGGCAATTTTCTTAATATCAATGCGATAAATATCCTTAATATCAACTATCGCCTTTATTCTATTACTACTGTCCTTTATAACCACTCTCTCCCCAATCCCCAACTTTCTTAAGCTATCTTTCTCTTTGACCTGTAGCAAAATAGGTATGCTCCACACATCACCGTTAGGTAGGATCATCCTATGAGCAACACTGCTAAGCTCTTCCTCCGTCATAAACCCCTTAAGAGGTGAAAAAACTCCAGTGGCTATGTTCTCAATATCAAGAAGTGTATCAGTATCAACGTAAAGAGCTGGATATTTTTCAGCCTCCATCAGTATCTTCACCTTTTCCCTTTCAGGAACAACCCTATTTACAAGCGATCCACCATGGGGTGTTGGAAGCATACCTTTACCTCCTTTGAAAACTGATTCATATATTCTCTAAGTGTTACTACACTCCCTACAACCATAACAGCTGGAGGGTTCACCTTTGGAGGGTTTGTGGAAAGCTCGTAAAGGCTCGTTAAGATCACCCTTTGCCTCTCAGTTGTCCCATTCTCTATAAAGGCAACTGGCTCATCTGGACTCCTTCCTATCTCTATTAGCCTCTTGGCTATCTCCTTTCTCCTTGATACTCCCATGAGAAAGACCAGTGTGTTTATACCTTTTAGGCTATTCCAGTCTATGCTGGAGCTTTCTTTCCTCGTGTCCTCATGCCCTGTTATTACCGCAAAGGAAGAGGATATTCCCCTAAAGGTCAATGGTATACCCGCATAGGCTGGTACTGAGTAAAAGGAGCTCACCCCTGGAACTATCTCAAAGTCTATTCTATGCTCTGCCAAAAATAATGCCTCTTCTCCTCCCCTTCCAAAGATGAAAGGATCTCCTCCCTTTAGCCTTATAACGACATCCTTTGTTTGGGCATACTTTAGCAAAAGCTCGTTTATCTTCTCCTGTTCTATTGTATGCTTTCCATTTTCTTTTCCTACGTATACGAGCTCGCAGTCTGGTTTTGCAAAAAGAAGTATCTCTTGGTTTATGAGCCTGTCGTAGAGTATGACATCCGCAGATTTTATAAGTCTTAAAGCTTTAAGTGTTAAAAGCTCTTGGTCTCCTGGCCCTGCTCCTACAATGTATACTTTACCCATCAGTTAAGCCCTCTGTGGATAAGGTTTAAAGCCACTATGAAAAGCAGGGCTGATATAATGAACCTCAAAGGTCTTGGGTCGATTTTCCTTGTTAGTTTAGTTCCAAGCCAAACACCTAAGAGGCCACCAATACTCATAGGAAGGAAAAAGCTCGCCTCCGCATGTCCCAAGAACATATGAGAAAAGCCACCGATTAAAGAACAAGCTAAACCAAAAGCTATATCCGTACCAACGCATTTTGGAGTGTCCAAACGAGTAAAATAGATCAATAACACCATTCCCAATGCTCCAGCGCCGGTCGAGGTAAAGCCTACCTCAATACCTATAAAAAAGCACGCAAAAGGTAATACGTAAGAGTGCTCTGTCATATCTATCCTCATGTTTTTAAATAGGAGAAAGAGGTTTAGGAGTATGGATAAAAGTATGGTAAGGCCTATGGTCAAAAAGATCAGACCTTTTAGGCTTTGAACAAGTGAAAGCTTGGAAAGGAAGTAAGAGCCTATGAAAACACCTGGAAGGCCTCCAGACAGCATAGTCCTGAGAACTCTGTAGTCTACGTTTTTATGGAGTGCGTGTAAAAAACCTGCTGGTAGCTTTACGATGGCTGAAAAAGTGAGGGCTGAACCGACAGCCTTTGCTGGGTCCAATCCAAGCAGTATGAGGGTAGGAGCTGTGAGAGTTCCAGCACCCACACCAGTTAGGCCTATGGCAAAGGCTATGAAAAATCCAAGAAAAGCAAACATAATGTGCTCAGCTCCCATACTCCATCCTCGCAGAAAGGGAAAAGTCCATAACTTCAGAGACCTCTTTCAGTTCCTCTATCAATTTCCTCATACCTTCAGAGTGGACCCTTGAGCTATCTTCTATGGGAAAAGATACAAGTTTCACCTCTTGGTCTGAAGGGAGACAAATCCATAACCAGCTTCCTAATTCCTTCATTAGGCATCTCCGGCCATTGAACTTTCCCTCTTTCCAGCCTCTCTTTATAAGCTCCTTTTCAAAACCTTTTGAGACACACCAAACTCTGATCATTTTATGTCTCCCAACACTTTGTCAGCTATTCTTTCAAAGCCTCCAGTTTCTAAACTGCAGTGCATACCACACTCCTTTGGTGCATCCTTTTCCCACCACCATCTACCAGACCTTGGGTCCTCACCTTCAGACACGGGCCTTGTACAAGGAGCACATCCTATGCTTTTAAAGCCTTTGTCGTATAGCTCATTGTAGGGAACCTTGTTCTCCTTTATGTAATTCCATACTTCCTTCTCTGTCCAATCTGCCAAGGGATTTATCTTTACTATCTGTCCGTGGTCATGGTCTACCTCAATTTTCATTATGTTTTGCCTGCTTGCCCATTGCTCCCTTCTTAGTCCAGTTATCCATGCATCCACCTGTCTTAAAGCCCTCAGTAAAGGTCTCACTTTTCTTACATGACAGCAAAGGTGTCTTAGTTCTACAGACTTGTAGAAAAGATTTACGCCAAATCTTTGTACCATCTGTTCAACTTCTTCACGGTTTGGAAAATAAACATCTATCCTTAAACCATATACCTCGTAAACTCGTTCAATAAGCCTGTAAGTTTCTTCATAGAGTCTTCCTGTGTCAATGGTAAAAACTTTAACCTGTGGGTTTATCCTGTGAGCCATATCAAGTAGAACCATGTCCTCTGCTTGACCGCTCCACGCTATGTAAAGCCTTGGATGGAAGCTATCAAGAGCCCAAGCTATCACATCCTTAGCTGGTTTGTCCTCGTACTCAATGGCAAGCTCATGAAGTTCAAGCTCATCGTACATGGGAGAACCTCCTGCAAGAGCTGGATACATAGCTATCTCATCCCCCTCTTTAACGGGTGTTTTAAGCCCCTGTAAGAACCTCACGTCTTCCTCATTCAGAAAAACCTTCAAAAAGGGTTTTAGCTCTCCCCTTTCATCAATGGCCTTTCCACGAAAATCTTCAAACTCCTCCTCAAGCTTCAAAAGGGCTTCTCCCACCGTTTTCGCAGACACTTCAACCTCAGAAAGACCGCCAAAGAACCTGCTTATAGGTCCAAATATCCTCACTCTTACCTTTCCCCCTTCTTCTTTTATAACCTTCTTTTCCTGCATGATGTTTAAAAGCTCCTCATCAGAATGAGTTTTTATAAACTCATGAAAGCTTCCATACCCTGAGCTTTTATAAGCTATGATGAGCCTCTCTATGTACTCCTTCGCCAAAGGTAAAGGAACCCTTTTTACCACAATCCTGCCTATGCTTGCATGCCTTCCATAACCACCTCCCAGCACAATATTCACGGCACTTTCCACACTACCATCTGGATGTCTTATGTGGGTAGCCTGAAGCCCTATATCGTTCAGCCAATGATGGGCGCAGGCATGGGGACATCCATCAACGCCTATTGCTATGTCCCCTATATCTCCAATTCTTTCTTCTAGATAGTTAAGAAGTTCCAAAAGCCACTCTTTTGAGGAACCAACAGAGTAATTGCAGAAGGGGTCGCTGGTGCAGGCTATGGAGATACTCCTTGGAATGCTCTTTTTCAAGCTAAAGCCTATCCTTTCCATACCTTCTATAACATGCTCAAGCCTTTCCTCTGGTACGTCTGTTAGTATCAGGTTTTGCCTCTGAGAGACCCTTATGGAAAGGTTAAGAGCCTGCGCAAGCTCTGCTACCTTTATAAGCTGACTGCCAGATACCCTACCAGCTTCTACAGGAAAACCCACATAGAAGAACCCCTCCTGCTTTTGTTTTCCAATCCCCACGTGAAAGTTCCTCCTTATTGCCACTGGCTCCTCCTTAATGGATTCTGGAGTGAAGCTTAGCCTTTCAAAGAGCATCTCTTTAAACCTTTCTACTCCTACCTTGTCTACGAAGTACTTTATCCTCGCCTTTACAAAGGACTTTCTGTTTTCTGGCTCTTCGCTCCATATATCTACAACTGCCTTTGCCACCTCTAAGACCTTTTCCTTTGGGATGAATATGCCAAGCTTCCTTGCAAGCCTTGGCGTTGATGAAAGCCCACCACCTACCCATACTGCAAAGCCTTCAACTCCATCCTTTACCATCCCAACAAAGGAAAGGTCATGCATCTCTGGATAATTGCAGTGGTAAGGACAGGCTGATATGGTTATCTTGAACTTTCTTGGTAGGTTAAAGTACTTCCTGTTCTCAGGGTTGTGGAAGAAGCTCTCAAGCTCCCCTATGCACTCTCTGACATCAAAGAGCTCATCCTTGTCTACACCAACGACAGGACAGCTTGTTATGTTCCTTACTGTATCACCGCAGGATCCAACGGGGAAGAGTCCAACGCTGGACAATCTTTTAAACACCAGAGGAAGGTCATCAAGCCTTATGTAATGCAGCTGTATGTCCTGACGGGTTGTAAGCTCCGCATAGTCGTTGAAATCTTTAGCAAGTGAACCTATTTCTCTAAGCTGTTTCGGGCTTAACATGCCACCTGGTAGTTTTATCCTCAGAAGAAAGTACCCAATCCGTGGTTTATCATGGTAGAGTCCGTACCACTGAAGGCGTACAAGGTCCTCTTCAGGAGTTTTATCATAACCATCTCTTATTAGCCTTGGAAGGTCTTCCATTATATCAAGAGGATGTTTGTCCACCTTTAGCTTTTCTCTTGGATTCCTTTCTATGATCTCTTCCAAATGTTTTGTCTTCATACTTCAACCTCCTATCTTGAGTATTGCAAAATCTGTGCCAATCGGTGATGAATGCAGAAGCCAGTGTTTTTGTTCACTTATGATAAGTATCATGTATAGTTTATAAACAACTTGTATACTTAATAAACATGGATGTGGTGCTCTACACAAAAGATTGCGAGCTTTACTTAGATGGCATAGAGCGCGTTGAAGAATTACCAGATGACATCAAGAACTCTGTGGTAATACTGGATGTAGATACTGTTGGTTTTTCTGCAGTTCCAGACCTAAAGGAGAATGGTAACATCATAATGGCCATAACTGCAAAGCGTTTACCAGGGTACACTATGAAACTCATAAGCCTCGGCTTTTATGATGTCTTCCTGAAACCTGTTGATGTTAAAGCTCTGGAAATGTCTATAAGTGAAGCTAAGAGGGTGATCTATCAAGAGGAAGAGGTCATACCAGTCTTTACCAGTGGTGAGAACCTATCTGGTGAGCTGTGTAAAGAGCTTTGCTCCATAATAGGAAACCCAGAGGGGAAGATGAAGGAAGTACTGAAAAACGTTGGTAAAGCTGCACCTTTGGATGTGCCTGTTCTGATAACCGGTGAAACGGGCGTTGGAAAAGAACTCTTTGCCAAAGCTCTTTGGAAATTGTCCAGGAGATGTAACGGTCCCTTTGTAGCCATTAACTCTTCGGCAATCCCTCCAGAACTTCTTGAAGCAGAGCTTTTTGGTTACGAGCGAGGTGCTTTTACTGGTGCATCCCATACTAAAGAAGGGCTAATAGAGTCTGCAAAAGGTGGTGTGCTTTTCCTTGATGAGATAGGAGATCTGCCTCTTTCCATGCAATCTAAGCTGCTGAGAGTACTACAGGAAAAGAAGGTAAGGAGGCTGGGAAGTACAAAGGAGGTGCATTGCGATTTTAGGCTCATAAGTGCTACCAATAGAGATATAAAGAGCTTGGTTAAGGATGGTAAGTTCAGGGAAGATCTATATTACAGGATAAGCACCATTCATATACACATTCCCCCTCTCAGGGATAGGAAGGAGGATATTCCAATCTTGCTCAACTGTATGATAGAAAACCTTTCTAAAGAGATGGGGAAGAGGATAAGAGGTTATACAAGGGAGTTTTTGGAAAAAGTTACATCTTACAGTTGGCCTGGTAATATAAGAGAGATGGAAAACGTTCTTAGGAGAGCAATTACTCTCAGCAGTGGAGATGTACTAAAAAGTAGGGACGTTGAGCTTACGGTGGTAGATTACTGCAGGGAAGGCCTTGAGGAACTTGAAACCCTTCTCAGACTGGAGGTCAAAAGGCTTATAGAAGGAGGGGAAGAGGGAATATACCATAAACTTTTAAAAAAACTTTCCTCAGTTATTGTTCAAGAAGCATACACCTTACTGGATGAAAACCAATCTAAAACTGCCAGGATCTTAGGCATAAACAGGATAACACTCAGGAAGATGTTAGAAGCTCTTGCACCCTCTCCAAAAGCTTAATGTTCCTCATGGCCCTTTCTCTGCTCTTTGTATCGTACTCACCCCTTAGAAAGCTCTCAAGCATCATCTTAAGCTTGTCCCTTTTTTCCTGAAGGATAAGTTCTCCCCCTTTCCACACTTCCTCTTTGGCAAAGTCTAAAACCAGTTCCCCACAGTTTATCAACCACTTTTTTGAAGGGCTTGGATGTTCCCATGCAACGCTCAATCTAAACATTACTCCATCAGCTGTAGAAAACACCATAAATTGCAAACTAACATCAAAAAAAATTGAAGGACTGTTTCAAAATTTGTGTAAATTATACCACCTATGACCTTTTGCCCTGCATCTTCTTGCTCCTTAAACCTGCATAAATTCTTAACATAGCCATGAATGCGAAAAAGAGGGCCAAAAACAAAACTACCAACTTGAAAAGGCTTTCCATGCTCAATCCCTCACAAAGGATTTTATACCAAGGGCTTGCCTGAGACTCTTAAGCTCTTCCTTTGTCATATCTCTCCACTCACCGGGTTTGAGCTTACCCAGCCTTACGGGTCCAATGGCAACCCTCTTTAGCCTTATAACCTTGTGTCCAAAACGAGATACAAACCTTTTGACTATGTGCTTTCTACCTTCATGAAAGACTATCTCTAACAGACTTGCATCCCTTAGATGCTTTATAAGCTTTACGCTGTCTGGCTTTGCAAAGCCATCTTCAAGTTTTGCACCTCTTTTCATAGCTTCAAGGGTTTCTTTGCTTACTTTTCCAGAAGTCCAGACTAAATAAACCTTTGGAAGTTTGTATCTTGGATGCATTATCCTGTTTGCAAGCTCGCCGTCGTTGGTAAGTATAAGAAGCCCCTCTGCGTTGTAGTCAAGCCTTCCTGCTGGGTAAACCCTTTCTGGAATATCCTTGATAAGCTCCTTTATGGTTTTTTTGCCATCTTGAGCATTGCCAAGTGAAGTAAGATAACAACAAGGCTTATATAGGATTATATATCTGTGTCTTGATGGTTTTACCTCTTTCCCATCAACCTCCACCACATCCCTTTCTGGGTCTATTTTCCATCCAAGTTCCTTTACAACAAGACCGTTTACTTTAACCTTGCCCTCAAGTATAAGCTGGTCTGCCTTCCTCCTTGAGGCAACCCCGCACATGGAAAGGTATTTGTTTAACCTTACCAATAACGCTCCTCCTTCCATGGGTCTCCCCTCATATTGTATCCCCTCTGCTCCCAAAAGCCAGGGACATCTTCTTGTAAAAGCTCTATACCCCAGACATACTTGGCACTTTTCCATGCGTATAGCTTTGGAACTACAAGCCTAAGAGGGTAGCCATGTCTTAGTGGTATGGGTTTGCCGTACATCTTGTATGCCAGTATGCTGTCTTCTTCGTAGAGATATTCAAGGGGTAGGTTAGTGGTGTATCCCTCAAGGCAGTGAACCATAACATACTTGGCTTGGGGTTTTGGTTTTGCAAGGTTTAGTATATAGGAGGTCTGCACACCTTCCCATCTTATCTCCTTTACACTCCAACGAGTCACACAATGAAAGTCCGCCACCAGCTCCATAGAGGGAAGACTAAGAATTTCCTCATAACTAAACTCTAAAGGATTTTCTACGAGCCCAAAGACCCTAAAGCGATATTGCTCTATGTCCCATTGAGGAATTTCATCTACTATGTCGTAGACTATGGGTGCGGATATCCACCTTTGACCGGGTGGAAGCCTATCTTCCCTTAGATTTATGTCGCTTACAATAAGCCTTTTCTCCATACTTCTCTATTATAGGCTTTTTAAGGTTTTAAACACTGCTTTGTATCAACTTACCAGCTAAAATCCTTACCTAAGTATACCTCTCTTACATCTTCTCTTTCACTTACTTCGTGCGGTTCACCCTCAGCCAATATCCTGCCCTCGCTTATTATGTAAACCCTATCTACCATCCTTATTGTCTCCCTTACATTGTGGTCTGTTATAAGCACGCCTATGTTTTGTTGTTTTAGGCTAAGTATTATTGACCTTATGTCCGCAATCATTATGGGGTCAATACCTGTAAAAGGTTCATCAAAAAATATGTATTTTGGCTTTGGTATGAGAGACCTGGCTACCTCAAGTCTTCTCTTTTGACCCCCAGATAACCTGCCAGCTCTTTGATTTCTTAGTTCCCACAGTCCAAAGTCTACCAGAAGCTCCTCCGCCCTTGCAAGCTGTGCTTCTCTGCTCTCCTCAAAAAACTCAAGGAATATAAGGAGGTTTTCCAAAACTGTAAGGTCTTCAAAAAGAGTATGCTCCTGAGGTAAGAAAGTTATACCTCTCCTTGCCCTTTCATGAGCTGGCATATGGGTTATATCTTCTTCCTCAAGCTCAATCTTTCCACCGTCAACTGGTAGAAACCCCACAAGGCAGTTAAATAGGGTTGTTTTGCCAGCACCGTTTGGACCAAGAAGCCCCACTATCTCACCTCTTTTTAGCTCAAGGTCTATACCCTTTAGAATTTCCCTTCTCTTAAAGCTCTTTCTTATATTTCTTGCGGTCAACACATTAAAGATTTTAAACTATTAGCATGATACCCATAAGGGACTTAAACCCACACAGGAGCTTTCCTGTAGTAAACCTTAGCATAATACTAATCTGCTCTCTTGTGTGGCTTTACGAAGTGAGCCTGTCTGAGAAGGAGCTTAACCTATTCATATACCACTACGGGCTCGTGCCAGCTAATCTCCTTGAAAGACCACAAACGCTCCTGACTCACATGTTCCTGCACGGAAGCTGGCTTCACATAATAGGCAATATGTGGTTTTTGTGGGTTTTTGGAGACAACGTGGAGGATAGATTAGGAAAGCTAAGATATCTTCTCTTTTACACAATTTCTGGTTTTGGCGCAGCGTTTATTCAAATGTTTGTTAGCCTTATCTTTGGCGGAGCGGATATACCCATGGTGGGAGCCAGTGGTGCAATAAGTGGTGTGCTTGGTGCGTATATGTGGATGTTCCCACATGCAAGGATACTTGCCTTAGTTCCTATACTCTTCTTCCTTACCTTTATGGAGCTTCCTGCAGTGTTCTTTATAGGTTTGTGGATACTCATTCAAATCATAAATGGACTTATAACACTCCCTATTGCTGGCTTTGGAGGAGTTGCTTGGTTTGCTCACATAGGTGGGTTCGTGGTAGGGTATTTACTTGCAAAAAGACTATATAGGAGAAGATGGTATTAGTGTCGGGGTGATGCCCCTAAGGGCATCTACCCTAATATCTAAATTATCTGCACCCTGTACTTAGAGTGCTCAAAAGTAAGCTTGTATTTGTCTATTGCCTTGCCTCCCACTTCTGCAACAGGATACATGAATTCGTTGAGAGATTCTACGCTGGACATGGGAGGATTCAGCTTAAAGTCCCTTG
>Ga0209394_1001444_pt1 | contig 13834 bp, 15 predicted proteins | sample JNZ201metaG_FD_184122 | JGI IMG/M metagenome (GOLD analysis project Ga0209394, IMG submission 184122) | Hot spring microbial communities from Jinze hot spring, China to study Microbial Dark Matter (Phase II) - JNZ 20120812A (SPAdes) (version 3) ... | reverse complement strand
CTGGGAATCGCGGTGGAGTTTAGGGCCCATCTCGGGCGATAAGCTTTTTACCTAGAGCCATTTTCCTGCCAACGCGGATGAGCTCTAGGAGGCGGAGCTTCTCGGAGAAGCTTATCGCGCGGCTTAGATCTGAGACCACCAGCACGATATTCGTCGCCATAATCCTGGCGCTCACGATCGCGTTTCTCAGCGGCGCGGTATACTCTCTAGCCACAGACCGCCCAATCTCGATAATATTCCTCCGTGATGGGAGCATGCGGGTCTTCCTCTGGGATATGAGGTGGCAGACTCACGCCGAGACCATAGTCATCTTCATCTATTATGCTCTAGGGGCGGGAGGGCTCCTCCTTTATGCTCGAGCAATCCTAAGGCCATCAGACCCCAGAACAACGAAGTACATGCTCTTCTTCAGCTTCCTCCTCCTACTGCTCTCATTCCTCGGGATGTATAGCGGGTATCTGGAGAAGTTCGCTAGCCCATATTAGGGCGGCTGAGCTGGGGCTAGGCCGAAGCCCGTTATCCTGTAAGCCGCGGCCTCCGCTCTTTCCGGCTTCTCGATCAATATCCTGCCCAGCCTAGTCTTTGGATCCATCTCGAGCCTGAGAACCGTGTCCGACCAGTATACCAGGATTCTCTGGGCGACCGCTCTGGCCTCGCCCCGATCCGGGATGTCGTGAACCTGGCCCACAATCATGACCGCGAGGCCGTTTCTCAGGGCGGCCTCTTTGAGCGCCGCAACATGGAATGCCAGCCGCCTGTAAACCCGCATATCAAGCCCGATGTCACCCGAGAGCTCGAGCCTATGAAGAGCCGTGAAGTCGTCGAAGACCAGCAGACTGGCCGGAGGCCTAGAATCATGTATGCCGAGGATCGCCCTCTCCTGCGCGCTGAAGCTCTCGACGGATAGTATGTACAGCTTATCCTCATCTCCCCCGAGAGCCTTCATTATCTGCGAGATTCTGGCCGGGTGAAGCCTGCCGGAGCAGTCGACGTAGGCGGCTGGAAGGCTCCTCGTCGCGAGGGCGCACATCATGAGGGCGAGGCTCGTCTTCCCAGACTTCTCCTCGCCATAAACCAGGGTTAAGGTTCCTGTCGCAACCCCTCCTCCCAGCCTCTCATCAAGCGCCGGTAAGCCCGTCGAAAACCTCATTCAGCGCGATTAGGAGTCCTTAGGGCTAGATAAAAATTCGCGCACAAAAACCCCGTCGAGCCATTTTAGAGATTTCTGGAGCCTTAATTCTGAGGTATGAATCGCCGGCGATCCTAGGAATCTAAGCAAAATATTAATGGCTCTCTTCGGAACTTTTTGTATGAGATTATTCGAGGTCGGCGGGGTGAAGTACCTTCACCTCTCATGGAAGGATATTGAGGATCTCGCTGAGAAGCTCGCCGACAGCATCTCGGCCGGCTATAAGCCCGATGTCGTGGTCGGCATCTTGAGGGGAGGGGCCACCGTGGCCCACCTCCTCTCCGACTTCCTCGACATTAGGACTATTTACCCGATCGGCTGCAATAGCTACGTGGATGTGGCCAAGAGGTTTAGCGTGAAGGTGTATAGCCCGCTTGCCCTGAGCGATCTCTCCGGGAAGAGGGTTCTACTAGTTGATGATGTTGCTGATGAAGGGCTGACGCTCAAGGCCGTGGTGGAGCAGGAGATAGCCCCGAAGAACCCCCTCGAGGTGAAGGTCGCGACACTCCACATGAAGCCTTGGTGCAAGTTCAAGCCAGACTACTATGTCCAGATGACCGATGCATGGATAATTTATCCATGGGAGAAGAGAGAGGTGGCACGCCAGGTCGCCGAGAGCTTCATAAAGCATCTCGGGATCGAAGATGGCCTCAAGATGCTCGCAGAGATTCTCGAGGCGGATGTGGAGAAGGCTAGAAAGCTGCTGAAGTCCATCAAGAGCCTTCCCCTAACGGAGTAGCTCGGGCGCGCCCCTCATCCCATGCTCATCCTTTAATTCTGCCACCTCAAGCCTCTCTCGGGATTGAGGATTTACTGGGAGGTTTATGGATGCGCGGCAAACGTCGCTGACGCGGAGATAGCGATCGGCATATTGAGGGGCAGGGGCCACGAGGTTGTCCCGAGACCGGAGGACGCCGACGTCATAGTGGTCTTCACATGCGCCGTTAAGAAGCCTACGAGCGATAGAATGCTCTACAGGATAAGCCGGCTGAGAGAGCTCGGAAAAAGGATCATCGTGGCGGGCTGCATGCCGATTGGGGAGCCGGGGAAGGTTAAGCTCGCGGCGCCGGATGCCGTGATGATAGGCCCGAGATCCATCACGAGGATATGGGAGGCTGTTGAGAGGGGCATAAGCATCCTGGATGAGGTTGATGACGTGAAGCTCGGCCTTCCGAGGAGTAGGAGGAGCCCGGTGGTCGCAATAGTGCCGGTCTCCGAGGGCTGCGCCTGGAGGCTCTGCAGCTTTTGCATAGTCGCGAGGATCCGAGGCGCTTTCAGGAGCTATCCGCTGGAGCTCGTGCTCGGGGAGGTTAGGAGGTTCATCGAGGAGGGCGCGAGGGAGATCTGGCTGACGAGCCAGGATATGGGGAGCTATGGGATCGAGTCTGGGAGGAGCATGCTTCCGGAGCTCCTAAGAGCGGTCTCGAGCATCGAGGGCCTGTTCTTCATCAGGGTCGGCATGATGAACCCGCTATACATCTACCCCGTTAGGGAGAAGCTCGCGGAAGCTTATCTACACCCCAGGATATTCAAGTTCCTTCATCTGCCGGTTCAATCGGGCTCGAATAGGGTTCTCAGGAGCATGATGAGGGGCTACACGGTCGAGGCATTCAAGAAGATAGTCGAGGAGTTTAGGCGGAGAATACCCGAGCTAACCCTCTCGACGGACATCATCGTAGGCTACCCGGCGGAGGATGAGGAGGATTTCGAGGAGACGATTAAGCTCGTGGAGGAGGTGAGGCCTGACATGATAAATATATCGAGGTTCTTCGCTAGGCCCGGCACGCCCTCCGAGAGGCTCAAGCCCCTAGACCCCAGGCTAATCAATGAGAGGAGCAGAATTTTGAGCGAGGTTGCGAGAAGGGTGGCTCTCGAGAATAATGAGAGGTGGGTGGGCTGGAGCGGCTACGCCATAGTTGATGAGATCGGGGAGCGCGGCGAGGCCATAGCGAGGAACATCTACTACAGGCCCATAGTCATCGCGGATGCGCGCGGCGAGGATGTTTTCGGGAGAATAGTCGAGGTCGAGGTCGAAGATGCCAGGCCATACTGCCTAATGGCCAGGCTCAGGAGAATAGTGGATCTCGAGGAGGCTCGGGAAGCGATAATAGCCTCTTAGAAGAGCTGATGAGGCTGGAGAATGCTGGAGGAGCTCCTCCCGGAATACGACTCGATCGTTATACACTATGGCGAGATAGCGCTGAAGAGGAGTAGGCGCGGGAGATTTGAGCGGATACTCCACAGGAATCTTGAGGAGCTAACAGGCGTGAAGGTCAAGAGGCTTCAGGGCAGATTCATCATAAATCTTGAGCCGGGCATGGATGCCGCCGGACTGCTCGAGAAAATCGGGAGAGCCTTCGGCGTGGTGTGGTATGCTCCAGCGATAAGAGCATCATCCCTCGAGGAGCTCCGGGATAAGCTGCTGAATATACTGCCCCGAGCCCGCGTGAGGAGCATAAAGCTCGTGGTCAAGAGGAGCGATAAGAGCTTCCCGAAGACGTCGCTCGAGGTCTCGAGGGAGCTCGGCGGCGAACTTGCCTCAAGGCTCGGGCTGAAAGTAGACTTGAAGAAGCCCGACCGTGCGGTTCAAGTCGAGATCACGGAGGACGGCATCTACGCATCACTGATGAAGCTTAGGGGGCCGGGCGGGCTACCGCTCGGAGCATCCGGGAAAATCCTCGGCCTCTATTCGGGCGGAGCCTGCTCAGCGCTAGCATGCTGGTTCATGATGAAGAGGGGCTGCAGGATCGATTTGCTTCACGTTCACGATGAGGAGTCGGGCGAGACCGTAATCAGGTCGGAGCTCATGCGCAATGCTGAGAGGCTCCTCGAATACGCCTCGAGAATCAGGGTTTACCTTGCATCCTCGAGCCCTCTTCTGAGCTTGATGGAGGAGGTGCCGAGCGGTGGGAAGCCCACGATTAGGATCGCGTTCGTGCTCAGGCTCGGTGAGGAGGTCGCCAGGCTGAAGGGCTACCCCGGCCTGGTTCTCGGATCGCGCCTCGAGGGCTCGGTCGAGCTCGACGGTCTCCTGCAGATGCTCTCCATGAGAAGCCTCCCGGTCCATATGCCCCTAATAGCCCTCACGAGCGAAGAGGTCTCGAGAAGATGCGAGGCTCTCGGGCTTCACGCTCTCACGGGCCGGCGAGAAAATTATCCCGCAATTCCAGATCCCCTCGATCTCTGGAGGAGACTCGAGGAGCCCGTGAGGCGGGCGATCGAGAGGCTCGAGGTCTATGATCTCAGGCTTGGAGCTGGGCCCGCGCGGATCACTTAGCCAGCCTCAGGAGCTTCGCTGGACTCGGCAAGAGCACTTCGCAGCTTATCTCGCCCGCCTCGGCGAGCCTCTGAAACTCCTGGGGGCTCTCCGTGTGCACGGGTATCAGGACTCTGGGCCTTATCTCGTTGATGATCTCTATCAGGGTCTCTCGGTCCGCGTGGCCGGAGGAGTGTGCGATCCTCAGATCCAGCCTGAGCAAATTCACCCATCTCTCGAATCTCGCCCACTCTATCTCCTGCTCCTCGTCATGCGGCTCGCTCGTGGATACCACTAGGCCTGAGCCCGGCCTCGGCCTCACCTGGGCAAGCTCCAGCACCTGATCCAGCCCGCCGAGAATCAGCAAATAATCTCCCTGCTTCTTCGAGATCTCCTCAGCCTTTACTAGTGCTCCGGGCTTCCTGCCATCGAGCCTATCAGCATACATTTTCCTCAGCCATCCCCGATAATGCTGCGATTCGAGGTCATAGCCTCCTCCGGTGAGGGATCTGCGCTCGAAGTAAATGCCGGCGCCCCTCAGATCAGGGAGCGGTATCTTGGTGCCCGACTCCGCCAGCCGGTCTATCAGGTGGGCGGCTCTCGGGCAGAGAACGGGGATTCTTCCAAGCTCCTCCGATAACTGGATTATGCTCCTGACCCTATCCACGTCCGCCGGGGAGACTATGATGCAGGCGAGCTTACCCACCTTATCCTCCAAGTATCTCCTTATATCCTGGATGACCTCGTCCTCGCGAACCATTATGGATGAGTCTATCCGCGTTCCCTCGATTATCAGGTACTCTACTCCAGCAGCCCGCTCGACGAACCTGTCGGTTAGGCTCTTGAGAGCTCCATGCCTCCTGATATCGCCGGTATAGGCGAGGGAAAGATCCTCGATCACGAAGCTGAAGGCCGCTGGAATCGAATGATCTATCGGGCATGGGGTTACGTGGAAGGGCGCGCTCGGGATGCTGGAATATTCCTCAAAGATCGCGATCGATCTCTCCCGCGGCTCGCGGCGCTCCTCAATTCTATTCCTCACCTCGAAGATCTCCGCCTCGATTCCGGATGCTGCCGAGGACTCGAGCATCGCCTCCATAATCGTCCTCATAGACCTGCTCATGGCCATCATGATCTTGTCAGACAGGAAGCCTGATGCGCCATAATGATCCCTATGAGCGTGCGAGAAGATGCACATTGATACCTCCACCGGCTCGCCCTTCTCCAGGATCTCGCCAACCCTCTCATCTAAGCCCACTAAATCATCGCGGTAAATTCCCCTAATTCTTGGAAGTATCCCGGAGTAAAGGTAATAGTAGAGCGTGTTGGCGACCGTGAGCGCCCGGTAGCCGAGAAGATAATCCCTCTTCCTCTTCAGGTTGATCCCGAAGTCTAGGAGCACAGCATCCCCGCCCGATGAGACCGCTATCTTATTGCCCCCAACACAGTCCGCGCCATCCAGCACCCTGAGCTCGAACGCTGGCATCCCTCGCGACAACCCACCTTAAACCAAGTTATAGCATTGCGTCGATGGGCGGGCCTCGCTCGATGAGGAGGCCGGATATTCTTCGCTCGAGGCTCTCGCTCTGCGTGGCTCTCACGAATAGGCTCTTGCGCCTGAGCTCCTCGAGATTCGAGGCGCCCACATAGCCCATGCCGCTCTTCAGCCCGCCGATGATGAGCCTTATGACCTCGCGCACGCTGCCCCTATACGGGACGTAGCCCGAGAGACCCTCGGGGATCAGCTTAGAGTATCTGTCCAGCTTCTCTATGACCTCCGGGCTCCCCATACCCCTATACCTCTTCAGCTCGACCCCATTTCTCTCGATTACTTCTCCCGGCGCCTCATCCGTTCCAGCGAGCATCCTCCCGAGCATCACGCAGTCCGCTCCCGCCGCGAGGGCCTTGACCACGTCCCCTATCCTCTTAACCCCGCCATCCGCTATCACAGGCACGCCGTAGCTCGATGCCACGTCCGCGACCCACGCGATCGCCTGGAGCTGCGGGACGCCCACGCCGCAAACCTCCCTCGTGAAGCACATGGAGCCGGCGCCGAGGCCAACTCTGAGGCCATCAGCTCCTGCTGATATGAGGTCCTCCGCTCCCTCGGGGGTCACGATGTTCCCGGCCACCACGTCCACGTCGGCGATCTCCTTGTATCTCCGGATGCTCCGGATGACGTTCTCGCTATGGCCATGAGCCGCGTCTATTACCACGAGGTCGGCGCCTGCGTCCACGAGCTTTCTGAAGCGCTCCTCGTCCAGCGCTCCGACCGCCGCGCCCACGATCAGCCCCCGCTCCTTCACCCTCCTAACCTCCTCAGCCTCCCTATCGGCCGGCATATTCCTGTGGATTATCCCGATGCCGCCCTCCTCCGCCAACGCGATCGCCATCCTCGCCTCCGTCACGGTATCCATCGGCGAGCTGACGATCGGTATTCTCAAGGCCACGTTCCTAGAAACCCTCGTGGAGACGTCGATATCCTCCTTCGGAATAACAGACGAGAATCTCGGAATTAGGAGGACGTCATCGAAGCTGAGAGCGGCCGCCGCCCTCTCCAGCTTCCTCGAATAGAACCCCATACTGGGAGACCCGCATCGCCGGCTTTTATCCATTAAGGCGCCTCAGCCCGGGTATCAGTCATCATCCAGGAGTCAGAAATACCCGCGCTCATCACACGTGGTATATCATCTAAGTGGGAGTATTTTTATCTTCGGAAGTTCATCCTTTTACCCTTGGAAAATCTTCTGAAAATCAGCCATGAGCGCCGAGCTGCTGGAGAGGGCTGTGGAAGAGTATAACAAGTTTAGAAGCCCTGAGGCCGTCGTCAGGATAATCGAGCTGAGAGATGATGGGTTCGTCGCGGAGTTCTCCGGAAGCTTCTGCCTAACATGCGGGTTATATGATTGGCTTGAGGACCTGAGGTACGAGATTCGCAGGCTCGACCCGGAGCTTGACGCGGTGATAGATAGCTGGAGACAAGTATCTGATGACTCGATCATAGTGGAGTTTAAGCTCATCAGAAAGCCCGCGGAATAGGTTTCAGCGCACGGTTACCGATCAAGCCTTCTCGCCGCCTATCCTCCTAGAGAGTATCTTCATGAGCTCCTCTTCCTCGAGAGCGTGCCTCTCATCCGGCGTCAACTCCTCAGGCAGCCAATTAGGCTTAACCCTATCCCTGTAATATGCTCTTATCGCTCTTCTCAGGGCTCCGACCGCGAGAACTCCGCAGTGGTATTTTATCGGCGGCAACCCTCCCAGCTCATCGGATAGCTGCTTCCAGCTTATCCCCCACGCCTCCCTCAAGCTCTTCCCCTTTATCATCTCCGTCAGCAGGCTGGCGGTCGCGATGTTCGCCGCGCATCCATAGCTCTCGAATGATGCGTCTACAATCTTCTCCTCCTCATCGATCTTGAGGTATACCGTTATCATGTCGCCGCAGGCTAGGCTACCGGCTGTGGCCACCGCGTTCGCATCCCCCATTCTCCCGAGGTTCTTCGGGTTCCTGAAGAGCTCCAGGACCTTGGGGCTATAGGGGAGAGGTATTCGCGAGGACATCCCTACATCACCACCTTCGGGGAGATCGATCTGATCCTGCTCACGGCTTCCGGTATCTGCTCTAGAACATATTTTATGTCCTCCTCCTCGTGCATGGGCGAGACCTTCATCAATATGCTCCCGTGCGCTATCTCATATGGCCTCCCGATGGCTAGGAGGACGTGAGATGGCTCAAGGGTTCTACTCGTGCAGGCGCTGCCGCTGGAGACGTATACTCCCCTGAGGCTCAGCTCGACCGTTAATGCCTCTCCCTCGCAGTAGAGGAAGCTCATGTTCGCGTTATCGGGCGCCCTCCTATCGCCCTTTGGCCCATTCAGCATGACGCCATCAATATTTCCGAGCAATCCATTTATTAGGAGATCCCTTAACCGCCTCATCTTGTATCGGCATTCATCGAAGCTTCTTCTGAGGATCTCAAGCGCTTTCGCGAAGCCGGCGATCGCGGGCACGTCCTCCGCCCCGGGCCAGAGCCTTTGAGAGCTCAGCTGACCATGGAGTATTGGATCGATTTTTATGCCCTCCCTGATGTAGAGGGCTCCGACGCCCTTCGGAGCAAATGCCTTATGGCCGCTGAAAGATGCCATGTCCACCCCCGCCTTCTCCAAGTCCAGCGGTATTCTTCCCAGAGCATCGCAGGCGTCGGTGTGGATCACGGCCTCGGGGCTCTTATCTCTCACGACCTCGGCTACGGCTCTCAGGTCCTGTATGGTTCCGATCTCGTGATTTACGGCCGCGACGCTCACCATTAGGGTATCCCCATCAACTTGGCCGGCGAGGTAATCCAGATCAACGAACCCCTCTTCGTCGACCGGTATTTCCACGAGCTTAAACCCATTCTCCTGAAGCCTCTCCGCCGGAAACTTGATGCTCAGGTGCTCTATCTGCGAGACTAGTATCTTTCTCCGGCCGCGGCTCGCCCTCGCCAAGCCCATGATCGCCAAGTTGTTCGCCTCAGTCCCATTGTGGGTGAAAATAATCTCGCCATCGCTCACGCCTATCAAATCCATCAAGCCGACCTCAGCCTCCAAGATAACCTCGAGGGCGCGCCATCCCGGCCTATGCGTTATCGAGGGGTTGCCATAGCTCCTATAAGCCTCCTGAAGCGCCTCCAAAGCCTCCTCGAAGGCCAAGCCCGAGTTCTCCAAGTCGAGGTAAACCTCGCGGCGCGGACCGCCATGAGCCCTCACCAAGGACTTAACCTTTTCGAGCTGCTCGAGTAGATCTTTCCCCAATCCTTATCCCAGCTATTCTAAGATAACCGTGTAATATTAGCTTAATGCTTTGACCTAGGCGGCCTCAGGGCCACGCCATGCCTGCTCGCAATTCTCCTAACCGCCAGCTCGCATATCATGCAGAAGGGCATATCCTCCGGCGGAGAGCCCCTCGAAATCGCCTTCTCGACATAGGCATCAACGTAGTCTCTGATCTCCTTGCACTTTGAGAGCATTCTCGCCATCTTGACCCCCCTCTTCGAGTTGAGGTAATGGCTTATCGAGGGCTGAGTTACCCCGAGAAGCTCAGCGACCTCCGACTGGGTTAAATTATGCTCCTCTATGAACTTCTTGGCTATCATCAGCCTTATCGCCGGAATCACGTATCGCGCCGAAATTTCACACGGGAACCTCAATTTTCCGATAAGAAGATTGGATTACGCGGTTATAAGCATTACCTCTGAGGCTCCACGCAGATCTCAAAATAATCATCCACTTGCCTGAATCCAATGAACTTGTGCCCCGTTCTCGAGGCCCATTCCCTAACATCATTAGGCGATCGGGGATCCGTTGAGAGGAGTTTTATTCTCTTCCCCGGCTCGGCCTTCCTCATAACTCTTATCAGCATGATTAGGGGGCCCGGGCATGACTTGTACCTGGCATCCACTATTATCTCATCGCTCATCATGGCTCCCCTTTGCTTGCCTCTCAAAATAATTCTCAAACTGCTCCACGTATTTATACCCACTGTCCGGGAAAATCAGGACGTAGTTTCCGGGGTTCGCAGCAATATTCTTAAAAGCGTGGAAGACCGCGCCGGCGCTCAGCCCAATGAGTAGCCCCTCTTTCCGCGCGACCTCCAGCGCTCCTTCTATCGCCTCATCCCTCCTCACATCAACTATTTCGTCGAACTCGACCATGTGAATCCACTTCATCCCGGACTCGATTCTCCTGATGCCCGGGATTATCTCGTTTGGCGCGGGCTGGACTCCAACCAGCTTAACTTTTTCACCATACTTGCTCTTGAAGTATAGTGAGATCGCGCTCATGTGTCCGGATGTTCCGAGGCCGCCTATGATGAAATCGGGGATTATGCCGATTGACTGAAGCTGCTCATCCAGCTCCCTCGCCGTATGCTTCAGGTGCGCCTTAAAGTTCGCGTCGTTCTCGAACTGGTTCAGATGCGTTACCCCATCTCTTCTCGCCATCGCATCCACGTCATTCACCGCCTCGACGGTCAAGGTTGTTGGGACTCTAACCACCTCGGCTCCCAGAACTCTCAGAAACGTATCGCTGCACTTTTGAATCGTCCTAGGTATGAACAGCCTGGCCTTCCTGCCCAAGATATTCGCTATCGCGGCGAGCGCTATCCCGGTATTCGTCGAGGTCGCCTCGTATAGAACTTCTTTCAGGGCGCCGGCCTCCATGGCCTCCACGATCATGGACCAGGCTATCCTATCCTTGACACTGTTGCTGAAGGGGTTGAAGCACTCGAGCTTGGCGTAGACGGCCCTGCCGCCGGATGAGTAGGACGAGAGCTTGACGAGCGGCGTCGGCCATCCTTCATAGAGGAGCTCGAGAGTGCTCTCATACACTTTCAGGAGGCGGCGATCGCGCTTCCATGAGGCGCCGAGATCCTCAAGGGAATATTCAACCTGTCCGGGTTCTCGCGGAACCTCCACCTCGAAATCCTCCTGGGGCAGGCGGTGTCCCGCATAATGGAGCCTGAGAAGATCATTTATCTCGAGAACCTCGGGCTCAGGGCTTATGCGCCTAATTCTCGCCTCATCGCCATCCACTACATACGCTGGAGCTTTCAGCGCTGAGAGCAGCTTTAATGCCTCGAGAACCTCCGCGCCCTTTAAGACGAACATGCTTTTCCTCTCAGCTATGATGGGCGTGCTCAGCTTACCGCTTCTCAGGATGGCTCTATACGCTGATAATGTTTTCTTGAGATCGGGCCTGAAGATCTGCTTCAGCTCCCGTATATCTATAAGCTCTACGCCGCTCATCGTTCAGCCCTCACCTCCAGCTCGCGGCATATGCGGCTCAAGGTCTCTCTAAATACTTCAAGCTCGTCCATCGTATTGTAAAGGTAGAATGAGGCGCGGACGGAGCTCTCGATTCCGAGCGCCCTGTGGAGAGGTTGCGCGCAGTGGAATCCCGATCTAACGGCTATATTCCCAAACTCGTCTAGGAGCGCGGCGACGAGATCCCCGCTCACCCCCCTGAGATTAAAGGAGACTATGCCGCATCGCTCTTCCGGGTCTCGCGGCCCGTAGATCTCCACGCCATCCAGCTCCTCCAAGATTTCTAGGGCGCATGCCGTGAGCTTCTTCTCATGCTCCCTTATCACATCGAGGCCTATGGCCCTGAGATATCTGACAGCGGCGGCCAAGCCTATCGCCCCGGCAATATTGGGTGTTCCGGGCTCGAGCCTCCAGGGCATCTCATTGAGCCTGTAGCCATCGAGCTCGACGTGCGAGATCATCTCTCCCCCGCCGAAGGGTGGATCCAGCTCCTCCTCAACGCCTTCTCGAATGTATAGGCATCCTATCCCGGTTGGGCCGAGAAGCTTATGGCCGCTGAAGGCTAGGAAGTCGCATTCCAAATCCTTTACATTGATCGGCATGTGGGGGGCTGATTGGGCTGCATCCACTAGGAGGAGGGCCCCATGATCATGCGCGATCCTAGCGATGCTCTTCACGTCATTCATCGTCCCCAGCACATTTGATACATGGCATACCGCAACCAATCTCGTATTCCTCGACATCTTTCCCTCGAGATCCTCGAGGTCTATTCTCCCAAATTGCGTTATCCCGGCATAGCTCAGCTTTAAGCCAAATCTCCTGCTAACTATCTGCCATGGTATCATGTTCGAGTGATGCTCCATGATGGATGAGACTATCTCGTCACCCCGCCTCCACTTGATACCGTAAGCGGCTAGATTTACCCCCTCGGTCGCGTTCTTAACGAATACAAGCTCGCTGGGCTTACAGCCTATGAATCTCGCAACCTCGGCCCTCGCTTCCTCATAAAGATCCGTCGCCTCCTGCGCGAGGGAATACACTCCCCGATGAACGTTTACCGAGTAATTTTCATAATAGCTTTTCATGGCCTCTATGACTTGCCTGGGCTTCAAGCTCGTCGCCGCATTATCAAAGTAGATGAGCGGCTTATCGCCCCGCTTTCTAGATAGAACCGGGAAATCCTCTCTAAGCTTGCTGAGATCCTTCAAATCTTCACCTCCTCCACAATTAAGCTCTCTTGGCGGTAATAAGGCTTGCGAGAAAATTTATATTACAGAGTTATGTAGCAGGGCCTGATGCCTGAGAATGCATACTCGGCCGATGAGGCAGGCGTGGAGCGAGATTCTGCCGATGTTATTCGAGAGCTCTCCGGCGTGCTCCTCATACTTCCAATAGATCTCCTTAGGCCTCATGAAGGGGTTGAGGATGAGCTCGTCGATGAGCTCGCCGAGGAGATCAACAAGGATGGAGTCATTAAGAAGGCGATACTGGTGGATAAGCGGACGCTCGTAGTCATCGATGGCCATCATCGGATAATGGCTCTCCGGAAGCTGGGCTGCAGGAAGATTCCATGCCTTCTAGTGGACTACTCATCGGAGAGAATTCACGTGTTAAGCTGGAGCGGTGGCGAGCCGATTCCGAAGAGCGCGGTTCTGAGGGCTGGGCTGGAGGGCAAGCTGATGCCCCCCAAAACCACCAAACACATGATAAGAAGCCGTGGGCAGACCTTTCACGCATCGGAAATCGAGCCGAATCTAAGCATACCGCTTAAAGATCTCCTCTGAGAAAAAAGGAGGTATTAGGCCGCCTTTTACCAGCCTTAAGCCGAGAGGAGAATTGTTAAGCTCACGGTAGCAGATATTTTCCCCTCTCCGGGGGCTATTGGTATCTCGGCCATCTCGGCAGTTCTAATTATTATCGGGGGAGGAGCCTGCTGATGCGAGATGCTTATGGAGTCTATCCTAGCGATTTTGAGGCCGAGCTGCGATGCGGCCACCTCCGCCTTCTTCAACGCATCGTCTATCGCCTCTTTGATTGCTTGAGCCGCGAGACCAGATTCTCTCTCCTCGGATAGCGTGAACTGGAGGCTGCTCATTCTATCGGCTCCGGCGGCGAAGGCCGCATCTATGGCTCTGCCGACCAGCGATATGTCGGAGATCTCGACCATCAAGTTGTAGGATGCCTCGTAATCCACTATCTGAGGAGGCTTCTGCTCCCAATCATATCTGGGGTTCACCGTTATCCCCATGGTCTCCATATTATCCCTGCTTATGCCGAGGGCTTCTAGGGCGGAGAAGATCCTCGACATCTTCGAAGAACACTCGCTCAAAGCGTCTGATGCTGTCTTCCCATATCCCAGCGCTGCGAAAATCACGACCGCCTTATCAGGCACATAGTATGCCTCACCATATCCCGAGACGCTCAACGTAGTATAATTCTGGGGCTTAGCATAGTTGTTCTGCCCGCCAGCCGCTTCGTCGCCCGCTGCCACCGCCGCAAAATTCGCTATCGAGACGCCTAAAGCCGCAACAGCTATCAACCCGACAACCAGCACCAAAGCCAGTACCCGATTCATGCCTAAATCACCGCA
>Ga0209394_1001441_pt1 | contig 13854 bp, 8 predicted proteins | sample JNZ201metaG_FD_184122 | JGI IMG/M metagenome (GOLD analysis project Ga0209394, IMG submission 184122) | Hot spring microbial communities from Jinze hot spring, China to study Microbial Dark Matter (Phase II) - JNZ 20120812A (SPAdes) (version 3) ... | reverse complement strand
TCTCATTAGTGGAGCTAAAGGCTTCGAAATCAGCCTTGCAAAACCGAATTCAAGGGCTAAGTTGGCTAAAAATACACCAGTAAAGCATGCTATAGCCATCGTTATTACTGAGTATGCCAAGTTTACAGCTTCCACTCTACACCCTCAAGATCTGTGCATTTGTAATTTCCGAAATTAGCTCGATATAGCTTGGCGAAGGATCGAAAGCCTTGGTTCTTGTGTCGTAGATTTCAAGTTTTACACCCTCTTTTGCAAGAGAATTGCAAATTCTCCTTATATCTTCTTCAACTCTATCGAACATTGAAACATTCGCCTTACCATCGCTGATCAGAATTCCGTTTACCTTTATGTTCCTTTTCTTCAAACTTCTTGCGATGCAAAGTAGTCTGAAAAGTGCGGAAGCAAGAGGAGTCTTTCCTCCTGTTGGGATGTTTTCGATAGCATCAAAAACCTCCTCATACTTCCTTGTAGGGCTAACAATTACCTTTGCTTCATTGCCATTAAAAACGATCAGAGAAAGCAAGTTTCTGCGCTTATAAGAGTTTTCAACGATCCTCTTCGCAATTCCCTTTGCTATGCTTATCCTTTTCTGCAAAGCCATGCTACCGCTTGAATCGAGCAGGATTGCAGTTACTTTTGGAGCCCTCGCCTTTCTCACATTTACCCTTATGTCCTCCTCCCTTATCTCCAAAGGATATCCCCTGAGCATCGCAGAGTTTAGAGTTGCAAAGAGGTTTATGTCTCTCGCATCTTTAATTGGCAGTGTATATGAAATGGGAATGCCCAAAGGTTTTCCGATTAGCGTTAGCCTGCAATCCCTTGAACTTCTGTTTCCAGCGTTTTTTGCCTCCTCTTTACAGCATCTTTTTTCGATTTCAACGTTCGCAGCTTCAAACCTCATTTCAGAATTTCCTACAGAACTCTGATCCTTTTGTTGAACCATACTTTCTTTTTCCATTGGTTTGTTCTCTGATCTCTGTTCGCTTGTTAATTTCTCCTGCCTCTGTGGTATTTGTGGCATCTGAGGTTTCTGGAAAGGTCTCGACTTTAGTCTGTGTGGTAGCGTTAGCTCCATAGCCTTGTTTAGATCTTCTATGCTCACCTTCTTTCTCCCAGCTAAAGCTGCGATTGCTTTTGCTGCTTTAACAGTCGCGATCTCCGCTCTATGCGTTTTTATGCCAAGCTGTATGATCGTTTCAACGAGAAGTTTCAAAAGCTCTTCTTCGATCTCAACCTCGCCAAGAATTTCCTTCGCCTTAACAATCGAATCTCTAAGCTTTTCGTCTTGCTTTCTGTATTTCTCGTAAAAACCCTGTGGATCCTTCTGAAATTCTGTGACCCTTTTAACGATCTCGATTCTTTCTTCAGCGTTCTGCGAAGCTTCTATTGCCACGAACATTCCGAATCTGTCCAAAAGCTGTGGTCTTAGTTCTCCCTCTTCTGGGTTCATCGAACCAACGAGTATGAACTTGCTCGGATGCTTCAAAGAAATTCCCTCTCTTTCAACGAAGTTCCAGCCCATCGCTGCGGAGTCGAGCAAAACGTCTGCGATGTAGTCTTCAAGCAAATTTACTTCGTCGATGTAAAGGATGTTTCTGTTAGCTTCAGCCAGAATTCCGGGTTGCAAAGCTCTTATACCCTCTTTTAAAGCCTTGCTGATTTCGATCGTCCCAACAAGTCTGTCGAGGGTTATGCTTAGCGGTAGATCTATAACTCTCATCTTTCTCTTCGCAACGCTCAACTCACCTCTTTCAGCTCTCTCCCTACAGGCATCGCACATATCTGCAATGTTGTATGGATTGCAGTTGAAATAACAGCCTTCAACAACCTCGATCTCAGGCAAAACCTGCGAAAAAGCCCTGACCATCGTCGACTTTCCCGTGCCCTTATCGCCGCTGAGCAAAACTCCGCCAATCGTCGGATCGATCGCGTTGCAAATTAAGGCAAGCTTAGCCTTATCTTGCCCAACTATTGCTGAAAATGGGAAAAAGATCATTTTATCACCTCCTCAAGAATTCCATCCAGCTCCATAAACTTCTCAACCAGTTTACTTTTAACTTCATCACTCGCTTTCCAGTAACCTCTCCTTTCCGCCTCGAGAAGCTTTTCAACGATCTCCTTGGTTGCGTAAACATTCAATTCCTTTAGCCTGTTAAACATATTCTCGTCGAGCACGAATCTTTCAGCAACTTTATCCCAGATCCAGTTAGCAACACCAGTCGTTGCAGAAAGACCAAGCAGATTTTCAACCCTATCTGCGATCTTCTGCACTCCCAAAAACCTGTGTTTGAGCATTTCCTCAATCCACAACGGATTTAGAGTTCTCGTTACGCTTCCTTTTTCTATAGCATCACCTATACTTTCAACTTTCAAGCTCTCGGTTGTGGAATCTGCAATAAGCATTTCAGGCTTTTGACCTTTTAGAATTTCTACGCTCTTCGCAATTCCACCAAAGAACTCGTAGTAGTGGTCCAGATCTGTTATTTCGTAATCGTTACTACTTCTAACTTGTGAGACGAGCTCAACCGTTTTAAGCAATTCCTTGAATTCTTCCCTTGCTTCAATACTATGGAAATTTCTGCCATATGCAAAGCACATCGAGCTTAAATAAGCTTCCACAAGCTGATCTTCCGAATTCCAAGCGCTATCTTCGACAAGCTGAAGCATTCTTGTTCCATATTCAGTCGCTCTCGGCCCAAAGATTCTGTAATTTCCGATTTTCTTGCTATGCTTTTTAACAAAGTTCATCTCCTCGCTTTCTTCAAGCTCGGAAACAATTTTGAAGGCTTTGTCGAGCAAATCTATAACGTTTGGAAACATCTCTCTGAAGAATCCACAAATTGTAACCACAACGTCGATTCTTGGTCTTTTAAGCTCTTCAAGACTTCTTATCCTCAATTCCTTTTCCCAGGGTGTTTTATGAATTACTTCGACTCCCAAGTATTCAAAGATCTGTGCAACAGTCTCGCCGTAAGTTTTTGCGGTCTCAAAGCCCCATAAAACAACCGCAACAGTCTCAGGGTATTTTCCGTTGCTTTCGTAAAACCTCTTCAGCGTCTCCTCAGCGATCTTCTTACCTCTATCAACTGCTCCCTCAGTTGGCACTTTAAGCGGATCGAACGCGTAGATGTTTCTTCCAGTCGGCAAAGCTTCGGGATTTCTTATAACATCTCCACCCACTGAAGGCTCAACGTATTTTCCATCAAGAGCTTCAAAAAGGTTCTCGATTTCCAGAGAATTGTCTACAAACTTCTTTGCCGTCTCAAAGCTCTCTTTTAGGACTTCCTCGACATCTTTATTGATTTTCTCCCCAGACAGGAATCTCTCAACGATTCTCTCAGCTTCTTCTTCAAGCAATTTTCTTTTGCTCAGATTTTCAAGACTCCATCCTTTTTTATCAGCGAGAATTTTGGTTATCTTTCTCAAAGAGAGTGCTAGCATGAAATCTTTCAGCTCTTTCTCACCGTATCTTTCGCCAATGACGTGCAGACCCTTCGGAATTATGGACTTCTTGAATTCATAGAGTTTCAGTTCAAGCTTATCGATGTCCTCTCCCAAATTGAGCTTTTTAGCCAAATCAATTATCTTTGTTTTAATTATTTCAGCTCCTCCATGAGCTTTTTCTTGTCTGTATTCCTCAATTAGGTCTTCAAGCTTCAAGTAGTCTTCATAAAGCCCAGAAAAAGTGTAGGGTGGAGAGTTGTAACTTATCAGCGTTGAGTAAAGCCTTCTCTTTGCTATCGTAGCTTCGGAAGTGTTGACAACGTGATAAACGTATATGCTTGGAATTGAATCAATGAGTATATCTGGATAGCATTTCGAACTCAAGCCCACTTCTTTACCCTTCATGAGCTCCGCTGTGCCGTGGGTTCCAAGGTGGATCACTGCGTCTGCTTTAAAGATCTTTTGAATCCAGAAGTAGGTTGCAAGATACTGGTGGTGAGGTGGTTTTGTTTTATCATGGATTGCAGAGTAAACATCTTCTTCGCTGAACAGCTTTTTCCTTGCAGGCTGAACAACGATTGAAATATTCCCCAAAATTACTGCAGGTATTAAAATTCCGCTTTCATCGACCATTATGTCGCCAGGCGGTTCTCCAAAGGTCTCTATGATTTCTCTTTTCACGTCTTCTTCAAGAGTGCTAAAGAAGGAGATGTAATCCTCGATTGCCAACCTCGGGCAATCTATCATCTTCTCAGGAAGAGCATTTGGGTTGAAGAGATTCCTTGCAAGAAGTAGCTTCTCTATATCCGCCTCCTGAACGCTATAGCCTCTTTTTCTGAGTTCCTTCAAGATCACCTCCAGGCTTTTGAAAGTGTCCAGATATGCTGCCTTTCCAAGATTTTCCTCTCCGGGAGGGTAGTTGTAGATCACTATCGCAACTCTCTTTTCTGAGTTCTGCTTTCTGCTCAGCAAGACCCAATTCCTTACCCTCTCTGCAAATCTCTCAACTCGATCTTCTATTGGAACCACTTCATCATTTCGCACACCGCAAACCGGAATAGGCTCGACAGCACCATCCATCTCGGGCAAAGTAACACTTGCGAGCAAATTCACTGGATTTAGACCCCTCTCATGCTCTTGCCAGTCATCTATCTTCTGATTGAACATGAGGGCAGGAGTGAATAGCTTTGATTTTTCTTTTTTCAGCATTTCAATCGTCTTAGCCGGATCTCCACCAATCGGTCCACCATTGAGCCTAAACCAGAGCAAGCTTATTATTGCATCGACTTTGCCAACTTCGTAGAGCTTTTCAAGGGCTTTTAGATTCAGAATTCCCTCGCTGAACACTGGAATTACGTTAAGATCTTTGAATTTTTCCGTGAGCATCTCAAGAGTTTTTATACAGCTCTCAAAGTGCATCCCTCCATAGAAAAGTATCCCGACTGTTGGTTTTTCGGGATTTATTTTTGGAGTGTAGCTGAATCTACAATCTGGATGGTAAAAGCCATATTCAGGAAACTCTTCAGGCTCTTTAACCTCGACTTGCATTCCCTTAACTTTGCAAAGATGCAGAAACATATTCCTGTAATTTTCAAAGCCAGCGTTCGACCAGTATCGCAAAGTTTTTATATAATCTCTTGCATCTTTTAGAGCTCCGAAGGGTAAAATTTTACCGAGCATTTCAATGCTTTTCTGCATCATCTCAATTCTCTTCTTTATGCTTTCGGGATTCGTAATCTCTGAAGCTACCTTTGCAGGTATTCTGAACTTTCCAAGCTTTGCTTTTGACATTAAAGTGCTACCGCCTACTAAAACAATCACATCCTTGTCTTTGAAGTCAATCTCCTTCAAAATCGCAGGATCACCGCGAACGTCGAGCAAAATCAGATCGGATTTATTCACTAAATTCTGAAGCTCCTCTTTAGCATATTTCCAGAGATCATATGAATAGATCAGCTCAACACCGCATAGATCTTTTACCGAACTTATTGCAGTCTTCAAGCTTCTGTTAACGACCGTTGAAATGAGTAATATTCTCATAACTCCACACCGTAGATCTCTTTAAGCAAAATCTTCTCCTCTTTTTCAAGATCTACATCTCCGGTTATCCAGCTCCTGTATTGCTGGACAGTCAGCAAGAAGTAAGGCTCAAGGAATTGCATTGGCAAAAATGATTCCTTGAAGACAGCTTTTTTCTTCACAGCCTCAACATCGCTAAAAGCCGGATCTCCCAGAATTGCAGACTCGTTATATCTTGCGTAATAGTTTATGATCCAGATCTCTGGATTTGCTTCGATTATCCATTCCTTGCTCACCTGGATCCAAGTCGAATTGCAGTGCTCTGGATAAACTACTTCTCCACCAACAGCCTCTATAAACACCGCATAGTTGTTCCTACAGGCTATGTAGGTTGGAGACGTAAAAGAGTAGAGAACTTTAACCTTCTTTTCTGGCTTTTTTGAAATGATCTCACTCCATTTTTTATCTATTATGTTGCAAAGCTCTTCAGCTCTCTTTTCGACTTCAAAAATCTTTCCAAGAAGTTTAGCCTGCTTACAAACGTCTTCTGGATATTTATCGATGTAACCTATTCTAAAGATCGGTATTCCAAGTCTCTCGAGCTTTTTTGCATTTTCCTTATAGCTTGGCGGTTCATCCCAGACAACTATTATGTCAGGCTTCAGAGATAAAATCGCCTCCTCGTTAACTCTGTTCATGTCACCAACTGAAGGTATCTTGGAAACCTCTGGATCGAGCTTAAGCAATATGGGATTCATTTTTGCGTTATCAGAGACTGCTACAACTTTTTCTTTTATTCCGAGTGCATAGATCCAAGATTCGCCTGAAAGAAAAATCGCCCTCTCAGGAGCTTTTTTAAGCTCTAATTCCTTACCAGACATGTCAAGAATCTTTAAATTTTCGCTTGATTCAACCAATTTTTCTGAACAACCGCATAAAAAGCATGCAAGGATCAAAAAGATCAGGAGTGTAATTTTCATTTTATCACCTCAAAAGCCTTTTCCAATTCCTTCAAATTCTGCTTCCAGTCTTCAACGTCTTCAGAATTCAAGAATCTAATTTCTCCACCCTGAACGTCACCAACGAGATCTTCTTCAAGAATTCCCTCGATCTCAGCATAAATTTCTCTGATCCTTCTTAACCTTTCTTCGCTCGCTTTCCAGAGTCCCCTTTCTTTCGCCTCCACAAGCCTTCTTGCGATCTCTTCTAAAGCATAGACGTTGTTTTCAACGAAGAATTTTTTCATCTCCTCGTTCAGCACATAATTTTCAGCGATCTCATCAAAAACCCAGTCTTCGACAAGCTTTGTCGTCGCAGACCATCCATAGAGGTGAAGAATTTTCTTAGAAAACTCGTTAGCCCCCCTGTAGCCATGCTTTTTCATCTCCTCAATCCAGCGATCGTTTAGAAGTTTTGCCCTAACGATCCTTTCGATCTCATCCTTCATCTCTCTGATCTCAGCATTAGTCATCTCTCTGGTGTCAACTACAACGATCTCGGGTTCTTTTCCTTTAATTTCTTTTACTGCATTGTAGAAACCGCCCTGATAGGAGAAATGGCAACAGCAGTTCAATAAATCATGCTCATCGCTTATCTGATTCCTTGTAATAACTTCAACGTTTTTTAAATTCAAGATCAAAGCTTCAGGAGAGAATTCACCCCTGAATTTATCGCCGTAAGCATAGGCACTCCAGTGAATCCAAACTTTTGCAAGATCTTCATCGCTTTTCCATGCAGAAGCTTCAACCGCATAATTAACTCCCGCTCCGTAAGCTCCGGGCTTGCACCCCCAAACTCTGCATTTTGCAAATTCCTCGCTTATTCCAAGCTTTGAAAGCTTCTCCAATTGCTCAAAATAGTGTTTTCTTACGAAGTTCATCTCCAATGGCTCATCTAAGGCGATGATCTTCGCAACCGCTTTTTGAATAAGATCAGCGTAATTTGGCAGAGTATCTCTGACGATTCCAGTGATTCTGACGCAAACGTCAATTCTCGGCCTTTTAAGTTCTTCAAGCGGAATTACTTCAATTTCCTTTACAGCGTTGTTGATCCAGACTGGTCGAACGCCGAGAAGGTAAAGAATTTGTGCCAGTTGTTCTCCATCAGCCTTATAGCCATCGATGCTCATAAGCCAGTGTCCAACGCTATCAGGCCATTTTCCATGCTTTTCTAAGTAATGTGCAAGCAATTTTTCCGCAGTCTTTACGCCTATTTCCCATGCTGCTCTTGTTGGCAACGCAGTTGGGTCAACGCCATAGAAGTTTCTTCCGGTAGGCAAAATCTCAATCTTTCCTCTCGTTAAAGAACCTGATGCACCGGGTTCCACGTAGTTTCCAGAAAGAGCTAAAAAGAAGTTTTCGTATTCCTTTAAAGCCTTCATCCTTTTTGCTATCTCCAAAGCCCGTCTAAAAGCCCCTAAGACCTTATCATCGATTTTAAGCTTAAAACAACTTTTCAATTCTAGCAAGTTTTAACACCTCCTCATTGAGAATTTTTTCAACCAAGTCTGGCTCAACTTCTTCAACGTTCATTTCCAGCAATCTTCTGAGCGTGTTAACCGCAAGCCTATGCAAAAGGCTGAGGGTTTGAGAATTCGTGATTCCCAAAGAGTTAAGCTTGCTCGGATTTTGTTTAAGCTCCTCGTAATTAAAGCCGAGAGCTTCCGCAAGAACTCTCCTGATCGAAGCACACTCGTGGGTGTCGAATACCATCGTTGTTGCAATGTAATCTGCAAGCTTTTCCTCTCTTAAATTGCCGAAGATATGCAGTCCGGATTCAATTTGCGTCTCTTTAACTGTGCTCAGGTAGTGATGGATATCTTCTACTGCCCGATCTTTGCGAAATCTTATTTTTGCCTTTTCAGCTTTTTCAATTATTTCTTCATAGATTTTCTCAGCTCTCGAAACTTCTCCTAAATTTTCTGCATTCTTGTATTGTGCAATGAGGTTTTCGAGTTCTTCAAAGACCTCAGCAAGCTCCATTGGTGGGTAAAGGTGATCTATTATTGTAGCATAGCTCCTCCGCTTTGCAATCATCCCTTCCATTGGATTTGAGACCGCATAAACGTAGAGATGAGGGACATCGTCAACGCTTATCTCAGGCCAGCATGCTGGCGATAAACCAACTCCTTTGCCCGGACGGAATTCCAGATAGCCATGGGTTCCGAAGTGGATTAGCAGATCCGCTCTGAAAACCCTTGTTAGCCATCTGTAGACTGCAAGCCATTGATGCGGCGGAGCTATTGTTGGCTCATGCAGAATTCTGCAAACGCTTCCATCGCAAGCACTTCCCGCACAACCAAACTTTGGCTGGGTCAAAACGACGACGTTTCCAAATCTAAGCCCCGGAATCACGAATTTACCTTCATAAACCATTCCTACAAACTCCTTCTTCACTTTCTTCTCAAGAACATCCTTTGGATCTCCCCAGTCCTTCAGAAGTTTAGTCTTAGCCTCCTCAGGCAGTTCATTTAGCCAGGCAGAGTAGGTTTCGTAATCAACGAAATCAATTGCTCCGCCTTTTGCTACAATTTCCTCAACGCTTGTCCATCTGAACTCGCTTATCGCTTTTCTTTCCAAGAAAATCTTTATGAGCTCTTTTCCATTCTCAGGAACATTTTCAACTGTGTAGCCATTCTCTTTTAGCTTTTTGAGCAATCTAACAACGCTTTCTGGCACGTCTAAGCCAAGACCAACCCCTATGTTTGCCTCAACGCTATGGCATGGTGGATTTATAAGAACGATCGCAATCCTTCTCTCTTCAGGCTTTTTATTTCTAACTTCGACCCATTTCTTAACTCTTTTAGCTATGAATTCTGCATGGGGATCAAAAGCAACGTATTTCCTCGATCCATCCTCTTCAAGTTTCGAGAAAACGTAGGCGATTGGCTCAATCAATCCATCGATCTCTGGCAAAATGACGCTGTAGACTTGGCTGAGGTAATCTATTGAGTTTGAGTTTTCCCATTCATCAACGCTCTGATAGTAAGAAATTATAGGATTTATTATCGAAACGTTCAAATTCTTTAGGAACTCTATGTCTTTGGTGAACGAGAACGGTGTTAGATTCACGATCGCTTCAACTAAGAACTTTTCTTTTTCGAAAAAGAACTTCTTTATGCTTTCCTCGATGCTCGGAATTTCTAACTGCTCATCCTGATATTTTCTTGTAAAAACCGCTATTACTCCAAGTCCCTGAGCCTCAATCGCTTTTATGAGCTTATCAACGTATTCTGTTGCTTTGTAGAGCACATCGTCTCTGTAGAAAAGAATTCCAACCAGTGGCGATTTTGTATAAACTTTAAGGTAATCTTCAACGCTTTCAAAGAATCCAAGTTTTGGATGGTAAATTCCGTGCCATGGAATTCTCTTAACCTCTGGAACTTCCACATTGAGCCCAAGGCATCTTAGAATTAGATGGATTAGCCCTCTGAAATTTTCTCTGCCACCTGTTATCCAGAATTCTCGGGCTTTAAGCAGAGTATTTGCTGGGCATTTAGATGGGATTTCATGATAAACTGAAAAGACGAGTTTGTTTTGCAGAACTTTTTCAAACTCTTCAGGAATTTCTCTGGAGTAGACAAAGATTGCATTCGCTTTTTTGATCTCTTCGAGATTCTTAAGGTAATTGGCTGGAGCTGTAACGATAAATTCGAAGCTGTGTTCCAGCGATTCTTCTTCAAGAACTTCTCTAAGCGTTGGAATAGCTTTAGAACCGAAACCAATTATAAAAGCTATCCTCATCTTACCACCTTCGGAACGACAAATCTGAAGCCGTTAGTGCTCAGCAATTCAACTTCAACCCCATAAACCCTCCTTATCAGCTCCTCCGTTATGACCTCTTCAGGAAAACCTATGCACTCGATCTTTCGATTGTGAACTAACGCAATCCTGTCTCCGTATCTCTGGGCTAAGTTTGGATCATGAAGCGTTATTATTGTGGACAAATTTCTTTCTTTCACAAGCCTTCTGATCGTTTCAAGGACTCTATGCGTGTTCTTGAAGTCCAAATGAGCTGTTGGCTCATCGAGAAGCAAAATCTTAGCCTCACTTGCTAAAGCTCTTGCAATTAAAACAAGTTGCCTTTCTCCACCGCTAAGCTCTGTGTAGGCCCGATCTGCAAAGCTTTCAATTCCAACAATTCTAAGCGATTCCATTGCAATCTCGTAGTCTCTTTTGCTTGGTGTTGAAAACAAGCCAATATGAGGCGTTCTGCCAAGCAAGACAAAATCTATAACCTTGTATGGAAAAGGCGGTTTATGATCCTGCGGAACGTAGCCAAAGAGCTTTGAAACTTCCTTTTCCTCCATCTTTAGAATTTCCTTCCCATCCAAAAGCACAACTCCACCGAAGGGCTTAAGGATCTTGTTTATGCACTTCAAAAGCGTTGATTTTCCGCAACCGTTTGGTCCGAGAAGGACAAGAATCTCTCCTGCATTTAAATTCAAATTCACTCCATCGAGCACGAGATCTTTCCTGTATGCAAATCTTAATTCCCTAACTTCTAAGACCATACCCTTCTCGCCCTCCGCCTTACGAGGAGCATGAAGACTGGAGCCCCGAGGATTGTTGTAAGAACGCTTATTGGTAACTCGAACGAGAATGCACTTCTTGCGATGTTGTCCGCTAAAACCATAAAAATCGCCCCCAATGAAGCTGAGATCGGAATCACTACGCGATTATCTGAGCCAAAGGCTAAGCGAACGACATGCGGAATTAGCAAACCAACCCAGCCTATTATTCCACTAACCGATACTGCACATGCGGTCATTAGAGTTGCGATGGAAAGAATTAGGAATCTCTCTCTGCTTACTTTAACTCCAAGCGCTTTTGCTTCTTCATCGCTCAGCGATAGCACATTTAAACGCCAGCTAAGGGCTATAAGCAAGATCAAGCATGCGATAATTGGAGCTGTGACTGTTGTAAGGCTGTTCCAGTCTGCGGGAGAGAAGCTTCCCATGATCCAGTAAACTATGCCAGCAAGCTTGTGAGGGTCTACAAAGAATTTTATCAGCGAAGTCAAAGCAGTGAATAGAGCTGAAACTATGATTCCCGCAAGAACCAAGTTGATCACTGGAACCTCCCCACCGCTTTTTGCCATTCCATAGGCTAAGAAAACGGAAATCATCCCGAATATGAATGCAAGGATTTGAACAGAACCGCTTAAAAGACCTAAACCCAAGGCCAAAGCGGCACCAAATGCAGCTCCAGAAGAGATCCCGAGAATGTAGGGTTCGACAAGTGGATTTCTGAACATAGCCTGTAAAACCGCTCCACAAACAGACAAAGAACAGCCTACAAGTGAAGCTAGCAAGATTCTCGGAAGCCTTATGTTGAAAATCACAGTTTCGTAAACCTTTTGCTTCTCGTCGAGCTCTAAATTAACTATTTTTGCAATAAGTATATTGATGATCTCTGCCGGTGATATGCTGAGATATCCTATGCCCATGGAAATTATTATGACTAAAATTGGTGATAAAAGAACAAGTGTAGCCATGAATCCCTTAAACACTGTTGTTTTAATGAATTTAAATCCCAGCTCACGTAACGCGCTCAGCTCCATAAGCACTCAATTCCATAGAAATACTTGCATATCTCTTTAGCTTTCAAATCAAAATCTGGAATTCCATAGTAAATCTTTCCATGCCAGAGAAGATATAGATGTGCTCTCACAGGATGCCAGTTGCTTCCGAGATCCGGCTCTTTAAATACTTTGCCGTTCTTAATGGCATTGACATCCTTGAATCTTTGATCCTTCAAAACGTCGGAACTGTTATACTTTGCAGCCTTCCAGATTATCCAGATTTCAGGATTTCTTTCAACTATGAACTCAGGATTTACTGTAGCATATGGCTCGGGAACGTCTTTTCCAATGTTCTCCCCTCTTGCAATTTCGATCAAAACATTCATTATTGTAGAATTTCCAGCGATTCTGTTCATCTCATTCCAGCTGTAGACTACTCTAACTTTTCTTTCAACCCTGCTAACATTCTTTTGGAATTCGTCGAATATACTTCTGAGCTTCATTTCAATCTTCTTGGCCCTCTCTTCCTTCTTAAGCAATTTTCCAAGTTTTTCAATCATTTCATAGTATTGTCCCCAATCAGCTGGCTTTACAACAGCTATGCAGATTCCGAAAACCGGAATTCCGGCACTTTCAAGTTTTTCAACGATCTCTTTTGGTGTTTCGTAACCATATTGTGTTCCACCGCAGTAATAAGTTATCACGAGATCAGGATTTAGCGAGATTATCGCTTCAACGTTTGGCCTTGAAGCTGTTCCAACGTCAAAAACTCCAGAGAAGTTGAAAACTTTTGAAAGAATAGGATCCTGTTTTGACCAACTACCGACTCCAACAACTTTTCCAGATTCTCCAAGTAGGTAAAGCATTTCCAAACTTTCAGAGTTCAAAGCAACAATCCTTTCCAGTTTTTCTATGCTAATCTCTCTTCCAGCCATGTCCGTAATTTTAGTTTTCTTTTCCTGAACTTGTTGAACGCAGTAAGACAGGAAAACAAACGCGAGTACCGATAAGATTAAGACTTTCTTCATTTTTTATCACCTCTTCTTATCTTAATAACAATAACGACAGCGATGAGTGAAGCGATTGCAAGCGTAAACTCGAAACTAGGTGTTCTTTCAGGCTTTTCCATTTTTTCAGCTTTTATTTCTGGATAAACCCAAATTCCGCTATATTCCAAACCAAGGCTCTCAACGTATTTCTTGTGCAATTCTTCTGGATTCAAATCCTTAAGTGCTTCGGGATGCAAAATCTTAGCTACGTAAGCGACTTCAGCTATAAGCCCAAATGTTGAATGAAGCATGTCGGAACAAATTACATAGATTCTTCCGTTTTTTCCAGCATCAATCTGCTTTATCTCTGGCCTTGAAATGAAATCTTTGTAAAATTCCTCAAGCTTAGTTGCATTTTTAGCTTTGTATGGCTGGAAAATTGAAGAGGAAACGCTTTTAATCACAACTTCGGGATTCTTTGCAATAATTCTTTCAGCGTCAACCTGTGGATAACTTGAAGGCTCATTCAAAAAAACGTTCTCCCCCTTAGCAATCTCAAGAATTTCCTGCCAGCCAGTTCCATTTCCCGCTGCTTTGTATGCTGTATAGCTCTCCCAGTAAACTTTAACAGGTTTTGCATCTTTAACTCTGTTTTTTATTAGCTCGAGCTGTTCTTTCCAGTAATTTGCAATTTCTCCAGCTTCTTTCTCTTTTCCAAGAATTTTGCCAAGAGTTATGAATTCATCGAACATCGTGTTTAGCTTGTAGAAATCAAGCCTTACTACTTTTATATTGGTCCCTTTCAGCTTTTCTTCGAGTTTTTGCCTTTCGGGATAATTTACGTAGGTTATAACGATGTCTGGGTTTAGCGAGATTATGG
>Ga0209394_1001440_pt1 | contig 13863 bp, 12 predicted proteins | sample JNZ201metaG_FD_184122 | JGI IMG/M metagenome (GOLD analysis project Ga0209394, IMG submission 184122) | Hot spring microbial communities from Jinze hot spring, China to study Microbial Dark Matter (Phase II) - JNZ 20120812A (SPAdes) (version 3) ... | reverse complement strand
GTCCTTACGGCAATTGGTTTCCCGTTGACGAATGGGATGGTAAACGACTTTACTTCGTTGGCGGCGGAATTGGAATGGTTGCGCTCAGGGGTGTCATGCAATACTGCCTTGACAACCGTAAGCGCTACGACGAAATCTTGATTTTGAACGCTGCGAGGACGGTCGCCGACTTGGTTTACAAGAGCGAGATGAACGAGTGGGCAAGTGTTGACGGTGTAACACTCGTCAAGGCAGTTGACCCCGGCGGCGAAACTCCCGATTGGGACGGCAAGGTTGGGCTTGCGCCCAATGTCTTTGAGGAACTCAAACCGACACCTGAAAACGCAATCCTTATCACCTGTGGTCCACCGATCATGATTCGCTTTATGCTGCTTGCTGCGGAAAGGTTAGGTTTCAAACCCGAGCAGGTTTACACGACCCTTGAGAACCGGATGAAGTGCGGGCTTGGCAAATGTGGTCGGTGCAATGTCGGTCCCTACTATGTCTGCAAAGACGGTCCAGTTTTCACGGCTGCTCAACTTTCAAAGTTGCCGAAAGACTTCTGAGCCGAGTGGGAGGCAAAGAGCATGCGGATGGTGAGACGCGAAGAACCTTTGGAAATCACAATCTGGCAAGAGCCACCTGAACCCGAACAAATTTGGAGAAACTTGCCCGACGGAATAAAGGCACTTCTGCCTGAAGAATGGCAAGGGCGAAAGGAATGGCTGTTCAACCTTTGGGCACTTCAAAACGGCATGAGTGTGGTTGCCAGTGCCTTCGTTCAGGCTGTCCGACAAGCCGAAATTGACAATCAAAAGTTGTGTGTCATTTCCGCAGTTGGCTGTCTCGTCCCAATTTACGAATTGCTCAAGTGCGATTGTTTCCGCGTCATGCAAGGGCGGTCCGTGCCGTTCGGGATCGGGTTGCATCTCGGCAACCCAGAAGTCAAAGTCGCTGTGTTGAGCGATGACAGTGACATTTTGGCTTTAGGCGGCAACCACATCATTCACGCGGCAAGGCGCAACCTTGACATGCTCGTCATTTGCTTGCACGAGTTAGCACTTGACGGGAGCGATGAGCAACCACCCTTCAACTTGCCCTATTTGCTCTCGGTTTGCGGCGCACCTTACATTGCCCGCTGGACAGTTTTTCATTGGGACAACTTGCGATATACAATCGCCGAAGCCCTTTACAAGCGAGGGCTCAGGTTCATTGAGGTTTTGATGCCGACTTTGTTCAGCGAGGACGCTTCCGAAATTGTTGAGGCGATGAACGCCTTCATCGGTCGGACAGTGCTTAAGCATTTTGCATCGCCAGAAACCGAGGGTGATTTGACAGGCGAGCAAATTGTCGTCGGCAAGTTCGTTGACACGGAGAAACTCACTTTCCTTGAACTTTTTGAGCGCGAGATTTTGAGCCAGTTTGGGTAGGGGCGGATGAAATCCGCCCGAAAAATTCGGGGATGAAATTCGCCCGTAAATTCGGGCAGGTTTCACCTGCCCAACGATGTGGTTAAGTGAAATCCGCTTGCAATTGCCGAGAACACGGAGGCGACGAAAAATGACGATGGTTCGGACAGAGGATTTGGTCAGCATAGAAGCGCCAGAGGTCATGGTTGAAGAACTGGTCTTTGAACACCCTTCGGAATGGGCGCTTCGGCGTGACAGGTTGCCACATATTTGGTGCTCAGGATGTGGAATTGGGGTTGCCGTCAACGCTTTTGTCGCCGCTATCAAACAAGCGAACATAGACCTTGACAAACTTTGCGTTGTTTCGGGCATCGGCTGCTCTGGTCGCGTTGCAGGCTACATGAACTGCAACAGTTTCCATACGACGCATGGTCGGGCAATCCCGTTCGCTATCGGTTTGCATCTCGCTAACCCTGAACTCATTGTCACTGTTTTCAGCGGCGACGGCGATATTGTTGCAATTGGCGGTAACCACTTCATTCACGCTGCGAGGCGAAATGCCGACTTGCTCATCATTTGCATCAACAACTTCAACTACGGGATGACCGGTGGGCAAAGCGGACCAACGACGCATTTTCGCGGTAGGACAACGACGACGCCTTACGGCAACCCTGAATATGCCTTCAACCTGCCGAGGCTGGCTGCGGCTGCCGGTGCTGTCTATGTCGCTCGTTGGACAGTTTTGGACTTAGGTCGGCTGCGCAATTCAATTGCGGAAGCGTTCAAAAAGCGAGGTTTCAGGTTCATTGAAGTCATTTCGCCTTGCCCGACGAACTACGGTCGGCGAAACCGATTGGGTGAGGCTCTTGACGAATTGCGAAGATACAAGGAGCGGACAATCATCAAGCACTTTGCGCCCCTTGAAGAGTGCGAGTTGACTTTGGATGGTCCAATTGTGGTTGGCAAGTTCGTTGACACGGAGCGACCAACCTTGCTTGACATGTTGAAAGCGAAACAGCCGAAGTTTGAAGATGAGGAAGGTGAGCAATGATGGCGAACAGGCGCGAAGTTTTAATTGCCGGTTTTGGAGGGCAAGGGATTGTCCTTGCTGGTTATGTGCTGGGCAAAGCGGCAGCCGTGTGCGAGGGTAAAGAGGCGTCGTTAGTGCAATCTTACGGTCCGGAGTCTCGTGGTGGCGCTTGTAAGGCTGAAGTCGTTATCAGTGACGAGCAAATTGACTTCCCGCGAGCCAGCGAACCGGAAGTCATGGTCATCATGTCCCAAGAGGCATATCACACTTACGCGACAAAACGCCCACCACATTGCTTGCTGATTATTGACGAAGACTTGGTTGACCCGAAGGAGGAGCGGGAGGGCGCGAAAGTGCTCAAAATTCCCGCAACGAGGCTTGCAGAACAATTGGGTCGGAAAATAGTCGCAAACATGGTCATGTTGGGGTTCGTGACGGGCGTAACGAACATCGTAAGCCCAGAAGCCATGAGGGAAGCAATTAGGACTTCTGTGCCGAGAGGCACGGAGGAGTTGAACTTGCGGGCGTTTGAAACGGGCTACGAATACGCTCAGAAATTGGTCAGCGCTGAGGTGAGTTCATCGTGACAACTGTCAAGTTGTCGTCAAGGCGATTGAGCAGTGACCTTCTGCGAGAAATTGAGGAACTGAGCGGGCAGAACCTTTACGCCTGCTATCAGTGTGGAAAATGCTCGGCTGGTTGCCCTTTGGGGTTCGCTGCCGATTTGTTACCACATCAAGTCATGAGGTTGTTGCAGTTCGGCATGGTTAAAGAAGTTTTTGCGAGCCAAGCACCTTGGCTTTGCGTCGCTTGCATGACTTGTGCAACTCGCTGTCCCAAAGGCGTTGATGTCGCAAAGGTGATGGAAGCAATCAGGACAATTCAGTTGCGGGAAGGCAGGGGCACTCTCCAAGTTTTCATGCCACCTGCAGAATTGGTTGCCGAAGTCCCGCAACTGGCGACTGTCAGCGCGTTTCGGAAAATGAGTTTGTGACGGTAAGGTGAGCGAACATGAAACTGGCTTACTATCCCGGCTGCACTTTGGCGAGCAAAGCGAAAGCCTTTGACCAAACGGCAAGATGGGTGGCTCAGAAGTTAGACATTGAACTCGTTGAGTTGCCACAATGGCAATGTTGTGGTGGGTTGGTGCCACAAGTGACCGACGCAGTCATGGGACTGCTCGCGCCAATACGAATCCTTGCTGACACCCAAGCCATCGGTGACCGATTGATGACCCTTTGTTCCTTCTGCTACAACACGCTTAAGCGAGCCAATTTGGTTTTCCTGCAAGATTCGGAGCGGCGGCAAAAAGTCACCGATTTTTTGGAGCAGCAATACGATGGCAATGTCAAGGTCATCCACATGCTTGAATTGATTCGCGACGAGATAGGGTTTGATGCCGTTCGGTCAAAAGTCACGCGACCTTTGACGGGCATTAAGGTTGCACCCTATTACGGCTGCTTGTTGTTGCGACCACCGAAAGAAATCGGGTTAGATGACCCTGAGGACCCAACGGTCATGGAACAACTCCTTGAAGCGCTGGGCTGCGAGGTGGTTGACTTTCCGCGAAAGGTTGAGTGTTGTGGCTCGTTCATGATCGTCAACCGCCCTGAACTTGCAGCCCAGTGCTCAACGACAATTGTGCACTCGGCGTCAAGCCTTGGGGCTCAGTTGCTCGTCACAAGTTGCCCACTCTGTCAGTTCAACCTTGACTGGCAACAAATGCGGATGCTTGAAGCGAACGGCGAAATTAGCCCTGTGCCTGTGATTTACTTCACCCAACTCATGGCTTTGGCAATGGGCGCCGAGCCGTATTTGCTTGGGTTTGAACAGCATTTGGTTGACCCGCGCCCTGCCGTGATGGAATTGGGCTTGTAACTTGAAAGGGGATGGTCGCATGGAAAAGGAAAAAGTCGCTGAGCGCACACCGCCCAAAATGCAGTTGCACCTTTTGGTGGAATGCAAGAGGTTGCCCGAAGTTGTGGAGGAAATAGCAAGAGCCGTCCTTCAATCTTTAGGGATTGACCCGACCGACGAGGAGAAAATGAAGAAGGCTTCTTTGGCTATTGAGGAAGTCATGCGACGGTATGTCATGGCTTTTGAATGGTGTGGTTTCACGGTTTTTTGCCAAGAGGCAAAGGGCTACGACCCTTGGAAGTTGCAGGAGGCTGAACCTGTAAGTTGGGCTGGAGATTGATGAACCCAAACCGTCGTAGGGGCGGATGAAATCCGCCCAAAAAGTCGGGCAGGTTACACCTGCCCCTACAAATCGTTGCAGGAGCGATGAAATCCGCCTGAAAAATTCGGGCAGGCTTCGCCTGCCCCTACAAATCGTTGTAGGGGCGGATGAAATCCGCCCGAAAAATTCGGGCAGGCTTCGCCTGCCCCTACAAATCGTTGTAGGGGCGGATGAAATCCGCCCGAAAAATTCGGGCAGGCTTCGCCTGCCCCTACAAACCATCGTAGGGGCGGATGAAATCCGCCCGAAAAATTCGGGTAGGCTTTGCCTGCCCCTACAAATTCGTTCAAGGCAGGTGACACAAATGGCGGTGCAGACGGAAGTCGTCACCGAAACTGTGACCGTTTACATCATGGGCAAACGCTACGAAGTCCCTAAGGGCTTGACAATTTTGAAGGCGATGGAGTATGCGGGTTATCGGCTGGTGAGAGGTGTTGGGTGTCGTGGTGGCTTTTGTGGCGCCTGCGCAACGGTTTACAGAAAAGCGGGGGATTTTAGGCTTAGGGTTGGACTTGCTTGTCAAACTGTTGTTGAGGATGGCATGTATCTGACCCAAATCCCATTCTACCCAGCCACGAAAGCCATTTACGACATTGATGCCTTACGCCCAAGCGCTGAAGCCATTTTGCGCTACTACCCTGAAGTGACCAGATGCTTGCAATGTGGAACTTGTCTAAAAGTTTGCCCGCAGGAACTTGATGTGATGCGCTACATTGCTGCGGCAATGAGGGGCGACATCGCAAAAGCGGCAGACTTGTCCTTTGACTGCATCCAATGTGGTCTATGCACCAGCCGCTGCCCAGCGGAAATTTCCCACTACCATGTCGCAATGCTTGCCCGCCGACTTTACGCTAAGCACATTGCCCCACCTGCACCGCATTTGGCGCAGCGACTTGAGGAAATTCGTGCCGGCAAATTTGACGCTGAACTGGAGGCGTTAATGAAAGCCGACAAGGAAACTTTGCGGAAACTCTACGCCGAACGGGACATTGAACCTGAGGAATTGGTCCCGACCAAAACCGACGAAGACTGAAAGGAGGCGAGTAGATGAAACAGACAGCGGAAATTGAGCAGGTCGCCCGAACGGATGAAATCCCTATTGTGCTGACGGAAGAGGCGCGAAAGTTCACTCAAGAAGTCATAAAGCGTTCGGGCGAACGAGTTGACTGGTGCTACCAATGCGGCAAATGCACCGCCGGTTGCCCAGTTGCTTTCGCAATGGACATAGAGCCGTCAAGAGTGATGAGGCTGGTCCAGTTGGGGCAAGGTGAACGGGTGCTGAAGAGCAGGGCAATTTGGCTTTGTGTCAATTGCCAAACTTGCACGACAAGGTGCCCGCAAGAAATTGACCCTGCGAAAGTGATGGACACTTTGCGGGAGATGGCGATGGAAAAAGGTTACGCCGCCGACCGCGAAGTCGTCACCTTCTTCAATTCCTTCCTTGACAATATCCGCAGGTTCGGTCGCACTTTTGAGCCGATGCTCGTGTTCCAATACAACCTGAAAAGCGGTCACTTCTTCCAAGATGCTGACAAGGGTTTGCTGTTGCTCTCCAAGGGCAAACTGCCGTTGCGACCATCTGGCAACAGCGAATCTATTCGGCGAATTTTTGAGGCACTGGAGGGAAGGAAGCGATGACGACTTACGCATACTTTCCGGGCTGCTCGGCTCACGGGACGGCAAAGGAGTATGACCAATCAACGCGCAGCGTTTGCTTAAGGCTTGGGATTGAGTTGAACGAAATTCCAGAATGGGTTTGCTGTGGCGCTTCACCTGCTCATGCTGTCAACCCGTTGCTTTCGCTCGCTCTGGTGGCGAAAAGCCTTGACCTGTCGCCATCAGACCAAATTGTCACAGGTTGCGCTGCTTGCTTCAACCGTTTCAAAACTGCCCTTTACACTCTGCAGCACGACAAACCGCTGTGGGAACAAGTGAAACAAATCGTTCAGCCGACGAGGTTGAACGGCAGGGAGTTTCGCGTCGTTCACTTGCTTGAAGCGATTTGCGACGATTTTGGACTTGACAACCTGAAGGAACGGGTGACGAAGCCGTTGAAAGGCTTGAAGGTCGCTTGTTACTATGGCTGCTTGCTTGTCCGACCGCCAAAGGTCATGGTCTTTGATGACCCGGACAACCCGACGAAGATGGACGAATTGATGAAAGCGGTTGGCGCCGAGCCCGTTGAGTGGGAGTTCAAGACCGAGTGTTGCGGTGCGTTCCATGCTATCCCGCACCCTGAAATCGTGCTGACACTGACGAGCAAGATTTTGCAGGCAGCAAAAGATGCAGGTGCCGATGTCATCTCCGTCGCTTGCCCGATGTGCCAAATCAATCTTGACTTGCGCCAACTTGACCTGAAAAAGCAGGGCAAGTCCTTTGACATCCCCGTCCTTTACTTCACGCAAATTTTGGGGCTTGCGCTCGGTATCGCGGAGAACGAACTTGGGCTTGACAGACTTATCGTTGACCCGAGACCGAGACTGAGAGAGAAATTGGATGGTAGGGGCGGATGAAATCCGCCCGAAAATTCGGGCAGGCTTCGCCTGCCCCTTATGGAGGTTTGGTTTATGGCTCGCATCGGCGTGTTCATTTGTCACTGCGGCGAAAATATCGCTCGGACCGTTGATGTGGCGAAAGTTCGGGATGCGTTGGCAAAGCATCCCGGTGTCGTCCATTCCATTGATTACCGCTACATGTGCTCAGCGCCGGGGCAGGAATTGATTCGTGAAGCCATCAAGGAGAAGGGCTTGACAGGTGTTGTGGTTGCTGCTTGCTCGCCGCACATGCACGAACCGACTTTCCGCAAGGCATGCATGGCAGCAGGGTTGAACCCATACCTGTGTGAAATGGCGAACATCCGCGAACATTGCTCTTGGGTTCACAGCGATCGGGAAAGGGCAACGGAGAAAGCAATTGAGTTGGTTCGGTTTTTGGTTGAGAAAGTGAAGCGCAATCGCCCCTTGACACCCATAAAAGTCCCTGTCACCAAGCGGGCTTTGGTCATTGGCGGTGGCATTGCCGGGATTCAGGCTGCCCTTGACATCGCTAATGGAGGCTATGAGGTCATTTTGGTTGAGCGCCAGCCCTCAATTGGCGGTCACATGGCTCAACTTTCCGAGACCTTCCCTACCCTTGACTGTTCTCAGTGCATTTTGACGCCCAAGATGGTTGAGGTCCGCCAACACCCGAATATCCGCTTGCTCACTTACTCGGAAGTTGAAGATGTCAAGGGCTATGTCGGCAACTTTGAGGTCACGATTCGCAAAAAGGCTCGCTATGTCAACGAAGAAGTTTGCACGGGTTGCGGCGCTTGCATCCAAAGGTGTCCGCAAAAGCGAATTCCATCGGAGTTTGACCGGGGCTTGGGACGACGGACGGCAATTTACATCCCGTTCCCGCAGGCTGTCCCGAACATCCCAGTCATTGACCGAGAACATTGCGCTTACTTCCGTCGCGGTGGTTGTAGGTTGTGCGAAAAGGAATGCCCGAGAGGAGCAATTGACTTCAACCAGCAAGACCAACTGATAACCGAAAAAGTCGGCGCTATCATTCTGGCGACCGGTTATGACCTAATCCCGTCCGACCTTTACAGCGAGTATGGTGGTGGGCGATACAAGGATGTCATTGATGGTCTGCAGTTTGAGCGGTTGCTTTCCGCATCGGGACCAACCAACGGTGAGGTCCTGCGACCTTCTGACGGAAAAGAAGTCAAGTCGGTCGTTTTCATCTCTTGCGTTGGCTCTCGCGACCGTTCCAAAGGCATTCCCTATTGCTCAAAAATCTGCTGCATGTATGCCGCGAAACACGCCATCCTGTTCAAGCACAAAGTCCACGACGGTCAAGCCTTCGTGTTTTACATGGATGTTAGGGCTGCAGGGAAGGGCTACGAGGAGTTTGTTCGCCGTGCGATTGAAGAGGAGGGCGTCGTTTACCTGCGCGGACGAGTCTCAAAGATTTACCAGCAAGACGGAAAGTTGATTGTCCGAGGGGTTGACACTTTGAGCGGTATGCCTGTGGAAATTCCTGCAGACCTTGTTGTTCTGGCGACAGCGATAAAGGCATCTGACGGGGTGACCGAACTGGCGCAAAAATTGGGTGTCCCTGTTGACGAACATGGGTTCCTTTCCGAAGCCCATCCTAAACTTCGCCCGGTTGAAACCCAAGTTGCCGGAGTTTTCCTTGCGGGCGCTTGTCAGGCGCCGAAAGACATCCCTGACACGGTTGCACAAGCGAGCGGCGCCGCAAGCAAGGTCCTTGCGATGTTTTCACAGGACGCAATTGAACGAGAGCCAACGATTGCTAAAGTCAACGAGCAAACATGTGTCGGCTGCTTTGAGTGCCAGCGTGTCTGCCCGTATCGTGCGATTGAGCGGAAAGAAATTCGCGACCGTCAGGGCAATCTCGTCAAAGTCGTCGCTTATGTCAATCCCGGAGTTTGCGCAGGTTGTGGTGCTTGCACTGTTGCTTGTCGTAACCACAGCGTTGACCTTGAAGGTTTCGCTGAAGAGCAAATGTTTGCGGAAATTTGCGCAATCACGGCGGCGTAAAATCCTGTAGGGGCGGATGTAAATCCGCCCGAAAAATTTGGGCAGGTTGCGCCAAGACTTGTAGGGGCGGATGAAATCCGCCCGATAATTTCGGGCAGGTTACACCTGCCCCTACAAGTTGTAAGGCAGGTGAAATCTTCCGCCGATAAATGTCAGTGTGACGCTTAATGCAAACTGACAGTTTGCGCAGCATAATTTTTGCTGAGGGAGGCGAATGGAGATGCCTTACCCTGAGATGATGCAAGAGAGCATCGCAAAAGTGGAAGAAACGAGAAGCAGAAGGATGCGGGAAGAATTCCCGCGACTTTCCCTTGAAGAGAGGCAGCGCTTGCTTGAAGCCTATCACCCTGACTATCGCCGCGAGACTTTCAGACCGCTCGCCGTTGGTCCAAACAAAGGCGATTTAGTTCCCAACGAACTTGCAGACTTGCTTGAAGCACGAAGTCGCATTGACCCCGACCTTTTTGACCTTTCACGGGTGGACTACGAGACCGATGTCCTCATCATCGGTGGTGGCGGTGCTGGGACGGCTGCAGCGCTTTGGGCTCAAGAGCAAGGCGTTGATGTGCTGATTGCGACGAAATTGCGTTGGGGCGATGCAAACACAATGATGGCTCAGGGCGGAATTCAAGCAGCGGACAAGCCTAATGATTCCCCTGCCCGCCACTACCTTGATGTCATGGGCGGAGGTGGGTTTGTCAACATCCCAGAACTTGTCAAGGCTCTTGTCACCGACGCTCCCTTCATAATCCGCTGGCTTGAATCGCTTGGTGTAATGTTTGACAAGGAACCAGATGGGACGATGATCACCGTTCACGGTGGTGGGACTTCCCGCAGGAGGATGCACTCATGTCGTGACTATACTGGCATGGAAATCATGCGGGTGCTTCGCGATGAAGCGCGCAACAGGGGAATTCAAGCGTGGGAGTTTAGACCAGCCGTTGAGTTGCTATTGGACGAACACCGACAATGTGTCGGAGCGATACTTTACGACTTGGAGACCGAAGAGTATTTCGTTGTGAGGGCAAAAGCGGTTGTCTTGGCGACTGGCGGGATGGGAAGGTTGCATGTTCAAGGCTTCCCCACAACGAACCACTACGGCGCAACTGCCGACGGCATCGTTATCGCTTACCGTGCCGGTGCTCGCATGATTTTCATGGACACCGTTCAGTATCACCCAACAGGCGTCGCTTACCCTGAGCAAATTTTGGGACAACTGGTGACGGAGAAAGTTCGCGGCTTGGGCGCTCACCTTGTCAATGTTGACGGCGAGCGTTTCATTTATGAACTTGAGACCCGCGATGTCGTTTCCGCTGCGATTATCCGCGAGTGCACAGATAGGGGCAAAGGTGTAGTGACGCCGACAGGCATGCTCGGAGTTTGGCTTGACACCCCCATGATTGACATCTTGAGGGGTAAAGGAACGATTCAAAGGGCGTTGCCCGCAATGGTCCGGCAATTCGCTCGGTTCGGGATTGACATAACGAAAGAGCCAATTTTAGTCTACCCAACCCAGCACTACCAGAACGGTGGTATCATCATCCGCGATGATGCATCCTGTGATATTCCCGGCTTATTTGTCGCTGGTGAAGTTAGTGGTGGCGTTCACGGTCGCAACAGGTTGATGGGCAACTCGCTCCTTGACATTTTGGTCTTCGGGAGGCGAGCGGGTTTGAGCGCAGCACAGTGGGCGAAACAAGCGTCACCGGGAACTCCGACTCTGGACCATGTCCGTGACTACCACAGGCAACTCCAAGAGGCTGGCATTAACACTGACCGAGTATCTCCGATGCTTTTGCCCGACTACACTTCCCCAATAGCCCGCATCCGCAGGCTTGGGGGAGTTCCAATTGGGTAAAGTGGCAGTGCATCGGTTGGGTAACAGAGTTTGGTTGCGCTAAATTGAGCATAAAAGGGCAGGTGAAGAAGCCTGCCCGCATTTTTTCTAAGGTGTGTTTGAGCGTGGGGCTCTAAATAGGGTGATAAGCGATGCAAACGACGGAAGAAAAAACTTCTGCGCCTGAAGCGGAAAAGGCAAAGGTGTTGACAATAGAAAGTTTGGCGGAAAGTTTCGCCACCGCCGAGTTGAGGGGCGGGTTGTGTCGGTGGTTCGCTCAACTGAGATGGGGAGCGATTGTTGGTGCCGCATTGACAATCATCGTGGCTGCATCTTTGGGAGTTCAGTTGCCGTTACTTTGGCTTTTCCTCACCCTCGCATTCATCGCCCTTTACAATGTCGTTTTCCTTTACCTGACTGACCCTCGCCGACCTTCCCGTGTTGACCCGCATCGGTGTGCGTTGTTTCAGGCAACTGCGGATTTGGTTGCTTTGACCACGCTGCTTCACTTTTCGGGGAGCATAGAGAACCCGTTTGCTTTCTTCTTCATCTTCCACATGATCATCGCCAGCGTGTTGTTGCCAATTCAATGGGCTTGGGGGTTAGCATCACTCGCTACTGTTCTGTTTGGTGGAACAGTCTTGGCGGAACATCACGGCTTGCTCACCCACTACCACTTGAACCCGTTCCCGATGATCTGCAAATCACCTCTTTTCGTTGTCGGGACATTGGTCGCGTTCACTACAACGCTGCATGTCACGGTCTTTATGACTTCGGTTATCGCCACTCGGCTCAGACGCCGGGAGCGAGAGGTCAAGGAGTTGGCTCAAACTTTGCGACAATATTCGGAGGAGTTGGAAGAAGCCAATGAACGATTGGAGCAATTGGAGCGGATGAAATCCACTCACCTGCGCAAGATGAGCCACGAACTGAGGGCGCCTTTAAATGCCGCCAAGAGCCTGATCAACATTCTGAAGGCTGGCTACAAGGGAGAACTACCTCCGCCCGCATTGGAGACTTTGGACCGAATTTCAACTCGCTTGGACGAGATGCTCGCCATTGTCAATAGCATTTTAACGCTCTCTCGGGTGCGAGATGCCCGTCTAACTCAGGAGCGGGAATGGGTTGATTTCGGTCGCATTGTGAGTGAAGTTGTAGAAGGTTTGCGAGCCAACGCTTTGGCGAAAAACATTGACCTTCAAGTTGATTTGCTCAGGGGCATCCCACACATTTGGGGAGTCCCTGAAGCCCTGAGGGAGATCGCCTCAAACTTGATTGACAACGCCATCCGATACACACCGAAAGGCGGCAGAGTTGAGGTTCTACTCTACCCGCATGAAGGCGACATCATCTTTCAAGTCAGCGATACCGGCATTGGTATCCCGCCAGAGGATTTGCCTCATATCTTTGAGGAGTTTTACCGAAGCAGGAACGCAAAGGACTTTGTCCATGAGGGGACGGGTCTGGGATTATCAATTGTCAAGTCCGCCGTTGAAGCCCATAACGGTGAAATTGAGGTTTTCAGTGAACTTGGCAAAGGGACAACTTTCACTGTAACGCTGCCAACCCGAACCCAAATCTCAGGGAAAGACACTGCGAGCGGAATCGCACCAGCCCTTAAATAAGCCGTTCAACCGTGATGCTGTGACCGTAAATGCAATATCAGCTTTCACTAACGCAAAACACCAGACCGCTCACAAATGCTAAGGTAAAATTAGGTTCACACCCCGCCAACCTTTCGTCAGCCCAGAAGAAATCGGCGTCCCATAAATGCGGGGTGTTCTTGGCCGGGTCGTAAATATCTTGGCTTTGCGCTGCTGTAAGGTTTAGGGCTACAGTCCCGCCAGAAATTTTGAACCCAGAAAAAAATCTGCACAAGAGAAGGCATGCCTTCAGAGAGCGAGAAATTCCAGTGCTAACGATGGCGTTATCAAGACGAATGGCGAGGGCACGGGAAAAATGACAACTGTGAAGACATTGACAAAAACTGATCAGCAAAGAACTCGTTGGGGTCTCGTGGTTGCTTTGGGGTGCATTTTCACCGTTGGGTTGAACTTTTGGGTTTTGTGTTCGGAACTTTACACGGGCGCATCAAACATCGCTGGTGGTAACCCACCTGTTCCAGTTTTGCTGGCGCTGACCTTGTTTTTGCCCTTGCGGCGCTGGTTGGAACTGAGTGACGCAGAACTTTTAGCGTTTTACTTGTTTGCTTGCTTCGCTCTTTTGCCGACAACCCTTGGCGGCGTCCGTTCCTTTTTCCCAACGCTAACTGCGCCCCTTTACTACGCTTCACCCGATAACAGGTTGAAAGAATTTTGGGCGATATTGCCCGATTGGTGGGTTCCAAAAGACACAGCGATTGTTCGCGGCTTTTTCGAGGGCATGGAAGGACGAGTTCCTTGGGGTGAGTGGTTACCCGTTTTGGCGAGATGGACAATTTTCTTTGCCGCTTTGTGGGCAATTGGATTTGGGGCTGCCAGTTTCTTGGCGCCATTTTGGCTTGCGACCGAACGGCTCAATTTCCCGCTGGCTCAATTGCCGCTGCAAATGGTTCGGGGCGTAGATGGACGCTCCTTCTTTTCGTCCCGATTAGTTTGGTTCGGCATCGCTTTGGGTGCAACACCGACAGCCATCATGGCGTTTTGTTCCTTCTTCCGCGAAGTCCGTAGATTTTGGGACTTAGCACCTTACCTTATTGAACGACCGTTCAACGCTTTGCGACCCTTAATGATTTTTCCGCTTGTGGAAGGCGTTGGATTTGGCTACCTTGTTCCACAGGAAGTTTTGCTCTCAGTTTGGCTGTTTTACTTCATTTTGAAACT
>Ga0209394_1001437_pt1 | contig 13884 bp, 13 predicted proteins | sample JNZ201metaG_FD_184122 | JGI IMG/M metagenome (GOLD analysis project Ga0209394, IMG submission 184122) | Hot spring microbial communities from Jinze hot spring, China to study Microbial Dark Matter (Phase II) - JNZ 20120812A (SPAdes) (version 3) ... | reverse complement strand
ACTGTTTTTAGTGTGTTAGGTTTTGTAGGTCTCTCTAGGATGCTTAGAGCTCTTGATGTGATTAAGTTTAGCAATGTTTATAAACTAATGAGTAATAAGTGCTTTGGTGACCCTGGGTTTCCGAGACCTACGGCAGACCGTGGGGAGGGGGTTCAGGGAAGCCGTGATGACCCGCCCCAGGAAAACCTACAAAACCTAAGATGGGAAATGGTAGAGGTGCTTAAACCTATATAGCGCCCTCAATAAGTTCTGAACTCAAATAGGGAGATGTTTGAATGGAAGTCGTTAAACGTCTTTCAAACCCAGCTATGTAGCACCCGCATATAATGATTTAAGAGCTAAACCGCATCCACCAATAAAACCTCTACAACCTAAAACCTATATTTAACACACTTCATGAGGTCTGCATCACTATCGCAAAGATGCGCAACCAAACTCATCAATTAAATCCAAGTCATCTCAATACAGTTGCAGATAACTTTACACCTAGAACCTATCCGCCCTAAATAAGAGCAGTCGGTATGCCATGGTTTGAGCATAGATTGTCTGAAGTTCTAATAATTAGTAACAGACCTGACTATAAAATCTACGAACTCGTCATTAAAGTAATAAGCACAACAAAAAGCGAGGGAAACGTAGATCTTCGAACCATAAGGCTATAAACTACGGCACCACCATCCAAATACCATCATACTTCCTGTGCTGTCTTCACACAAAACGTACTATGTTAACTAACAACAGCTTAACAATGGCACAGCAAATATAAATAGCTATAGATGTTGTCAAATCATGGAGTACTTACAGCATAAGTCCAACACATCACTAGGTGTTTTACATTAATAAAATCATAGAAAAGAGCCCAACCCCCACAGGCAGGTAAGCAACTTAATTAATATGTTGAAGACCTTATAACCCAACACAATTCAACGAACTTAATGTACTGAATAGGGGTAGGTCTTGGGGAAAAATTAGATTGGTTTTATTCTAGCTAATCTCCTGACTCTCCATCGCTAGCCTCTAGCTCTGACGTCGTAGGTATAAGTCCCACCGTAAGTTATTAGCTTAATTGTGTATAGACGTCCTGGAGTAGCACCAGATAGCGTGCAATGTAATGTGATATTACCACCTGCTGGGACTACTGAGCCAAGCGGAGGCGAACAGCTAGTAGCATTTAAGGTTGTAGAAACATTTTCTGCTATTATTGAGATTACTGTTGCGTTTGCATTGCCTCTATTTACTATAGTTAGGTTAAGATGAGTCGTATTTAGACTTGCTGATACTATTTGTACTGCTTCTGTTGCTCCTATAGTTCCCCATATACCCATGACCCAGCCTGTGAGTGCTACTGCTAGTAGTAGTGCTACTGCTACTAGTATTACTGTTGCTATTACTGGTGATATGCCTTTGTTTAACATTTTAGACCACACCTACACTCTCTTAGCATTTATTAAAATAAAAGCTTATCGGATTGTTGGTATTGATTTGCTTTTCTAACTACTTCTTCGGAATTGTTGTTTGAGGTGTTTGCCCGGTATTACTGTGGTGGTCTTACTTTGTGTTTGATTAGGTGGTTTGTTAGTACTGCTGTGACTGTTATTAGTCCTGCTATGTCGTATGTTATTCCGGGTATGTAGAGTGCTATTCCCCCGGCTAGTAGTAGTGCTCTTTCTACTAGTTTTAACTCTCTTTTTAGGTATCCTGATAGTGCTACTGCTATTGCGTATGTCGCTATGAATGCTATGAGTATGTTCCAACTTGTTTCTAACGGTGTTAGGTGTCCGTGCCCTAGGAGTATTGGCCTAAATACTATTAGGAAGGGTATTATGAATGAGGAGAAGCCTAACCTACACGCCCATATAGCTACTTTCAGCGGGTGTTCGTTAGCTAGTGTTGCTGCGGCATATGCTGCTAATGCTACTGGGGGTGTTATCGCTGAGATTACTGCGTACCAGAAGGTAAACATATGTGCTGCTAATGCATCCACACCTAATGAGATTACTGCCGGTACTGCTACTGAGGCTGCTAGTACGTACGCAGCTGTTGTAGGCATACCCATACCTAAGAGTATGGTGAGTAATGCAGTGTACACTAAGGCTATCGCCACTATACCCATGGACGCTACGTTAATCACGTATGCAAACCTTAATGTAAGCCCGCTGTACGTCACACTACCAGCTATCATGCCGGCAAGAGCCGCTATAACTACGATTGATACTACCTCACTAATCCCCTCAGCGAAGGACTCAAACACCTTCTTAGGCGTCATCCAAGTAGACCTCCTCACATAGCTTAAAACCAAAGCTACTAGCAAAGCTATTAGGGCTGAGGTAACGGGAGACCACATCGCAACAGCTATTAAGTAGACAATCGTCGCTAAAGGTATTACGTAGTAGCCCCTCCTAATTAAAACCTCCTTCAAGCTAGGTATTTCAGCCCCGGCCAAACCCCTCAAACCAGACTTAACTGCATAGTAATGAACCTGGACGAAAACACCTAAATAGTAAATCAGTGCTGGAACTACAGCAGCAACCATTACGTAAGCGTATGGAACGCCTAAAAGCTCAGCCATGATGAACGCCCCAGCACCCATTATCGGCGGCATTATCTGACCACCAGTAGATGCTACAGCCTCAACAGCACCAGCTACTGCTGGGTTAAAACCAACCCCCTTCATAGACGGGATTGTGAAAACACCTGTAGCGTAGACATTAGCTACAGCACTACCACTCACCGTACCGAAAAGTGATGAAGCTATTACTGAGACCTTAGCAGGCCCCCCAACACTCCTACCAACAGCAGCCTTAGCAACATCTATGAAGAAACTACTAACACCACTAGCCATGAACACAGCACCTAGTAAGGTGAACGCAACCACATAGGTTGAGATAACCTCAAGAGGTGTTGAAAACACACCCCAAGGTGTTAGGCATAAGAACTCAACAACCCTCTGAGGCGTAGTCCTAAAACCTATAACCGGTATGTAGGGGGCTAGGAGTAGGAGTGCTACTAAGGCAGTAGCTATTACTGAGACTGGAAGAGCCCCAACCCTCCTACCAGCCTCAAGTAGGAGGGAAATAAACACTAAACCAACTACGAACTGCTCAGTACTAACTGGGGAGACAAGCCATAACCTCTCAAAAAACCACTCCCTAAAATTTATTAGGAGGACCCCTACAGTAATTAACGACGCAGTAGCTAGTAGGTAATCATACCACGGCACCTTACTAACAGACTTCCTACCAGCTGGGTAGATTATAAATGTTAGGGGTAGTGCGTACAGTAAGTTTATAAGCATGTGTTGGTAGACGTCATAAGCAACGAATGCTAGGGTGTATATATTGTATATAGCTGCTACAAAAAATATTGATTTAACTATTAGCGATGCCTTCTTCCCCAACACCCTCCTACTCATTCATCACCACTACTACTTCATATAGCCGGCGTCCTTATAATACTTAGCGGCACCTGGGTGTAATTCAATACCTCCTAAAGTCTTCCAAACCTCAGCCGGGTTGAACTCAAATGCAGCAATACTACTCTTAATATAGCCCGCATTTCTATCTATGGCCATCGCGATATAGTACACTAAGTCTTCAGGTAAGTCCGCATTAACTATTATAATAGTCGACGTACATAGGGTGGGGTACTCAGTAACTACGAATTTGAATAAGTCCTTAGGTAGTGAGCACGTGTAGAGACCGCCGCCACTGAAGAAGTTAAGTAGGTAGTCACGTTCCTTCCCAACAATCGGTAGGAGCTTGACGTTAGGCATCCTAATCTCCAACTCCCTATAAGCTGCGGCGCCAGGCATCGTAGTCTCAAACACTACATCCAACTTACCCTCCTGAATCTTACTCACTACGTCGGACTCTGATGATAGGGTGAAAGTACCTCCAACCCTAATTATATCAGTTGGTTTAATACCGTATGCCTCTAAGATAAGCCTAGCAATTATATCGTCTAAAGACCCTGCAGCACCCCCAACACCAATCCTTAAAGGCTTCCCCTCCTTAATCATCCTAGCTACGTCCTCAATACTATTGATAGGTGAGTCAGGCCTCGTGTAAACTAACTCGAAGTAGAATGGTAGTACGGCATTCGCAAGGATTTTAATCTTAGATGCGTTTACAGCCTCCCCCGTAAGGCTCTTAACCTTCTCAGGGTCCATGAAAACAGGCATCCAAGCAGTTTGAGATAGTGCTAACTCGACCTCACCCTTAGCTATAGCCATAGTATTAGCTAGGCTACCCCCAGGCTCAACACGTACTGAGACCTTCAACTCCTTCTCAATAACACTCGCCACCACAGAAGCAAACACAGTCCAAGCACTACCAACCGCCCCACCCCTGAATACCACACTCTTAGGCCAGTGTGCAGGCGGTGTGAGCGGTGGTGGGGTCACAGTAGGTGTGGGCGTAGGTGTTGGGGTAACAGTAACTGTAACAGTTACCAATGAAGTTGAAGTAACAGTCTTAGGGGGCGGTACAGCTGAAGAACCTGCGAAATAACCACCAACACCGGCAACAATAATCAGAACGACTAAAACCCCGATAAACGCTGAGTGCTGTTTAGACCCCATAACATAACCCCACTAACACTTCCTAACCAAATTTTTAAATATTACTTAGCCTAAACGCTTATTGAAGAGATTCTAAAGTCGACCTCCTCAAAACCTCACCGCCCCTCTTACCTACGTAAATACCCTCATACACACTTACAGAACCGTTAACCACTACGTACTCAATACCTAGCGGGTAGTTGTTAGGGTCTTCGAAGGTGGCTCGGTCCTCAAGCCTATCAACATCTAAGACCACTATGTCTGCCTTAAATCCAGGTGCTATTACCCCCCTATCATGAAGTCTTAATTTCTGAGCTGTATTTGAAGTCATCTTAGCTACTGCTTCCTCAATGGTTAAGACCCCTAAATCCTTAACGTATCTTTTAATAACTCTTGGGAACGTACCGAAGAATCTGGGGTGAGGCTTACCGACCTTAGGTACTATGAACGAGTCTGAGCCTATGAGTGAGTACGGCTGTTTAAGCGCGTATATTAAGTCCTCCTCACTTATGAAGTGCATTATCATTAAGGTCCTACCCTCATCCCTCACTATCAATTCGAAGAACGCTGTATATGGATCCACACCTAATTCCTCACTTATTGATAGTAATGTCCTACCCTCACATGACTTACAGGTCTGAGAATATGAGATTACTATATCCTCCCAACCTAACACACCTAGCAGGTTTTCCCAATCAGAACTACTCTCAACGTATTTAACCACCTCCTCCCTAAACCCCCTATCCTTAAGCCTACTTATCAGTGATTCAAACCCCTCCCTATAGAACTTCTGAGGTATTAAGGATATTAACGAGGTAGAACCCGCTGTGTATGGGTATAGGTCGTAGTTGACTTCAACGCCCCTCCCCCTATAATCCCTGATCAGGTTAACCACCTCTTTAACCTTCCCCCAGTTAGGCTTCCCAGCAGCCTTAAGATGGCTGATCTCGACTGGAATCCCAGCCCTCAAACCAATATCTAACGCCTCACCAACAGCTTCTAACAATCGCCCAGACTCACTCCTTATATGTGTTGAGTAAATACCTCCGTAACTACCGGCAACCTTAGCCAGCTCTACGATCTCATCGGTTGATGCGTAAGAGCTTGGCGGGTAGATAAGACCTGTTGAGAGGCCGAAGGCGCCGGACCTCATTGCCTCATTAACTAAGGACTTCATAACGCTTAATTCCTCATCATTAGGTGCTGAATCATTAAATCCTAAGACGTTAATACGTATCGTTCCATGCCCTACTAAGGGGACTACATTAACTGAAGGTCTAACACTACTTAAAACGTTTAAGTAGTCGTTAAAGGACCTCCACGTAAAGTCTACCTCCAATCCGAAGGAGAGCTGCCTCCAAAACCTCTTAACCATATCCAACGCCTTCGGCATTACCGGCGCTGCTGAAAACCCGCAATTACCGATGACAACTGTAGTGACTCCCTGCATTATGGAATTCAACGCGTCTGGGAGGGCAATGAGTGAGAGGTCTGAGTGGTTATGCATGTCTATAAATCCGGGGAGGACGAACTTACCCCTAGCATCTATGACTGTTTCCGCATGTTTCCAACTTAAGTAACCTACCTCAACTATTACTCCATCCTTAATACCTACATCTGCGTTAATCCACGTAGATGATAGCCCACTCACTACCTTACCGTTCTTTATTATTAGGTCGTAACTCATTAAACCCCCACAAAGTATTAGGAAGCGTTAATTTAGGTGTTGTTGGTGATGAGCCCCAAAGCCCTTAAGTAGTTGTGTAACTCCCCAGGCGGTCTACTTCCTCAACTCCCCTACTAGGTGTTTAACCTCCGGTAGGATTAGCTTAGTAAGTGCTAATCTAACTGCTTGAGGAGATCCAGGGGTGACGAATATCGCTGAGCCATTGGCAACACATGCATAACTACGTGAGAGCATTGCAGCCGGACCGAACTCTAAGTAGGTTAGATATCTAAATAATTCCCCGAAGCCTGGGATTTGCTTAACGCATACCCTACCAACCGCCTCAGCACTTAAGTCCTTCCTACTAAGTCCCGTACCACCTGTTACTAAGATGACGTCACAGTATTTCAGACATGATTCAACCTCCTTAGATATAACCTCTAAGTCATTTGGCACTACCTTACGACCCACTAACTCGTGGCCGGCCTCAACTACCAACCCCTCCACTAAGGGTGTTATCTCATCCTCCTTCAAACCATTAAATATCGAATCACTCGTTACTACTAGGCAGAACCTTACCTTCAAACCACTCCAAAAACTCCTATGCTCCTCAACAGGCATTAAGGAGCTCCTACCTTAACACTCTTCAAATACTCCTCAACTATGTCGTAGCCGAATAACTGTTTAAACCTCTCCCGCCCCTCCTTAGTCATCATGGTCGGATTCCAAGGAGGGTCAAACGTTATGTTAACCTTAACATCGCTAACACCGCTCACACCCTTAACAGTATTAACTACCTGCTGAACGACGAAGAAGGATATAGGGCAGGCAGGCGATGTTAAAGTCATGTTAACAGAAACTACGTTTCCCTCATCAACACTTACACTATATATAAGTCCTAAGTCGTAGATGTTTATAGGTATCTCAGGGTCGTAAATAGTCTTAAGAACTTCAACCACGCGGGCAATCAACTCCTCCTTACCCATCTAAACACCAAGTAATACTACTAACCACCTACTTATTAACCTTAGACCTACTACTTAATGAGTGCTAATAGCCGTAGCTGAGGCTACATACACATGTGGTTGGAAATCTAAACGTAACGTTTATAAGTATTATACACCCTCATAAATTAGGTTTTGAGGTGTGTTTAAATGCTCAGTAGTTTTCACGGAACAACTACAGTGGGTATAGTAGTAAATGACGGTGTGGTGCTAGCAGCTGATAAGAGGGTTAGTAGTGGTTATTACGTAGCCCACAAAGTCGCTAAGAAGATCATTAGGATGGATGATAGAGCTGCATTAACTATATCCGGCCTAGTAGCTGATGCTCAGATATTAGGTGATTACCTAAGGGTTGAAATATTAAGCCGTAAGGTCACGTTAGGCTACTCACCGACTCTGAAGTCCTTAGCGTCTCTGATATCATTAATCCTAAACTCATCGAAGTACTACCCATACATAGTTCAGCTACTGCTAGGTGGTTATGATACGGAGCCGAGACTGTACTCTATAGAACTATTCGGAGGGGTTGTTGAGGAGGACTACTCAGCAACTGGTTCAGGCTCACCAGTAGCTATAGGAATTATAGAAGGTAACTATAGGAGGGATATGAGCTTAGACGAAGCTATCAACCTAGCAGTTAAGGCTGTATCAGCATCCATAGCTAGAGACGTCTTCACCGGTGAGGCTGTTGACGTCGTAGCCATCACTAAGGACTCCTACAGAGAGTATAGCTTTAAGCTTAGGTGATAATCACCAGTATGGCGTCTTCGAATAAGGTCAGACAGCTAATAGTCTCTGAAATACTTAATCAGATACCTAAGGAGGCGCAGGTAACTAAGATAGAGTTTGAAGGTCCTGAAATAGCTGTCTACGTGAAGAACGTAAACTTCATAATAGAGAAGGAAGGAATAGTTAAAAACATAGCTAAAACTATAAGGAAGAGGATAGTAGTCAGGGTTGATGAGAGTAGTAGAAAGCCTGAGAAGGAAGTAGTTAAGTACCTACTCTCATCAGTACCTCCTGAGGCAAAGCTAACAGAGGACGATATAAGCTTCGATAAAGTATTAGGCGAGGTTGTAATAACTACGTTAGAACCTAAGTTCTTCTACCAGGATAATAGAGCGCTCTACAAGAAGGTATTTACTGAAACTGGTTGGAGGCCTAAAATCGTTAGGAAACCACCGTTAAAGTCCAGAATATTAGACACAGCCCTAAAATACTTAATCAGTGAGAGTGATGAGAGGCTTGAAGTCCTGAGGAATATTGGGGAGAGGATACATAGGGACCTACTGTTTAAGGACCAATACGTTAGGATGACCGCTTTAGGAGGGTTTATGGAGGTCGGCAGGTCTGCAATACTCATTGAAACCTCAGAGAGTAAGGTGTTATTAGACTTCGGCTTCAATCCCAACGCCCCAGATGTGAAGTCCTCAATGCCTAGGATAGACGTACTGGGTATTAAGCCGGAGGAAATAGACGCTGTAGTAGTCACACACGCACACTTAGACCACTGCGGCCTAGTCCCATTCCTATTTAAGTACGGGTATAGAGGCCCTGTCTATGCAACTGAAGCTACTAGGGACTTAATGGTCCTACTCCAGTTAGACCTCCTAGACATATCTAAGCGTGAGGGGAGGCCACTACCATTCGACCAGAAACACGTACATAAAGCACTACTCCACACAATACCCTTAAGATTTAACGAGGTAACAGACATAGCCCCAGATATAAGGCTAACCCTCTACGACGCAGGCCACATATTAGGCTCCTCAATAGCCCACCTACACATAGGTAACGGACTCCACAACATAGTCTATACAAGCGACTTTAAGTACGGGAGGACGAGACTGCTGAATAAGGCTAACGAGGAATTCCCACGTGTTGACACTCTAATAATGGAGGCTACGTACGGCGGTTCTGAGCAGCCGTCTAGGGAGGAAGCTGAGTCTAAGTTCTTAGAAATAATTAAGAAGACTATTGAGCGGAGGGGGAAGGTCTTAATACCTACGCTATCGGTTGGTAGGGCTCAAGAGGTAATGGTCATCATAGCAAATGCTATGGAGCAAGGACTCATCCCTAAGATACCGGTGTACATTGAGGGAATGATAAATGAGGTCACAGCGATCCACACCGCATATCCAGAACTCCTCTCAAAGGAGTTGAGGGAGAAGATATACTCAGGTGTTAACCCATTCACCTACGAAGTATTTAAAGTACTGTATGATAGGAGTGCGAGGCATGAGATAGTTGAGTGTGAGGAGTCATGTATAATCATGGCTACTTCAGGCATGCTGACAGGAGGTCCGGCAGTAGAGTACTTCAGGCTCATGGCATCTGATCCTAAGAACTCCTTAATATTCGTTAACTACCAGGTTGAAGGTACGTTGGGTAGGAAGGTTAAGGACGGTATGAGGGAAGTCCACATGGTAGTAGATGATAAACTCCAGGTCGTTAAGGTAAATATGGAGGTATACTCGATAGACGGCTTCTCAGGACATTCAGACCACAAACAACTTATAAAGTATGTGAAGAGTCTAATCTCACTAGGCCTAAAGCCTAAGAGGTTGGTAGTCAACCACGGAGAGCCTGAGAACATTAGGAAATTCGTTGGTGAGATAGCTAGGATGAAGGTTAGGAAGGAACTACACGAAGACCTAGAGGTCTACGCTCCGAGAGTCCTAGACGCTATATCCCTAGTAATTTAAACCTTCCTCCAACCGTAACGTCCGACTAAAGGTACGAAGACGCAGGGGGTTCCCCTCTCAACATTAATCTTACCATCTAAGCCCTTATACACGACCGTTAAGTACTGCATGTAAGTATCACCGACCGGTATAACTAACCTCCCTCCAGGCCTTAACTGATCTATAAGTGGTTTAGGTATGTCAGGCGCTGCAGCAGTCACTATTATCTTATCGTAAGGTGCTGCAGCCTCATAACCAACACTCCCATCACCATGTATTACAGTAACCCTGCTTAAGTACCCAGCCCTCATTAAATTCTGCCTAGAAAACTCAACTAACTCCTTAACTATTTCAATAGTGTAGACATGTCCCTCATCACCAACGAGTTCAGCCAGTATTGCGGCCTGATACCCAGAACCAGTACCCACCTCAAGGATTTTATCACCTACTTGAACATCTAATAACTCAGTCATCAATGCAACCATGTGAGGCGCACTTATAGTCTGCCCATACCCTATAGGTAACGGCGTATCTAAGTATGCATACCTCCTCAACTCAGGCGGTATGAATAACTCCCTGGGAACCTTAGAAATAGCTCTAATCACCTTCTCAGACTTCAAAACACCTATGTTAATGAGGTCTCTAACCAACCTCTCCCTATCACTAGTTAAGTCGCTTATACCTCAACGACCCTAAATATTAAAGACATTATTAAAATTTAAATCTTTAAAACCTCCCTAAGGTGCTGTTCTTGCAATGTTTTTAAATAATTTTTCTTACCCACTTCTTAGGTGTTTAGCTATAGGCGTAGAGGGCGGTGGGGTCTGCATATCTTGGGAGTTTTTTAAGGTTAGGGGTCATAGGAACGTGAAGGCACTTCATGAGAAGAGTTTAGAATTCACTAAGGAGGACTTCCTAACAGAACGTGGTGACTGCATAGTAGGTATATCATCAACTAAGGCGTTAAGAGATTTTAATCAATCATTTAAGGAGTTAGCTGGGAGGTCTTCCTCACTAATAATTACCTTAATAGTCGGTATGGATGGTAACTACGACGTCGTAGTTGGCAGGGGTAGGGAGGGGTTGACCTACAGCGATGATGTGAGGATCATCATACGTAGGTCTGACTACGTTTCTGGGAATACTGCAGCTGTGAGGGCTGATAAGGCAGCTAGGGATTTGAATAGAGAGCTTGTAAACTATTTAAGGAGGGATGGTTCTGAAGCGCTGGTCATAATGCTAGCAGTTGATTTAAATTGTTTCCGGAGCCCTCCACTCACCCCAAACCTCTCTTAAGACCTTACTGACCTCACCTAAGGTAGCCTTACAACGTATTGCCTCAAGTATGTAGGGGAATATGTTGACTTCGGGGTTTTCAGCCGCCTTCCTAACAGCGTCTAAAGCTCTTGAGACCTTCGCCGCATCCCTCTCAGATTTAAACTTATTCAACCTATCTACTACTCTCTTCCTGACTTCCGGGTCCACCCTGAGGATCTTAACTTTCGGCGTTTCAGGCTCTGTAAGTATGTTAACCCCTATTATCGGTATCTCACCCCTATCAACTTTGACTTGATACTCGTAAGCAGCCCTAGCAATCTCACTTTGAGGGTATCCTAACTCAATAGCTCTTAACATACCGCCCAACCTCTCAATATCGTCTATGATCTTCCACGCCCTCCTCTCAATCTCATCAGTCAACCACTCCACGTAGTAGGACCCGCCTAAAGGATCTACAGTATCTATGACTCCGGACTCGTAGAGTAGGACTTGCTGCACTCTTATAGACAGTTTGACTGCTTCCTCACTAGGTAGTGATAACGCTTCGTCGAAGGAGTTAACGTGGAGTGATTGAGTACCGCCTAAGACAGCTGCTAATGCTTGAATAGTAGTTCTAATTATGTTTACCTCAGGCTGCTGAGCTGTTAACGTAACGCCTGCGGTCTGAGTATGGAATCTAAGCATCATAGACCTCGGATCCTTAGCGTTGAATCTATCCCTCATGATCTCAGCCCACATCCTCCTAGCAGCTCTAAACTTAGCAACTTGTTCGAATAAGTTGGTCCTAGACGCGAAGAAGAAGGAGAGCCTCGGCGCAAAAGCATCTACAGACATCTTACCTCTCTCAATAACCCATTTAACGTACTCCATAGCGTCTGCTAGAGTGAATGCTACCTCCATAGCTGGAGTGGCTCCAGCCTCCTCGAAGTGGTAGCCGCTAATACTTATAGAATTCCACTTAGGCATTTCCTTAGCGCAGAAGATTATAGCATCGGTTGAGTACCTCATAGACGGTTGTGGGGGATATATGTAGTTCTTCCTAGCTATATACTCCTTCAGGATATCGTTCTGTATGGTGCCGTCGAGGACTGATCTGGAGACCCCCCTCGACTCAGCTACTAGTATGTACATTGAGAGGACTTCAATAGCCGTAGCATTTATAGTCATTGAAGTTGATATCTTCTCCATTGGTATTTCCCTAAACACTATATCCATCTCAAGCAACGATGGCATTGAAACCCCGACCTTACCGACCTCATACCAAGCTAACCTATCATCTGGGTCAAGTCCTAACTGAGTCGGTAGGTCGAAAGCCATGCTAAGCCCTGTCTGACCGATACTTAATAAATACTTAAAGCGTTGGTTAGTGTCCTCAGCGGAGCCGTACCCAGCGTACTGCCTTATAGTCCACGGACGCCCCCTATACATTGTTGGGTAAATACCGCGTGTGAATGGGTATGAGCCGGGAAATCCCAACCTCTCTACGTAATCCCAACCACTTGCTTCAAGGTCTGCAGGTGTGTACAACCTCTTAACTAATATTCCCTCCTCAGTTAGGAATTCCTTCTTCCTCTCCGGAAACTTCTTTAGAAACTGCTCTAATACCTCCCTCTCCCACTCAACCATACGTTGAACTAACTTCTCACTCATTACCCCTAACCTCAGTTAGAACCTCTATTAATACACCGCCAGTTGATTTAGGATTTATGAAGTTTATCTTCCTAGAACCACCTGAAACTAATTTTGGCTGTGGGTATGTTAGCTGGAGTCCAGCACTACTCAACATGTTACAAATCGCATCAACATCATCTACGTGAAACGCTATGTGGTGGATGCCCTCACCCCTCTTCTCAATGAACTTAGAGATAGCTGAGTCAGGCCTAGTACCTGTGAGTAATTCAACTCGAACACCTCCAGCATCATACATCGCTATCTTAACACCCTCCTCAGGGACTTCCTCAACACCTAACAGTTTTAACTTAAGCACATCGCCGTATAACTTCATAGCTACTTCTAAGTCCTTAACAGCTATACCGATGTGGTGTAACCTCATAGCAAACACCTCACGCAGTAATAGCCTTCTTAAATATTTCCACGATATCCTTCAACAACGTCCCCGGACCGCATACAGCGTAAACACCTAAGGACTTCAAACTCTCAACATCTTCTGGTGGAATTATACCGCCAACTATGACTGGTACGTTGAACCCCCTCTCCCTCAACAGCTTCATAAGGTCTTGAATCAACTCTAAGTGAGAACCGGATAATATGCTAATCCCTATAGCGCCTACATCCTCCTCAATAGCAGCCCTAACAACCTCATCAGGTGTTTGATGAACACCGAGGTATACAACCTCAAATCCAGCATCTCTTAAAGCACGGGCGATTACCTTAGCTCCCCTGTCATGTCCGTCAAGACCTAATTTAGCGATTAAAACCCTCAGCCTCTTCCCACCACTCAGCTGTTGAGTCTCAGTAATAGATACAGCCATTAAATCCACCATAAAAATTAACTCGTAAGAATTTAAAAATTTCCGAGTCCGCCGTTTCTCGGTAGATGGCTGTTCATAGGCTTTCATGCTCTTTATATCCAGTCTTCCAGCCATCTACCTCTCAACGGTCTCCTCGGAGCCCCTCACCGCGGAGGCTCCCTGTAGTCACCTACGGTTCACCGCTCCGCGGGTCTTGGAACCC
>Ga0209394_1001435_pt1 | contig 13910 bp, 10 predicted proteins | sample JNZ201metaG_FD_184122 | JGI IMG/M metagenome (GOLD analysis project Ga0209394, IMG submission 184122) | Hot spring microbial communities from Jinze hot spring, China to study Microbial Dark Matter (Phase II) - JNZ 20120812A (SPAdes) (version 3) ... | reverse complement strand
ACCCTTAGGTTGAAGCATTGCTGTAAAAGCAGATAGGAATGCTCTCCTAATAATATCTTTCCTAACGGGTATGCTGAAGAATTTAGGTAGAGTTATCTCTCCAGTAACTGAGCCGTCGAGACCGTAGAGATTAACCTTCTTCTCAACGAGTTTAGCTGGAATTAATAGTTTATAAACCATTCCATAACCACCTCTAAGCAGCTTGTTTACTCTCTAAACTATAGTATACGATACGGGGGGGTTCTAGAGGAACCCATCTTGGGGGTCTTATCGGGTGTCTTAGAACTAAAGCTCTCTTCTCACAACCAATAACGCTACCTTCAACAACCATATAGGGGCCACGAACAACGCCGTAATTAACGAATCCTCCTTTAGGTGTAATTTCCCAACCGTAGAGACCTATTCTAAGAATTCTCTTGTTAAACTCTGTTCTACGGTGGAAACCCGTTTGACCAGCTTGAGGGGGCTCGCTCATAGTGCCGAAACCGGGGCTTCTAGCTCCAATTTTCCTACTCCCCTTCCTATGCTTATGCCACCTAGGTAGCTCCTTAACACCGAATCTCTTAATAACTCCTTGAAAACCTTTACCTTTAGAGACGCCGATAACGTCTACAAACTGTCCTTCTCTGAAAACCTGATCAGCTGTAACGTAGTTGCCGAGAATACTTTCAGCATACTTAACCTTATCCTCCATACCAACAGCTCCACCAATCCTAATTTCAGCTATATCGGGCTTCTTTTTACCAAAACCAGTTAGAACAGGAATGGTTGATACGATAACCCTAATATCCACGAAATTACTCGACTTAAGATCGCTGAGCTTCTTCTCCCAATTGAGTTCTACGAATCTATAACCGTATTCTCCACTAGGATCCGGTTTAACTAAACCATGATTAACTTTCCTAAGACCTTTAAGATACTTCCTAATAACATCCTTAACGTTGTCGAAAGCTTTGAATGGGTTCTCACTATATGTTTTCTCATAGAGTTCAATTATTGATTCAACAGGAGATTTCCAGACTTCGCCAATCGTATACAAACCTTTCAAAACATTAAAACCATAGAATCTAATTCCCAAAACCAGTATGGGAGGAGCATCAAGTATAGTTACTGGTTTATAAACTTCTTTACCATAACTTGGAGAATTGGGTTTATCATCAATAACTATAGCGTGGCTCATTCCAGCCTTATATGCTATGTAGCCCAGCAATACTGGTTTACTGTTAGCGCCGATCTTGATGGTTTCGTCTCCATAGGTATCTACAAGTATATCGAACCAGCTCTTCGAAGGCCAACTCCTAACTCTAGGTAATATATCGGAGGCTCTAACTCTAGGTCTAACACCTAAACTACCGTGTCTCGGGGCATGTTTCTTCCTATGACCCACTGGGAAAACCCCTATAAACTCCCTTTCATAATGTCAGCGAAACTAACATGTCTATATAGTACATGGGTTTATATAAACAACTCTAAGAAGCATTAATAAACATGTTTATAACTGTGAGAGTCCCTATCAAAGCCTCCTCAGTTCTCACTGTTTTAACCATTTGATTAACAATAGTTCTCCAAACAACGTTAACTTTCTCTTCTAGAGAAAAACCTTCAGCACTAGCAAGTTCGTATAAACCATGTTTAGGTGAACCGAATAGTATCAATAATGAATCCTTATTCCTCAATTCTAAGAGATCATTGATTGACGGTTTCTCACCCCATCTACTAGTAGCTATAATGTAGAAACCCTTAGTAGAGTAGTTTTCGATAACTTCTCTTAAAGAACCATAGTTTTTAATGAGTGGACCGAGATAAGGCTTCTCATCCAGACATTTAACTTCACGTAGATCTATATTAAGGATCTCTACGTAAACAAACCTATCTCTAATAGGGGAACACGATTCAGCATTTATAATTCTAAAACGTTTCCCTAAACCGATATCGACGTACCCGAACTTATCGGTAATCCAACCAATCCTCTTCTCACCAACCCTGCCTCTACTGGAAACATCGTAGATTGAGAGCCTTAGAGGAGGTAGAGCACCAACATGGGATAAATCGTTATCAAGCTTAACTAGTTTTTTACGAAGATATGGAGGTGTTGTTAAGTAATTATGTATTTTCCTGAAGAGTTCAACGTATAAGTAGTGATCGCTCGGTTTAGTGAAACCATCTCTATATATGATAAGCTCCTCTACACCGAATATTGATGAGAATCTAATAACCTGATGAATACGTATGGTTTTAAGTAGAAGACTGTGTTCAACACTTAAAATACTGGATGGTATGGCTACGGCTAAGTAAACCATTAGAAACAAAACCCAATGTTAATAATCTAGTTCACTTCTTCCTAGTCTTCTCCTTCTCCTTACCTTTAACAGCCTCCTTCTCTCCAGAACTACTGGTTGTTTTCTCTAATTTAGATTCCTTAACGAAAAATATAGAGGTCCTCTGCCTACCGCCCATACTCAAACCCTCTAGACTTTTAGTCTAAAACTATGGAGAACGTTATGCAACGTTATTAAATATTAATGAATTAAAGCTAGTAGTGTAGTTGAGTAAAACCACTTCATCTACTCAGTAACTTAACGGGAGGTCTGACTTTGAGAACAACGTAATGGGGGTTGAGAGCATTAATTACCAAAGCTTCCCCTACACCTAAATAACTAAGTTTCTTAGCAATTACTGCCGGCACTCCTAGAATTTTCTGAGCATCCTTCTGATAATCTTCATTAATAGAACCAAACATTACAACCATATTGGTATTCTCAACGATTTCTCTAGGAATATCGCTTGGATTCTGAGACGCTAATATAACGCCAACACCTCTACTCCTACCCTCCTTAACGAGTTCAACTAAACCTTTAAGTTTCGAAACCCTCCATGCTTCATCTATTACGATAACAGATCTTGGAGTATTGGAGCTTGTTCTGGAAACAACGGTTTTCCTATAAATATGTATCAGTAGTGAAGCATATAGATTCTGAAAACTAGAACCATAACCATCCATATTCATAACAATATTCTTCTCCATTAACTTAACTAGATCACTGTATTTAGGTTCAACCATTACTAACTCGGAAATATTGGAAAACAATAGAAGTTTCTTCTTCAAAACATCTTCATCAACTTTAACACCACCCCCGGATCTGTTTTTAACCAGGATCTCCATTACAAAATCCTTATCTAAACCTAGAACGTTAGATAAAGCATCAGCTACACTAGTAAACCACTCTATATTATCGAAAACATCTGGTTTAACAAATACGTTAATAGGGTAATCGCATGGTTTAACAATATCTAAAATACCGTTTAGTAGGGAAACAAGGTCTCCTTTGAAATCGATACCGAAAACCCTAATGTTACTCATAGTGATTAGAGATTCTATGAGAGAAGCTAAGAAAGTGGTTTTACCCCTACCGGTTGGTCCTAGAACCAAAATGTGTTTATCCAGTATTTTCAAAGGTAGCTCGACAACCCAACCCGTCTCCAGATCAGAACCTAGGATAACGCTATCCTCGTTATACCTAGGTTTCTTAAACCTAGGTATTGGTGCTAAACAACCTAATCTATCGCTATCTAAAACAATTGATTTACCACGAATTACTGGTTCTAAACCGATTTCGTATTTAACGATATTCCTAATATCATCAGCATCAGCTTCTCTAGCTACAACACCAAATTCGTTTCTCAAAACATTGATCACTATGCTAGAAGTAACGGATAATCGTTTCTTAACTTCACTAAGATCCCTGCCTGAATCCCTAATTTTGAATACAAGTATTAATTGAGTAAGTTTCTTACCTTTAAGAATAGTATCATAAATATTTCGAAGTATTTCCAACTTAACCCTATTCTTCTCCCTAACATGAGGTTCTTCAACAACATCTATTGTTGCTTTAAGATTAAGCATTTCATTCATTAAACGTTTAAGGAACTTATCGAGATCCAAACCTATTTTAACTACTTTAACTTCAGAAGCCTCCGGGAGTTTATCTAGAAGACTCGAGTACGATTCAATTATTGATCTTAATTTAGCTTCATCGATCTCTAGAACACTATAATCAACTTCAGAAGCAACAATATATCTTATAACACTATAAGTGCCATTTCTACGTATAACGAGATCTGGCTCCTGGATCTCTATGGAAATATCCTCATCCAGTATTCTCGAAACCATCTTCTCCCACAGCTTCACCTAAACCCCCACTAAACATTTTTTTAAATAGTGTTAGGATGAGAAGTATTGATATGAAAACAATTGGTAGAATATAGTCGCCTGTTGATAACGAATAAATTATTGATAACGTAATCACCATGAACCATATCACAGTATTGATAATCATAATCAAATACCCGTAACGAGTATTCTAGCAACTCTAATCGAAGAACCGCCTAGAAGCTTAGCTAAACCAACACTGGTCGATACTAGTATTGAAACATAAACTACTGGTGCTATGAATAGTTTCAATACGAGTGCCGATACTGGTTGAACGAGAAACTCTAAATTCCCAATTGATACACCGAGAGTATCTCTAGCATAGTAAATCTCATCTATATTTGAAGGAGTAGGTTGTTCGGAACCATATATACCTATAAAAACGGTGTGAGAACCGTTTGGTATAACGTATTCGTATGTTCTGAAATCTACGTTTCTCCACGTATAAGAATATGTTCTTGACGGTACTAGAGGTTCATCATCTACATATGCAACAATAGCGTCGCTAGATAAACCAATAGCTACTAGTGTCGAATCCGTTGAACTATACGTTGTCATAATTACGTAGTTTGAACTGATGGAATTAACGGTAAACGTATTCATGTTGAAAACACTAACCATTCTTAAAGATCTGAGGCTAATAGCGTTTAAACAAGTTAACGTTATGTTCCTCAATAATGGAGAACTAGGAGTAACAATTGTTTCGTAGAAATAGCCCGCCATAGAAATTCTAACGATATGTTTAGATGATGGAACTCCTTTATCAATACTAGTAGCGTTAACATATCCGTACTGGTCTGACGCATACCTAGCTAGAAGAGCGTTGTCTAGAGAGTAGATTTCATAAACATAGTATGGTATAGCATTACCTATAGAATCGTAAACAAATATATCGGCTAGTAAGTAACCGTAGCTAAATCTATTCACTAATTCATAGCTACCAATAGTTTCTACGAAGAATGGAGTTAATGGTGCTCCAATACTGAAAACCATAGCTACAGCTATTAACGTAGCCCCTCCACCTCTAGCTAATCTAAATGGAATTGAGTGTAGAACTAAACCTATCGATATGAGTATTGGTGCTAGAGAAGCTATAGCAACCGATAGGATATAGTATGTTGAAATAAAGATCATTAGGTAAGTTAAACTAGATATGAGTGGGGATATGAAGGAATTCGTTAAAAACCCTAAACCAACACTAGATAACCCTAAACCAAGAGTTCTCAAAGTTACCAGTAAACTAGCGATACTCAGTAATTGCTCGGTGAACCATTTATTGAAAGAACCCCAATCAACGCCGAGTATGTAGCCTATATAATTTATTAACCATAGGAGGATAGTGTATGAGAATACTAGAATAGCTGAGAAAACACCATCAACCATGAGTTGAGGAGCCCATTTCTTCAAACCATAGAATGGTAGAGGAATCGTGTATATGAGAACACCGGTGTAGTAGGTTAGAACCGATAAGTAGAAAGCTAGCATGAGTAGCTGCATCTAAACCATACTCCTCAATGAAACTAGATCGTTGGGGGCTCCGGAAGCGGCTGGTATAGAACGGTAGCTATATACGCAATTATTGCAAAAACAGTTGTACCCATTGCAAGCCAGAAAGCAGCCCAAACAGCGTCTTCAACCATTCTCTCACCAGTTCTCTTAATCCTCATGAAAGGTATTGGTGAACCTCTAATAGCCCATCCAATAGCCCAAGATAATAGGAAGAGAATCCAAGCTATGAGTGTAACGGTAATTATGAGGGATTGAATAAAAGAAATAACGTTCATCAAACACGAACACCTAAACACCCTCTGTTAATCTAGTTATGTTTAAGATAAACCGACTTCAGCGAAACTATTCGTATAGAACGATTAACCCATCAACCGTTATTGCTTTATTTACAAAACGATCCGGTAGTTTGAAAACCGTTACATCCTTAATTAAACCAATGTAGTTATCAACGAATAGAATAACTTCTCTAGCCGTTCTCAACGATGAAACAACATATACATTAGTTGATAGATTAATGGGTTCTACCAGTACTTCAAGTGAAACAACTAGTTCGTGGGGTAACTCGAAGACGGAATACTCGGTAGTTATATACTCTAGTTGTGTGGAATTATAGAAAACGATTCTAACACTAATACTATAATTGGGAATTTTATTCTCAACTATGAGAAGGGGTTCGTCGAAAACGACACTATGTACTACTACGAAGTTGTAAAACCTGGTATTCACAGGTAGATTTACTTGTATCGAGGAATCATTACGCATAACGTATAGTTTCAACCCAATTGTTAAATTCAATAAATAAACTCTACATGTATCGCAAGATATGATAATATATTGTGAATCACTAATTACAACTGGTTTAAACACGAATCTAACCCTAACTAAGCTATTCAAAGTATAGAAACAAATCAGTAACGAGTTGTTGAATGTATCGTTAACGATATAGAACTTAATTTCTTCCAAAACTTCAGTATCTACGTAGATAGGTATCCTTAACGATAGAGTGGGAATAGCGTAATCCTCTACATAAACGTATTTACCGCTGAATTCTATAATTAAATTATTCGTCACGAAAGAACGGTTCTCAACGCTAACGACATAGCCACTATGTAGAGACCCATTTATGGAAACCCTAATTAAAGTATGGTTAGAAATAGGGTAGTATAGTAGGGTTTCGTTATCCAAAATAATCTTAAGTTTATCGATTACATGTATTTTAGCAAATACGTTATTATCGAAACCTCCATGAGTAAATTGATCTCCTTGAATAACGAAGAAATATGGATAAATCGGTAGCTCGGGAGGAGGATTAATAACCTGTATCCAGTAATTAACTAATAGGTAAATATCATAAACCCCACTATCAACAACTATAGTGCTGTTGAGACAAACTGAGTAGGGGGTTCGTGGATTAACTACTGAAGCGTTACCTAGGTAGAAATCCCTATATGCACCTCCATTCGTGAAACGTAGTGTGAAAATAGCTGTTACGTAGGAACTATACTCGTTACCATAAATATCTTTAACACTAATATTGAAAACGTGACGTAAAGCAATATCCATTAATGAATCATTAACTACCATGTTAGCTGCTAGCTTAACGGGTATAGTTAATTCAACACGATCATACGCTATACGTGCACCAAAACTTATCCTAACGGGTTGGCGAGTAACTGTACCAGCGAATCTACTCGTTAGGTTGAATAAAGCGTATTCGGAGATAGAACCATATGTATCGATAAGACCTCTTAATCTACCAGTAATGTTTACGATAGAAGCATCTAGAAGACCGGAGAATATGTGTACGGGTTGAGGACTAAAATTATGTTTCAACAAATCTTTCTCTCTAAGTTCATAGAAATATCCATTTTCTAAAACATCCGTTCTAAACGTCGTTACTGGAATCAATTCGTAGAACTTATTGAACCCGTAGAGGTACTGTACTGAATCTATAGAAAACCCATCACTAGTAACAATACGTAAAGCAGGGGGATAAGTGGTTTTTGAAACGTAATTTATAGAACCAGTTTTTTCCTCAATAACTAGAATATCGATTAAGTAGGGTTCAACAACATTGTTCTTAAACACAACGCCAATAATGTATATTGAAGAAGCGTTAATATGTAGTGTAATGGGACCATATAAACCATTGTTATAGGGGAGTTCACGAATAAAACTACTATTGTTTTGGAATAAGATGATTTCATAAACTTTATTGAAAACTCCTTTCGGAACATTAATGAATACTCTATCTCCAAGTTGAACATAATTAACTCTAGGCGAAAAACTCCAAGTACCCTTATTCCTCGCTAGATTAAACTCATTCGCTGCTTCAATTGTTCTCAAAGCAATTACGCTTATAGATAGTATGGATACTATAGTGAGTAGGAAAACGGGATAGCTCGATAAACCTTTAAAAACGGTTCTAAACAACTACAACCCCCTCTTTGAGAACGAGAGTTACAGTAACGTGGTCCTCGACACGAATAACCACTAGTGACGAGGAATTTATCAACAAATACTCTCCATTAGTATAGAAGGTTTCGAGAATACCTGAGTCTACGATAACATACTTATATGGTGAGATACGTTCCACGTATACTCCATCGGTTAAACTACTCGAACTAGATATGATTTTTGAGAACTTGTTAGTTAAGTTATCGATCGATAAAACAAAACTTTGCGTTAAAAGTAGCGATACGCTAAGTAAAGCTATTGCTGAAACATACTCGGATAAGCACTTCATAATAACTACCATTTAGAGAGGAAAGGGATATTAAGGAGGGGGTTAACCGTAATTATCCGAAAAGTAAGGAGTGAACTGGTGTGTAATAGAGGAAAAAAGATTTTTATGGAAAAATTAGCCTACCGGAGCTCTTCTAGCGATAAAACCATAACCAACTATTGCTAAGATTATGATCTCCATTAGTAGGATAGCGGATGAGAATAACAATAGGTTAACGTTAATCCTATCGGTTCTACCAGCTAATTCTCTATAAGTAGCCTCCTGCTTATCCATAATGGAGTAGCTTGAATCATCAATTTTAGTAGATACGTCGCTTCTAAAAGTATTTAAGATATTCGTAACGTTGGTTATCATACCTTTCAATTGTGTTTCAATAAAGCTCCTCGTATCGGTTAACATAGACTCTATAGTAGCTCTAGTATTATCGAGAGCATCGATAACATCTAAAGATAAGTCGCTCAACGCGCTCTTCAACTCACCCAGATCCGCGCGTATTCTCAAAACTAGTGTATCGTTAATACTAATCAATAACTCTGAAACAGAACTGTTAATGCTAAACAACGTTATCTTCAAATCACTGTAGGAGTTATTAACGAGATCCCTTAAGAACGCTACATCGCTAGAGAGCTTTACTAAACCAAGCTCTAGAGTAACCGTGCGGTTGTATAGAGTAGCATTAATCTCTTTCAACGAAGTTATCACTTCAAACCTAACGTTACCAATACATGCTATAATCGATGAATTAACCTCTCCTACCAATAGCTTCAATTCATCCGCTTTAGCACTGATAAGATTAGCTAGTCTATTCTCAGTAGAATTTATCGCTAAAATAATATTAGTAACTTGGTTATCGATATACCTCGTTAAGTTAACGCTAAGCTCATGAACCTTATTATCGATATGTAGCTTAACCTCACCAGTAGCATTATCAATCCTATTGAGAACAGTAGCAATTAGATCAGACATCCTACTCTCTAACGAACTCCTCGCATCCTCAATAGCAATCAAAACCCTCGTAGTGAAGTTCTCACCAACCTCCACTAACTGAGCACTCAACCAATTCTTCAAATCACTAATAGTAGCATTCAAAGTCAAAGTAACATTGGATTTAATAGACTCCTCAGCTCTATCAATCCTATTGAGAACAGTAGCAATTAGATCAGACATCCTACTCTCTAACGAACTCCTCGCATCCTCAATAGCAATCAAAACCCTCGTAGTGAAGTTCTCACCAACCTCCACTAACTGAGCACTCAACCAATTCTTCAAATCACTAATAGTAGCATTCAAAGTCAAAGTAACATTGGATTTAATAGACTCCTCAGCTCTATCAATCCTATTGAGAACAGTGTTGATGAGGTTGTGTAGTGTTGTGTTCAATTCGTTTCTAGACGTTACGATGAGCATGTATAGGGATTCATTCACGTTGTTTAATTTGCCTTCGATTTCATGTATAACGTATTCTCCAGTTGTGTTGATATATATTGTTAAGTTATTGTAGAGCTCGTTGAACTTCGGTATAACATCACTGTAGATAGTATTTATCAAATCTGATAAATTACCATCAATTCTTAGAACAACTGTGTATGTATCGTTAATCTTAGACTCTACTCTATTTAGAATATCCTTTACTTCTCCACAACACGTTACTATTAGAGAAACATTACCATCGATCCATGTAACCATGTTTATTAATGTAGAAACATTAGTAATTAATGTTGCAACACCTTTCTTTATCTCTATAACATCTCCTTTAATGAATGCTACAGTATCGTTAATCTGCTGTAGAAGCTGCATAACATCTGTTTCGATAAGTGTTATTAAGTTATTTACAAGAGCTTTAATCTCTACTACATTATCTCTAATATTCAAAACCTCACCATATATTGCTCCAAGAACAGTAACGATCTGTTTATCACCACCAATCATCATGAGAGAATCGTATCCTTGTAAAATAATAGTGCCGTTTATATCGAGGTAAACATAGCATCCTTCATCAGTAACGTTTATACCAGTTGGTTGAGTTCCAGCAACTACAGTTACTGCGAAGATCCTGATATCGACACGATAAGTCCTGTCATAACCCAGCACGAACGGTGCTTTAAGAACCGTTACAAACCATACTTCACCAACACCATCTTCATCAACATCCTCAACTATTAATCTGTACCAATTGGTTTCATCAACTTTAGCGTTAGTAACGGGGTCAACTAGTCTCGCATACAGCGTTGTTTCACGAGCAATTATGAAAGTCTCCTCCCAAAGCCATTGTGGATCAACGATGAGGTCCCACACGGTTGTATAATGTGGGAATATTTGAACAGTAATGTTTTGACCAGGAGTAACGACTTCCGGTACCGATATTACGAAGTAGTATCTAGGTATGTAGCCTACGGTTTCATAGGTTTTAGTGATATTATAGTGGGTTACAGCGTGGAATATAGTGGAGTAGTTAGAGTCATATACGGTTGCGCTAGACTCGTAGTAGTTAGTTGGCGATATTCCCAAGTAGCTTCCACTCAACCTGTATACGAAAGTAATATTATCCTCCCCCTCTAAACCAAGCTGAACTATCGTATCCCAAACTACGTGAGAAACGTAATCTGTAGGATACAGCGTAGTTAATGGTACTGAAGCATAGCCATAACCATAATTGTTCGTTGAAACATTAATAGTGAATTCCCCAATCCAATATGGAACTGTAGATAGAGATACACCATACGTTATCTCCACAACACTGTAGTTGAATAACAGGCTGTAATTCGTATTTGGTGCTCCACCAACAATAGTTACGTTAAAGTAACCTCCTCTACATGAGTCGACATCGATATCTATACTCATATATACTGTAAATACAGTTCTGTTATTAACACTTCTCAGAGTTTCATCCAATAAAGTATATTCGCCATGAGGTAAGAAGGATATTGCTCTACCGGTTAAGCTCACTGAACCATATCCATACGTTAGATTAATAGTGAACCATTCATAAACAGTATCGTAATCCTTATTGTATAGCTTAAACGTGAAACTATTTGAAAGCCAACTAATGATCTCGACATCGGTATCGTAAGGCCACTGGTACGGGTAGAACTGGTCGTTTTCAAACGGATACTTTACATCGAAGTATACGTAGGGATAACCGAGCTTATAGTGTTTAACGTAGAAACCATCAGTATCTAAACCGACTTCTGGGTTAAACAATACTTTAGTGAATTCACCACTTCTAACTACATTGAAACCTATTGTAGCATTATTAGGAGTATTCCTCACACCCACTAATAACGTGTAATTACCGGGTGCTATTGGTTGATAGGTTATGTTATCTAGTAGCTTCACTAAAACATATACCTCACCAGTATAGTAGTTGAGATACCATATTTGAACAACCAGAGGAGTATCGTTTAGGTAAACCCATAGACCCTGATCTATTTGGAAACCATGACCTTCTATAACTATGTAATCACCAGGTGCCGAAGTATCTCCCGGAACATTGAATCTACCGTAATAGTAGCCATTATAGTCTTCAGCATATGCAGATTCACTTGTTAATACATATGCTTCAATATATGGAACTATAGTTAAATACCCGTCTTCAATATACTTATCGTTACTAAACATCAGTCTAACTAACCAATCGTAACCACCATATGGTAATTCATCTAGAACTACAGTACCGGTTACTACGCCATCACTATAGTAGTTTATATAAATGAAATTAACCAGATCGAATACTGTGTAATTAATTAATCTCAATGATGTAACGTTGTAATCAATACCTAGATACTGGTATGGAACGTTATGTGCAATAAATTCTACGTAATCACCAGGATTAATATAGTTATTACCAACTACATCCTGTGGAATAATGATTAGAGAAGAGAATACATGTAGTCTAGAAGAATTTATCGTTGAAACACATTCCGATGTAACGCCAATACTTATATCAACACTTTCATTAACATAAATGTACTCAACCATGAACTCATACGTAGCGACTAAAACGTCGTAATTAGGGTCATCTATAGATGGCGCGAAATCACTTATTATTCCATTATAGATAATCTCTTCGTCAGTAGCTGTAACGTAGTATGGGTCGAAAACCGGGTAGCCACCGCTGTATAGAACCCCGTTATCGAATTCAACGAGAACGTAGTTTTCATCAAAATTATACTTATTATACATAGTTACTCTAGTAAAGTTATAAGCCACGTTAAGCTTAATACCTGTAGCATTATAGATTTTGTTAAACAACTGGTGGAAACTAATATTTATCTCTGTATTATCACCATAAACGACATTGTATGGATTAACATTGATCATAATATCGCTACAATAGATGGGAATAATAGAGAACGTATTGGTAGATACAGCGGCATCCCAAGCTTCAGCTTTAAATACTTTAGCTCTAAGCGCTTTCTCATATAGATTCTCATACCTATAGTTACCGGTATAAACGTTAGATATGTAGATTACATTACTTAAATCAAAATAAATGAGTTTCAACCATATGATCACGTAAGTATCGATTAGAGTTACGTTACCGACTTCATTCCCATACTCATCCGTTAGAGTAGAGTTTTCAGTAATTTTAATTACACCGCCATACGGGGGTTCTGTTGGATCGCTTGGTCCATAATCACCTATATTAGATACTCTTAAGAAATAACCACCAGCATTTGGATTAAACTTATCTCCATCTAGAATAAATGATAACCTAATATAGTCTCCAAGCCAACCAAGTGCTGTTCTATCAATAATTATTCTCAATGAACCCGTACTAGAGACAGCTACTGGTGTGGTAATTGGTTGAGTATTGTAGAAATCGTATGTACCGGCTTTAACGTTAACACCAGCTATAACTACTTGACCAGCTACTCTCTCGGGTATTATAGTTAATGGTAATAGCATTAACGAGATCAATAGTAGTGAATATAGTTTATTCATAGAGTTCACCAAGACCTAGATTAAACTAGCTTAATGATTGGTTAATAAGAGATGAAGCGTATTTAAACATTACGCTAAAGACTAAACCATAAACTTCCCACCATATTTTTCCACATATATCAATTCGACAATAGTCGAATATGGAGAATACGGAATTAACATTAATACCCATATAAAGATTGTGGAGTATTAAAACAATAGTGTAGTATGGTGTAAACACTATTAGGAGAATATGGCCTAGAATCAATAGAGTTTATTGGGATCCCGAGTACGACATACCTCTAGTTAAACCCAGTAGAGAACTCATAGATCTAGTTTATATGCTTCCATTAACGGAACCAGGTGATTGTAGACCAGCTCATGTAAATGATTATACTAGACTTGCTGAAGCTATAGAGTACGAGTTTAATTCACAAGAGATCTATAATTTCTTCTTCAGAAATAGATTCGTATTATTGAATAAAGTTCCATTCATAGATCTGATGTACGAAGTTATTAGTT
>Ga0209394_1001433_pt1 | contig 13936 bp, 10 predicted proteins | sample JNZ201metaG_FD_184122 | JGI IMG/M metagenome (GOLD analysis project Ga0209394, IMG submission 184122) | Hot spring microbial communities from Jinze hot spring, China to study Microbial Dark Matter (Phase II) - JNZ 20120812A (SPAdes) (version 3) ... | reverse complement strand
GTTTCAACAATGATGCTGTCGATTTTGAGGAAGAGATTGCATAGGTTTTTAATAGCTGCTCTTGCAGCTCCATTGATACTATCTACCGTCATCCTCTCTACGCCCAGCCTCCCTGTATTCATTGATGCAGCGTCTCAGCGCGCTGGCGTTAAGGAATTAAACTTACTTGTGTTCCAAGACGGGTTCAATGATTGCTCTCCTATACAAGTAGCTGGCGTTGCTCATTTAAGCGACGTCGAATTACCTTTAATAGTGATTCCAGAGAGCTTGTTCAAGGAAAAAACTCTGTATTTCGAGAAAGTTAATGAGAGCTGCGAATTTACTTCCATACCAATGGATATATATGAGAAGCACCGTGGTGAACTAGTTGTTGTAGACGGCTTTAAGAGGTGTGTTTCACATGTTCACAGAGGTATTAACGCTGTTATACTGCTAAGCTTAGAGCCAATTGAAAGTGGAGTAAAGTTATGTAATGTAAGCTATGTGAGTGTTCTAAAGCATGCCTTAATGTTCCTGGAGAAAGATATTTTAGAGGTGTCTACAGCTTGGTTAACTGCACTACTATTAGTCTACGTACCCTTAGTCTACGTTGCTATATCAAGAGTATGCACAGTCCTTAGCGATGAATTCAAGGTTTTACTTAATTTAGGTGTTAGTAGAATAAGAGTTGTTCTCGGATTTACTACAGCTATGATCGCTGCTTGTGCAGTAATAGCGCTTTTCCTTGTTTCAACATCCATTGTAGCAGTTAATGCATTACATAAGTTTATGAACTTATACTGGTTTACTCCACAGTTATATCCTAAGGCTACAGTTGCTTTAATAGTGTTTAAAGCTCTATGCATCACATTCTTAACCTCCATGATTGCGGGATTGAGGAGGATTAACTATGCTTAGTGGTTTAACAACTGTCATAACGTACATTCTTAGTAGAAAAACTAGCTTAATTCTATTCACTGTGTTAATTTCAACAGCTTTATCCACGCTCTCTCTTTACGCTATAGGTTACATTGAGTCTCTTTACAGAATATACGACGTGTTTTACCCTATAGACAGAGGCTCTGCATTCACTATTATTGTATCCAGTGATGCCGTATCGCCTTTTACATCCATCGTAGACCTTGAATACATTGAGGATAGACTTAGGGATTTCAAGGATGTCAGTATACAACCTGTATTTATTACTATTGGGCTCTTAGGTGCAGAGCCCGTTGTAGTATACGAGTTTAACTACGCTAATGATACGTGTGCATACCCTGATCAAGCGATGCTCAGTAATATTAAGGCTATGTGGGGTGACTTCATACCTATTCAATCTCCATTTAATAGCGAAATCCTATTCCTTAAAGTGTGCGGCGTTGGCGGGAGACCAGGTATTGGAGTTAGCCACGCTACTATAGCTAGACTCCGCGGTGTTTCACTCAACTACTACAGTTTTGTAGTAGTTTACGTCTACAATAATGATGTAATTGATGATGTGTATAAAGCTCTGGGGCTGGAGAGAGTTGAACCATACGTGGAGAAGTTAGTTAAAAGAGCTTTCCTTATAGCAATTCGTAGAGGCAATATTGTTGAGCTTAAAAGCGTCCAAAATCCTACGGAAGCATACTTAGTTAAGCTAGGTATTTACAGAGATTACTTAGTGTACTTAGCTTACTCAATAGCTTTAGTAACACTAGTGGGTTTACCTCTAATTGGTTTAGGATTAGTAAGCTTTCTCTACAGAGACTTCGAGATATTCATAGTTCATGGAGTTTCAAGGAGAACCCTCATGGCTTCACTACTTGCTTTCACAGCTATATCGACTGGCCTATCTATAGCTATATCAGTTAGCGTTTTAAATCTAGGCATAACACCGCGGCTAACGTTCATGGGTTACAATGTGCCGTTTAAGATAGACTTAGAGGACGCTGTCTACGTGGCTTTATCTAACTACTCCTTATGCATACTAGGATCTACTTGGAGGCTGATGGAGTTTGAAAGCTAATACAGCGATCTTGTTTACGTTAGCTCTCCTCTTTACAGTTATGGTTAGGCTTTCACCAATAATATATACAGGCGTCTTCTTCTCTAACGATGTATGGCCTCTTATACGCTTAGCAGAGCATATAATTGAAAACCCAAGTGTGGGCATATACTCTTTAACTGATGAATACGGTTATCACTCAGCATACCCGTTTTCAACGCTGGAGTGCATTGTTTATACTCTCGTCACTGGCATGTCTCTAGATTGTTTCTTCAAGTATGCTGGTACAGTAGTGCTTTCAATAACTATGTTTTTATCTGTATACGTACTTGCTATGAGGTTTAGCCATAGCTACAGGCCTCGTCTACTAGCTTCATTAGCGATATCGCTAATACCTTCATTCACTATTTACACATCTGCTTACTTAAAGGAATTCTACGGCTATGCATTAACCCCCCTCGCGCTATGCATAGCTATGCGTGGAAGCAAACTGAGGATTCCACTGCTTTTACCTTTATCAATACTATCATTAGCTCTCGTAATGAGCCATCCCTTAGCGAGCGCTATGTCTATAGCTATATTGTTTAGCTACCTTTACGTAAACTATGCGTATTTCCTTAAGGGCAGAGAGCTGCTGAGAGTAAACAGTAGTTACCTATTAGCTGTTTTACTCTTAGCCACAGCCTTCATACTTTACACATCTACGATCGCTAAGCTGCCTGTAGTAGTCTCAGTAAACGATGTATTAGTCTTCACTGTTTACTCATTAGTTGTTTACTTAGCTTATCTCTTCGTTAGTGAATTAGGATCAGGGTTTCTCATAGCTTTAGTTTCACTTCCAGCACTAACATCCTTTTTCTACACTGCTACAGCACCTGTTAGCGTTATCCCACTAGCACTTTACATTGCGCCACTAGCGTTCTCCACAGCTTATAAAACATGGGTGAGGGCTTTAGATGGAGTAAAGGAAGCTGTTTTACTTCCTATAGCAACGCTATTCCTATACATATTGACATACATGGTTGAAGCTCTTGGATTTATCCACAGAGTAGTTAACTACCTTGTATACGCCCTCATACCCATAGGTATTAATGTAGGTGAGAAGTGCAGTAAAGTGGGTTTAGCAGTGTTTACTTTGCTAGCAGTATCTACAGCTACGTGTAGTATGCTGGTGGCTATTAACCAAGATCCATATACTTTCTACTGGAGGTATGGAGAGTACGATTTTATTCTAAAGTACTTTACTAAGACTTTAGCAGTAAACGTTACTATGTATGGAGACCCTAAGTATAGCTATATGACGCCTGAAATAAAGAGCGTATCCTTAACTATGGTTAGAGAAATATGTGGGTTAAGAGAGTTTATTGTTTTATCTAGAGAAAACTATGTCTATGGAATACCTTTTTCGCCCGTAGACTTCTATAAGTTACCCAACGATCTACTTAAGTGTAGAAGCATTGTGTTTAATGAGGGCTACCTACATGTCCTTGCTTAAACTAGTAAATGTATGGGCTAAGTATAGTAATGAGTACGTTCTAAAAGGCGTCAACATAGAGGTGAGTGAAGGCATGATCATCCTTATTCGCGGCAGAAGTGGAGTAGGTAAGACAACGCTCGCTAAGGCAGCATCTATGATTATGAAGCCCATTAATGGCTCCGTAATCTATAGAGGCGTAGATGTGTGGACGCTTAGTGAACAGTGGAGAGCCTTAACTAGGCTTAGAGAAGTTGGATATGTAGATCAGGAGTGTATGCTGCTTTCAGAACTAACAGTTTATGAAAACATTGAGTTACCGTTAAAGATCATGGGTGTGAGTAGGGGTGAGAGAGTGAGGATTGTTAGAGAAGTAGTAGAGGTCTTGGAGCTCAATGGATTGGAGAACTGCTACCCAGATCAATTGTCTGGAGGCCAGAGGCAGAGAGCTGCTATAGCGCGGGCACTAGTTAAGAAACCAAAGCTAATTGTAGCAGACGAACCATACTCTAACCTCGATGATGAAACTATGAAGATTGTTCACAGCTACATAAGAAGCATTGTTGAGAGGGAGAGGGCTGCAGCAGTAATAACAACTGTTGATCTACATACATACTACGATGTAGATAAAGAGTACATTCTGGAAAACGGTTTGTTAAGAACAGTTAAAGCTTAGAGAACTCAGCTTAGCTAATAGTCATTTAGTTAGCTAGATTGGCTAGCTCTAGATTAAACTCATGGTAAAACTTAGCTGCCCACTATCTACTATCTATAAGCTGTGGTTTAGGAATGTTTTATTGTGTTATGCGCCGCCCGTAGTTTAGTTAGATGAGCTCTCTAATAGAGGGCTTGAGGATCTTTTTGTGAATTACGCTAAGTCACTAATGGCTAAGATCATGGTGGCTGACTCGATGCATGTGGCAGTGCTTTTTAAAGCTATATTCGTAAAGCTCTTCGCACAGGTACGTGGAGAAACCTAAGGCCTGAGCCACATGTACTCCTGCTTGCACTATGTAGTTGAAGAGGTTGTATGAAGTCACCTGTGCTTCGCTCAATAATTTCACGCATTTACGTTGGAAATAAGTCTTTGCACTACTATGGGTAAAGCAATATTCTATGGATTAATAGGGGCCTTAAATAAGGCGGGAGAACCACTCATAAATCCATTACTAAGTACCTCAGAGATAATAGTATGGGATAGTGTTCACTAGCTCTTCTAGTTTCTCTAACTCTATGCACTACACTTTGCCTCAATCAATAGAATCCATGGAAATTCATCGTCAAGTGTTTTTACACTATTTACACACAATGCTTTTTCAACACTTGTAACGTTACTCCAGGGGGGTAATACGATAACTGCTTTCTTAACTCCTAGGTCCTTGATCACTCTGCATATTGTTTCATTGCTAACTGTGTTAACCCAGATTAACTTTGTTTGCTCCGGGTTTCTAATAGCTAAGTGAACATATCTAGCTATGTCTGAATGAGCTATTATTACTGCTTCATCATAAAGGTGTCTATTGTTTTCAAAGAACTCATATGTATCCAAGTACTTTAGGTTAGCTGGACTTGGATCAAGTCTCCATGGGAATTCCCTTAAAATACGTGTATCCATTGTTAAGTTATAACCGTATGTGAAAGCAAGACCGGGGATTGAAAACACTACGTAATAAGCTGCAACAATCCTCCAATCCCTAGTGACATCCACTAATCCTACAACGCTTAGAGCTGATGCTAGGGGGGCAATGCCTATGAGAAACCTATACCATGTCACGACGCTAGAGTAGGGAGCTATTAACGGAGAAATACCGGCTAATAGTAATGCTATAACGCTTGCATTTAAATACAATCTCTTGTACTTAACTAATACTGGAAGCATTAACGGCAATACTAACCCATAACCCGCTATTAAGTAATCCACTACTTGGCGTGCATCATAACTCTCAGTTAAGCCTATCGGCAGGTAGCCAATGCTCGGTGCATAACTATATGGCTTCCCCCAATACCATGCCTCCAGCGAAAAGTTAGTTATTAAGCCAATAAGCCCCGGTGTCCAAGCATACTTATTTCCCTTCTTCACCCCCTGCAAAAATAATGCAAGTGAAAGCGTAAATCCCGCAAGGCCTGTTACCTCATGACTGAGGCCGCACAATATAAGTAGGAGTAGCGTAATTGAAGCACTCCTCCATCCATCTATCACTCCTCTTGTTTCAAGGTAGAGCACTGCAGTGAGCATAATGATGGAGCCCAATAATTGCCTCTGGTAATCCCATGAAATCCTCAAGTTTAGGATAAATACAGCTGTTGATAATCCTGCGAGAAGCCCGACTCCCCAGCTCTTACGGTAGACCATGACTACTATAATTGACGCTAAGGCTGAGAGAACTCCGTATGCGAAGCTAGGATAGTACTTGTAAACTAAGTAGGGTCTCAGTAATTGCGTAAACGGCGCTAGCAATATGTTTAGAAGCGGCGGAGTATTCCTCATAGACCCCATCCAGTAGTAGCTAGTGAAGGGATTCCATTTCTCCGCAAAATCAGCTAAGTGAGCAGCATACTCAGGTGTATCCCAGCCTATGAGGAAGGGCCACCAGTATAGCTCAGGTAAAAACCTAAATGTAAAAGCTGAGAGGAATGCAAGGCATCCAAGGATCGTGAGCCCCTTAACGTCGTGGATGCACAGCCATGAACTCAGCCTCCCTATGTAAGATAACATTGCTGAGTAAACGTCTTTTATGGAAGGCGATCCTTGTAACACAATTACTGGACCATTGAAGAGTGCATTCACTGTAGAAGCCGCCGCTACATAGAAAGACCCAGGCATGATCAACAGTGATGCATAGAATCCTCTGTAATTATATAGCTCGCCAACTAATGCACCAATGTAACCAAAGTAGCTAAAAGAATTGTAACAGAGACTTAAAACCCTCCCAGAAACGATCAATAGTCCTCCAACAAGTTCAAACAACATAGTTGATAAGAACGGCTTATTGTAATACCTCTTAACATCTATGTACAGAGCGTAGAGACTCAGCAATGTTGAAAACCAAATAAAATAGTCATACGTAGAATTCGACGTTATCAATGGATTATAGTACATATAGGCGTATAGAGCTATAAATGATGCAGCCGTGGAGCATATTGGGGGAATAAGCCTATTGAAGAACTTGAAGCCTGTGAAGCCATGATCAGCCATCTCTCTCACCCAGCAATAACAAACAGCGTTTTGATAAGCATAACTCCTCTAGGTATATGTCAGGCGGCGTTATTTGAATTACCTGCGGCATCTTCCCACGCTCTATTAATTTGTCGTAGACGTATTTGTAGCTTCAAACTTAGTGCATAGCTATGCATAATCCGCGCCTCTACTAGGCATGTTCTTAAATAATAAGGTGTGCAACAGAGAGAGTATTGTAGCTAAAAGCGAAATGTCTTAATTACATCTATTCATGACAGTAATGTAAACTAGCTTTAAACCAAGTTTTAACCAGAATTACTTATGCTAGCATGCTTTATTTACTACTTAGCGTTCTTTCACTAAATGGATGTACTGAATTCTTCTAGTTCGTCTTTAGTTGGCAGTACTTGTATTGTGAGTCTCTTTCTACCTGCTTTAAGTATTCCAGAGCCCGTGGGAGCGTTTACTAAGAACTCGGATTCTACGTCAGATAGCTTGTATATTTCTCTAATGGCGTCACGGCCCTGGGGCTCCTGTCTCAACAATAGCACTGTGGCAGACTGCTCTAGTATCGTCCTGCCCTGAGGTGTTCGAGCAAGGTCTTCAGCTCTTTGAGATACGTATATGAATGCCACTCCATGCTTTCTACCCCTCCTAGCAATGCCCTCAAATAAGCTAACTATTGAGGGCGTCTCCATGAATAGCCACGCTTCATCTATGAAGAAAACACTCTTCTGAGCTTTAGTTAAAAGCCTATTATATGCATAACTTGATATGAGAGCTGAAATCAATATCTTTAAGCGCTTACTCCTAACATTCCTTAATCCAAATACAACTGAGCCAGCTAAAGGCTTTGGATAGCCTTCGTAAACTAAGTTGTCTGGAGGTACAGTAGCTCCCTGGAGGTACTTGCTTAAATCACTGTCTTTCACAGAGCTGGCGAATTCAACAATTCCATCTACTAAGTCAGATCTAGTGAATAGCTCTCTTCTCAAAACTCCATGTAAGTGGCTCGGTATATCATATACATCTATGAGTATGTCAGCTACTTGCCCAAGCTCCAAGGCCTTCTCCCTCACGAGCTTCAATGGATCTAGGCCTAGCTCCCTGCCTTCACGTATTTCCACTGCTTGAGCACCTATGAGGCCCGCTACTTTAGTGTACTCTGACTCAGGATCTACTCCTACGTACACAATGCTTTTACTAAGCTCTCTGAGGCGCTTAAGGTATACTTTAGCCGCCATAGACTTACCTGATCCTGTTACACCTACAATAATGTAATTGAAGTTAGGCTTAGACCATAAGTCAAGTAGTACTGGAGACCCTGTTCCACTCACTCCTAGAAGTACGCCGTCAGCATCGTGGAGCTCTTCATCAATTAGTGGGAAAAGTGCTTTAATGCTCTCTGAGTCAACGTAGTGTTTCTCAATGCATAAAAGCCCTGAGCAAGTATTTAAGTTATATAAATCTTTTTGCATAGGTGGAGCTTCAGCATTAATACCATAGCCCTTCAGCATTGCTTTAACTCTCTTCTCTCTAGAGGCTAGGCTCCTCAAGTCGCTGTCCACTATTGTTAGCAGTAAGTAGCACTCGTATAGAGATGAGCCTGCTAAAACTCTAGTGACTAGTTCTTCTAGAGTTCTAGCCTCCCATGCCTCCTCCACTCCACTGGAGCTTGACGTAATCCTCCTTCTCCTAGCAGCTTCAGTTATTGAGATTGCCTTACTGCGCTCTACTTCCCTAAACACTATGGCTATTTCCACTACTTCATTAAACAATGTGTATAGAAATCCCTCAGGTAAGTTAGCTGGATAGCTGTATACAGCTAGGACTCTGGCTTTAGAGCCATCCTCTAGCTCGAGAGTGAATGGATTTACTAAGCGCTTAACCCTCAGTCTATTGAGGCCCCCCACTCTCTCAGCATTAAAGTAAAGCACTTGTGAACCAGCTGGTGCTTTTAAGTAAAAGTCTGTCTCTGATGCAGTGAAGAAGTATTTGCCGTAAGTGTAGTCTTTAAACAGCCTTCTCACTAGCAAAGCTCCCTTCTTAACGCTGGCTAAGAGAGCTGAGAATTCATTTAAGACACTGTCCCTCTCTCCATATGGCAGTATAGTGAAGCTAACTCCATGAAGCTTAAACCACTCGTACCCCCCATCCCTCTTAACCAAGACAGATCCCTTATAGTAGGGAGGGGCATTATTTAAGGGGAGGCCTAGTTTTTAAAGAACTTCTCTCTAATGGGTGTAGCTGTGAGGGGAGTATCTAACTTAACTACTGGCTTAGCGCTAGCAATAGCTCTACTAATTGCTGCAGGAGCAGCCGCTTACTACTTGCGCTCTCAAGGAGAGAGAGTTTTAAGCAGTATTCAGTTCAGTGCGCCAAGCATATCAGCTTACGCCTTTAGGAACTCAACTAACTACATAGTAGTCCTCTACAACTACGGCAATGAATTCAGGGAGAATGCAAGAATATCGTATTATGCTCTAGATGGCTCCATAAATTACTTCAATTTATCGAGAATAGATCCAGGTGCATGCATAGTCATTACACTTCCCGGTAGGCCAATAGCGTACAGCGATAGAGGTGGAGTAGTATTCATTAAAGTGGTGAATGAAGGTTGAGGAGCCAGGCAGAGGCTTATGCCACTATATTGGTTGCTCTAATGGCTTTAGCTTTACTTGAAGTAGCTGCTATAGCTCTTCGCTACGCTTACTTAAATCAAAACACGTTGAGTAGTGAGGCTTTAAGAATTGCCGAAAACCTATACGTTAATCAAGGGCATTGCATTAAGTCATCTATATCCACAGTAGCCGTGCTTGTATTAGCGTATAATTGTACTTCAGTTAAGGAAGTAGCCTACAATGCTTCACTAAGCCCTGATGCATGGACTTGCGTGAGTGTAGAGCCGGGCTTTGGAATAGCTGTTTTAACTAAACACGGCAATTTATTCACTGTAGACTCCTCCCTCAAGGTCTACAAGTATCAGTAGGCCTGTTTCTTAAAGACACTCTCTATTCCTAGGGGTGCATATGAGGGGTCAGTCGGAGTCCCTTGGAGTAGTTGTTTTAGCACTAGTGTTAGCATCTACTCTAACTACACTAACTGTAATGTATCAATACCAAGTGAGTGCAGTGAGAAGTGTGCGTGAAGCAGCAAGTGTTCTAGCTGAGAGGAAGGCTGAAGTAATTGCATTTGACTACATCAATGGATCTATATATGCTTCACCAAGCGTTGGAATTAGAGTACTATGCACAGTAGTGTATAACTCTACGCACGTCATTTACTCTAATGACACTCCTTACACGCTGGCTCCAGGGTCTTGGAGTAGCCTCAGCTTCATGCCCAGCAGCGTATCGCAGCTAGTAGTGGAGGGCAGTGCTTCCTTAGCTCTACTGACTGATACAGGTAGTTTAATTACGTGGATTCCTCCAGTTACTAGAGTTGAGAGAAGGACTACGTTAGTTGAAGAAATGCCTAAGGCGTGGCCTGTGGATGTGCGGGCTTTCAACAATAGCCTCTTGCTTTACTTAACTTACGACCACGGCTACTATAGGTATCAATCGTCTTCAACTAGTTGTTCAACTTCCCGCTTCTTCAATGCAAACAGCCCTCTAGCATCAATGATTGTTTTCTATAGAGGCTCACTGGACTTCAGTGAAGAAGTTAATGCAGTTGTTCAAGGCTCTTCAGTAAGCGTTGTACAGAACTTCGCTGTGAGCAGCAGTGGAGGATACTTAAAAGCATCGTATAAGTGGAGCTCAAGCTGCATAGGCTCTGCTTCCCGCAGACTATCGTATACAGCGTTACTTACAGTTGAGGCCAGTGGATTGAGCTTATTTAAGAAAGCGCTTGTGCTAGTGTTGTTGAACAACACTCTTGCGTACATGTATGTAGATGCTTATGCAATGCCTGATGGCTCAATAATACTGCCCATAATAGCTTACGCTGATGGAGGCTCAGTATCGGGGAGTGCAGCGTATGCAAAGATAGTGGTTTTAGAGCCTGTTTCACAAATCAACATGACTCTTACAGTTGAATTATTTAAACTGGGGGGAGATAACCTTGAGGTAGTGGAAGTAGTTTCTAGACCTATTGCTATTGCAGCAGTAGATGTTGAAACAAGATCCTTTGCATCGTACGCCCTAGCTCTAGCGCCAGCAATAGTTATAACTCACGTCTCAAGCGCTGGCTACGCACTCTACTCTAATCCACCAGTAAGCGTAGAGTACAGTAGGAGTAGTGGAGCAGTGAGAGCATTAGTGGAGTCTAATTCATGGAGCTTTAGCGTAGAAGATCCTTGGATTAGCTATGGGTCTTTTCAAAACAGGTGGACTACTGCAACTGCAAACGTGAGTACAAGTAGTGTAGAAGTCCCTGTAACAGCTGTCTCATGGCAGTCCATTGAGAAGAGCTGTTCTACTCCTCAATTAACTCAGCCAACTCCACCGCAGCCAGCCCCTATTCTACAGCCGCCTCTTCCTCAGCCAACGATTTACGCTATACTGGACCCCATGCCTACTAGCAGTTCTCCCATAACTGTAGATGTCTACGTAATATCTAGTAGAGTGGACACCAACTTATTGCTGAAGTATATGTTAGTGAATGAAGAGACTAACCAAGTGATTGAGGGAACTACTTCATTCAACTACATTAATACACCTCTAGGCGTCAAGTGGAGCGTTAAACTGACTCTACTTGAGGATGCAAAGAGGAGGGTTGAGATATCAGTGCTCTACGCTAACAGCGTGATAGCAGCTCACTTATACCGCAACTACGTTCCTTAACTCCACGCAGCCACTATGCATAGATTCCTCTCTCCACTTGAGTTTAACACAAGTGAAACCTAAAGGCCTAGCTGACTTGTGTAAGAAGCATCGACAGCTCCGACATGGAAGTGAGGCTTTATTAGCTTACAGGGGTGTTAGTTACTTACAGGGGTGTCAATTGTGTTATTTGATCCAGTGCCTAAAGAGGCGAGGGAGGAGTTGTTTGATAGGGAGGGAGAGCTTAATGAATTGGAGGCTTATGCTAAGTCTAGTTCTCCATTAATCCTTGTACTAGGTGTTCGTAGAATTGGTAAGACTTCTCTACTCAAAGTTTTTATTAATGAAAGTGATTACCCAGCAATATATGTTGATGCTAGAAAGCTATCAGAGTATGGCTACTCAAAGGCTGGACTATATAGAGTGCTTGCAGAGAGCTTTAATAAACAGAGGAGGCTAGTTGAAAGACTCGTGGAGTACTTAAAGAGAATTAAGGGCATTCGAGTTCTCGATATAGGAGTAGAGTTTGATTGGAGAAGCAAAGAGCTTTCACTGAGCTCTATTCTCGAGAAACTAGATGAATACGCTGAAGAAGAGGGTAAGTTTTTCCTAGTTGTAATAGATGAAGCGCAAGAGCTGAGGTATTTAAGAGGCCATGGGAGAATAGACTTTAGAAGTATCATTGCATATGCTTACGATAACTTACACTACGTAAAGTTTATTCTAAGTGGCTCAGAAGTAGGTGTTTTACATGAATTTCTCGGATTCAACAATTATACTAGCCCTCTCTACGGTAGAGTTAGAAGTATAGTTACATTGGAGAGGTTTTCGAGGGATAAGTCAGTGGAGTTCCTGGAGGAGGGGTTTAACGAAGCTGGTTTTAAAGCACCAAGAGATCTACTGTGTGAAGTTGTGGAAAAACTAGATGGAATTCCGGGGTGGCTTGCATTCTATGGATACATGGCTGTGCAAAGAAGGGATCCAAGCATACTAGGCCAAGTACTGGAGGAAGCAGTGAAAGTTGCTAAAACAGAGCTCATTAATTTAACAAAACCCTCAGAACTATATAAACACGTACTTAAAGCCATCGCTATGGGGTACAAGAATTGGTCAAACGTAAAGTACTTTGTTGAAGCACACGTGGGGAGACCTGTATACGACAAGGTATTATATGAGTCTTTGAAGAAACTAATAGCATTGAGTATAATAGCGAAGCTGAATGAGGAGTACAACTTCATAGATCCACTATATAGGGAGGCATCTAAACGCCTCTAAACGGGGAGTACAATGCATAAACTCGCGGACTACACAGTGGATAACTGCGAGGTATCCCTGTGAGAGGAAGGGTGGACTCCAATGTGAGTTCATATTGATTGATGTCATTGCCTCATGTTCTTTCCTCACATCCCTCATGTTTTCAATGCTTAGAGGTGTTTAAGGCAGCTCCAGGCACTTTGCATCTTAGTGTACCTTAATAGATTAACCATGTAGTTGCAACTGAAAGCCCTACTCATTTAGAGTGGAGAGGGGGTTGGACTACAAGTGAAGCAACTATAAATACTGACTCCAGCTATAACCATGTGCATGTAGTTCAGTGTCTTAGCAAAACAGGGATCTGTATTGAAGGCATACTTACTACACTTATTCACAGTGTGTGGTGGTGGTGAAAGAGTTAGCTTAGAGATGGCTAAGGCGTTGAGTGAAATAGGCTTAGAAGTGGTTTACGTCACTAATTCAGCTGAAGGATTAAAGAAGTGCAGTGAGTTATTCGGGTTGCCGGGGAACTATAGAGTTTTAGAGACTCGGAGTTTGCTGGAGGACGTGCTCTCTATAACTGGTCGATTCATAAGGTATAGAAGGCTTCTACTGATTTCAAAAATATATGGAGAGCTTAAAGCATTGGGAGTAGATGGATTAGTTATTGATACAGGTACGAATGCTCCTTTAGGAGTCCACGTATCCTACATACACTACCCAGCTGTACTTAGCGCAAAGGAACTTAATACAATGTATTGGAGGGCATATAATTGGCTTATTAAACGTAAAGTAGGGAGTTTAGCTGGAAAACCAAAGCTTGTTTTAACGAATAGTTCGTGGACAGCTGGCTTCATAAAGAATGTGTATGGCTTAGACGCCCACGTCCTACATCCACCAGTAGACGTAGAGTACTATGCCTATGATGGTAGGAGGAAGGAGAAGACTATAGTAACAATCTCAAGGCTTACACCTGAGAAAAACCTACACTTACTCCCACGAATAGCATCTAAGCTGCCGGACTACGAGTGGTATTTAGTGGGCTCTGTGGAATTAAAAGGATCGCTTAAAGCAATTAGCCTACGCACTTATAGAAGAATTAAGGAGGAAGTGGAGAAGCTAAATGTTAGGAACCTCCACGTAGAGTTAAACATCCCCCGTAGAGAGCTTAGAGAACTACTGCTATCAGCTAGCTTCTACGTACACCCCTTATTCCCAGAGCACTTCGGCATAGCAGTTGCTGAAGCTATGTCAGCTGGATGCATACCAATAGTCTATAGAGATGGAGGTGCTTGGACAGA
>Ga0209394_1001428_pt1 | contig 13973 bp, 12 predicted proteins | sample JNZ201metaG_FD_184122 | JGI IMG/M metagenome (GOLD analysis project Ga0209394, IMG submission 184122) | Hot spring microbial communities from Jinze hot spring, China to study Microbial Dark Matter (Phase II) - JNZ 20120812A (SPAdes) (version 3) ... | reverse complement strand
GAATAATTATAACTGTTCTCATTTATTACAAAGTAAAGTGATGGGATAGGGAATTAACCCTATCCCATATTCTCCAAAGAAATTCTTTTAATAAAGTTTAATAAAGTCGAATTACACACATCCTGTAGGCTTGGGGAGCCCAGCCATCTTACAGGCTCCCTTACCAGGACCAGAGGGGAAAAGCTCATAAATTTTCTTTAGAGGATAGCCAGTTACCTTTGAAAGAATCCTCACCATAGGAGCAACACCATTTTTCCTATAGTAGTCCTGAAGCACATTAATAACCTTCCAATGCTCCTCGGTTAATTCTTTAATCCCTTCCTGCTCCTTTACATACTCAACCCACTCCTCACACCAGGCATCAAGACCGCCTGCTAAAAAGCCATCCTCATCAACCTCAAAAACTTTACCTTTGTACTCAACTGTAGGCATAACCCCACCTCCTTCTTTATTTTTATATTATTTTACTTTATCATTATATTTTATCCTACTCATCACTTTTTAAAATGTCAAGAGATCCTGAAAAAATTTCACATTCCTTTAAAGTCAAATAACCTCAACCATTAGGGGTATTTCATCACATTCTGGAAATTTGCTACAGCGAATACAATCTGCCCAAACCTTTTGAGGCAACTCCTGACGGTTTATCTCCTTAAAGCCCATTTTTTTGAAAAATTCAGGAGAAGTGGTAAGAACAAAGACCTTAGGAATACCGAGTTCTTTAGCCTCATTAAGGCAAGCCTTAACCAGTTTTGCCCCAAGTCCTCTCCTTTGATACTCCTCACTTACTACAAGAGACCTTATCTCCGCAAGATCTTCCCAGAGAATATGAAGGGCACAGGCTCCCACAATTAGATCTCTATCTTCACAAACAAAAAATTCTCTCACTTTCTCATAGAGCTCTGCCAATGGTCTGGGAATAACATCTCCCCTTTTAGAAAAATGTAAAATAAGCTTGTAGATGTATTTCACATCAGAAAGTTTGGCCTTACGGATCTTCACAGGTATTTAAAATCCTACTTAGGGCAACTCAACAATAAAAGGCCTATCAACGGCCAACTTGTTTTTAATAACAGGAAATAGCCTTGTGGCTTCCTCTCTGCTTCCAAATCTACCTAAGTAGACCTTATACAGAGTTTTCCCCTCTTGAGATACCTCCCTTATCTCTGCTGTATACCCAAGTTCTTTAATCTTAGCCGTAAGTTGTTCAGCTTTCTCTCTAGTAGAAAAGGCTCCAACTTGAATAGTAACTTTACCTAAGGGTTCCTCTTTGATCTTTGTAGCTAAATGAGCAACCTCTTTTTTCTTATATTGAGGCTCCTCCTTTATTTCAGTTAGTGTAGACTCCCTTTTCATCTTGGTAGGCACCACTGTGTCTTTCTTGACCTCTTTTTTGGCTTCTTTTACTGGCTCTTTAGTAACATTTTCTGCCTTTACTTCCTGAGCCACCTTGGCTTCGGTTTGATTTACTGCTTCATGGGAGAGGGCTGTCTGATTTTGTATAGTCTCATCACCAGCTTGACGAGTTTCATTAGTGGCGTTAGGGGTCACCTGCGGAGTAAGCGTGGGAATCTCTGGCCTTTTTTCCATGGCCACCTCTTCAGTGCCTGCCTTACCTCCTATCTTTGTCCCAATCCATACTCCAAGAATAAAAGTCCAGATGAGCACGCATAAACCAAAAAGGATAACAAATATTAATGCCACTCTACTTAACTCAAATTTAATTTTTTTGTCTTCCATACATTACCTCCCTTACATTTTTTCGGGACTGCTCACACCTAAAAGGCTCAAACCATTGTTTATCACGATTCTACATCCTTCAACTAAGGCCAAACGCGCCTTAGATAGGGCTTTATCTTCCCCCACAATTCTAAATTTATTATAGTATTCATGGAAGGCACTGGCAAGATCTATAAGATAATATACTATTTTATAAGGAGCAAACTGAAGCGCAGAGATTTCAACCAAATCAGGGAATTCCCCAAGCTTTTTCAAAAGCTCCCTTTCCTCTTTTTCCTTTAGTTGAAGGAGATCTGCCTGAAAAATTTCATCCAGGTTATAACCATTCTCTTTAGCCTTCTCCTTCACTGAACAAATCCTCGCATGGGCATATTGCACATAATAAACAGGATTTTCAGCAGATTGTTTCTTGGCTAATTCTACATCAAAGTCAAGAGGGGAGTCCTGACTTCTGGAAAGAAAGATGAATCTGACTGCATCAACGCCTACCTCGCGCACCAGTTCTTTTAACTCCACGTATTCGGCCTTCCTGGTAGACATACTCTTCAATTGGCCAGCTTCAAGGAGATTGACCATCTGGATAAGAAGGACCTTCAAACGCTCAGGGTCAATCCCTAAGGCAGAAAGGACTCCCTTAAGCCTTGCCACATAGCCATGATGATCAGCACCCCAAAGATTTATCCCCAAGTCAAAACCTCTACTGTAAAACTTTTCATAGTGATAGGCTATATCGCTGGCAAAGTAGGTCCACTCTCCTGAGCTCTTTCTGATTACTCTATCTTTGCTATCCCCAAAGAGGGATGACCTAAACCAAAGGGCCCCCTCCTCTTCATAGACATAGCCCTTTTCCTGAAGAAGGCTGATAACCTCAGGCACCAAGCCTCGTTCATGTAGTTCTCTCTCAGAATACCAGTTATCATACTCGACCCTAAAGACCTCTAAGTCTTCTCTGATATCTTTAAGTATTGTCTTTATAGCCAGTTCCCTGCAAAGAGAGATAGCTTCTTTTTCTTCCTTTTCCAAAAGATCAGGATAGAGGTTTAAGGCCTCCTTAGCTATATCATAAATATAGTCTCCCTGATAATAATCCTCAGGAAAGGCCACTTTCTCTCCCTTTAGCTCTCTTGCCCTTAGATATACGGAGGCCCCTAAGATATCCATCTGGGTTCCTCTATCGTTGATATAATATTCTTTAAAGACCTCAAAGCCAGCAAATTGTAAAATCCTTGCCAGGGAATCCCCATAGGCGGCTCCTCTACCATGGCCAATATGAAGGGGGCCAGTGGGATTAGCTGAGACGAATTCAATATGCACCCTCTTTCCCTTTCCCAGGTCTATTTTGCCGTAATTTGGCCCCTCTTTCAGGATCTCCCTTAAATTTTCCCTGTAAACTTGGGGATTAATCCAAAAATTAATGAATCCTGGGCCAGCAACCTCTACCCGCTCAAAAAGGTCATCCCTTTCCTCTAATTTTTCCCTTAACTCATGAGCAAGCTCCAAAGAAGGCCTCTTTAAACGGCCCTGCAAAAGAAGGGCCACGTTGGTAGATAAATCTCCCAAGCCCTCTTTTCTTGGTCTCTCTACCTCAAAGGTTAATTGCCAAACCTCAGGATAATGCTTCCTTAAGATTTCTCTAAGTATCTCCCTGATCTTTCTTCTCAGCACCCTTGACCTCTCCCTTTTTAAAGGTTAAATCTAAGGAAAAATCTGGACATTTAATAAGCTTGGTATTGTCAAATGAAAATTTTTTCACACAAAATTCTCGCCAAGCACATCTTGCGCAGAGGATAAGCTCCTCTTCTAACTTATTCTGGGAATTCATGGGCCTCGATGAAAACCTTTGCCTTGAGAAAATCAATAGACTTAATCTTTCCTTTAATTACCTTGGGTGGTTCAAAAAAGCTCTTTAACACTATTTCATCCCCCTCAACCTCAAGCTGGGTTATGTCTCTTGCTATCTCTCTTTCCTCTCCTTTACTAATCACCCAGATTTTGGCTTGGCACATAGTTCCCTCGCTCCTTAAATAATCTAATCCTATAAAGAAACTCTATGATTAGGTTTTTGTCAAGGGTTTTAGCCCTGAAATAAGAGGGGAAATCTGCCCAAAGTTCAAGCCTTTTTTCTTCATAAGGGTGCGGCAAAGCTAAATAAAGGGCATGGAGCAAAATGGCTTTTCCCCCAAGTATTCTTACCTTAGAACCATAGCGGAAGTCACCTATAATAGGATATCCCCTTCCAGAAAGCACAGCTCTTAGTTGATGTTTCCTTCCTGTTAAAGGAGAGAGCAAGAGAAGAGTAGTCTTGCCCTCAGTTTCCAGGACCTGAAAAAAAGTTAAGGCCCTTTTGGCAGCACTAACTTGCCTATTAAATCTTTGAACCCTTTTGGCATCTGCCTCATAGCAAAGATAGTCTTCCCAGAGGCCAAACTTTTCCTTTAAAATTCCTTCCACTTTGCCCACATAGACCTTTTCCCAGAGACCTTCCTGCATTATTTTAAAGAGTTTGGCAGCACACTTACTCCTTCTTGCTAAGAGGCAAACCCCAGAAACAGGTTTATCCAAACGATGGACTACCGCTAAGAAAACCTCCCCAGCTTTATTTTCCCTCTCCTTGAGATAACTTTTAAGGGCAATCAAGAGAGATTCTTCTTGTCTCTTAGCACCTTGGACCACCAAACCTGCAGGCTTATTTACGGCAATAAGATATTTATCTTGGTAAAGAATCTCCACTTCTTTTCTGTAAAAGTTCCCTCTTTTTGAATCTATCAAAGTTTGGCTCCTTCTTAAAGAAATCCTCTCCCAGGCCAAAGAACTTGAAAATAAATCTAAAAAGCCCTTTACCAATACTTGCTGGATGAAGAGGGATGATACTGGGTTGATCATAGGTCCCTGTGACCTCAAGGGGAAGGTAGATAAACATCCTCTCTTTACCAAGGATCCATCTATTAAGATAGGGAATATGCTCTACAATTACATCAATAGTTTTAAAGGGAGAAACAAGAAAGGTAAGATTGACCTCTTTAGAGGAAAGGGAGAGAGGGCCGCTTCCAAAGAGACGAAAGCCAGGTGCCGACAAAAAAAGTGTGTCTATGTAAAGGGAGGCATCTAAAAACTCTCCTTTGAAGTTAAGTTCCTCGTAGGGCAAAAGATTATTTTCAAGATTGGGAATTTTCCCTCTAAATAGGTCTATAGGGCTCAAAAAGGCAAGAACGCGAGCAATTAAAGGAGCTCTATAAAGGTATCCCCTCTCAGAGGCAATCTCCAACTGGCCATAACTATGCTGGAAAAAGCCCTTTTCCCCATCGGTATAAAAAAAACCCTCCATTTTAAAGGGCCCCTCAAGAATAGTTCGCGGCATCTCTTCAGGATAAAGGCAGGAAAATAGATCAAGAAGCTCTCCCTTAGAGGAAGGCAAATCTATAAATAAGTATTGGAATTGGGGATTTTTCTCAAGCTCTGAAGAGAATCTAAGGCCACAAAAGTCAATCTGGGGAAATTCTACTCTTAATAATTTTTTTTCTTCTAAAAGAAGCTTCCCCGTGGAATAATTAATACGATGTGATGTAGGAAGAGTTAAGTCCTCAATAGTAAAGGATAGCTCGCCTTTTAGAGGTAAGGCAAAAACCTTCTCAAGCCAAGATGGTTCCTGAGCCTCCCTTGTTTTTGCTTCCTTGGCAAGTTCCTTTAAATTTAGTGCTTGTATGGTTAGATTTCCCTGTAAGGTGAGTAAGTCCTTATCTGTAAGGAGGGAAAGGTTACCCTTTAGGCTACTATTATTCACTATTAAAGAAATATCTTTCCCTTCAACAGTCTCTCCTTGAAAGCGGAAATCTCCTGAAAGAACTAAAGGTAATGGCCTCTTTAGTTTCACTTCTCTGAGCCTTGCCTCACCTTGCAAATTAAAAGGCCTTAAGCCAAGATATTTCTTTAGCAGAAGATTCAAATCCTCTCTTGAAAAACTCTCCTTAAGCTCCCTTACTTTTTCTGGAAATACTTCTACGGAGAAGTTTCCCTCTATCTTTCCTTTATCTATTGGAGGATCTAAAAAAACCCCAGCTAATTCCTGAAGTTCAAGCTTACCCCTATACTCCACTATAAGGGGAGAAGTTTGGCTAATCCTTAGCTCAAAAAGACTTTCCTTAGAGCCTGCTTTGCTCTGTATTTTAAGACCTTCATGCTTCTCTAAAGAGACCTCAAGAATGAGGTTTTCAAGCCTTCCCTTTCCTGCAAAATCCCAATAAGTATCCCTCAAGCTTAGATAAAAATCTTCTATTTCTAAAGGTAAATTTTTCAAAGCCAAAGGAGAATTTAAAAGACCTGTAAACTCTTGGATCTCTCTTAGAGTTTCCTCACCAATTCTACCCTTTCCCTCCAAAACAAGGTTACTTAATGTATAATCCGATCTACCACTGATCTCCAGAAGAGTATCCTGATGAGAGATCTTGCTTGGATTAAGAAAAATAAGGCTATCTCTCAGATCAAAGGATAGCTCTTCACTCTTAAGGAGATAATCTCTTCCTTGATAAGGAAGAGTAAAGGAGAGATCTAAAACCTTACCCTTCACTTTAAGGGCCTCTAAAAGAGAACTAATTTCAGGTTTTTCCCCAAGATTTGGTAAGAATCCCCCATAGCTAACTTTTTCCAGAAGAAGCTTAGAAAAGGATAGTTTATATTTTAACCATATATCTCTTAGCCCTTGATGACCCTCTGACAACTCAAAAAGTAAATCTCTCCCAAGGAGAGAGTCTTCACTCCGTAAGGAGAGATAATGGGTGTCTAAGGAAAATTCAGCAAAGACCTTTCGTAAGTAGTTCTCCTCAGAAGAGATCTGGGAATCTTCAAGGATCAACTTCTTGTCTTTATAGATTAAGTTTCCCCTCTCCCAGGAGAGCCAATTTTTCAAGAAGGGGATCTTGATTTTTAGTGCTTCTGGCCTAAGAGAGACTTTCACTGATAAGTCCTCAAGAGGGCCTTCCAGGATTAAGGTTCCAGCAAGGCCTCCTCTTACCTCCCAGTCTTTCAGAAAGTTCAGCTCCTCAATTTGAGCAAGACCAAGTTTTTGCAAATAAGTAGCCTCTCCTGTAAAATCACAGGTAAGAGAGAGGCTCTTTTTCTCACTCAACAGATCTAAATAGAATTCTTGCGCATTTAAAGAGATTACCTCTTCAAGCTTTCCTGTGCCAGTAAAGTAGAGGCCTTTATCTTTGAAGGCTACTTTTCCAGCAAGAGAAGTGAAGGTTAGATTTCTCTCGGGAAGATAGACCTCACCTGCTTCAACTCTGGCACTAATTTGCAAATTTTCTGGCCTAAGGAGATGGGAAAGATCCTTCCCCTCAGCAAGAAAAGCTACATCATGAAAGTATCCTCCCCTCACTCTTCCAAAGATCTCTTCAGAAAGCTCCTTAGGCAGATGGGGACTAACAATTTCCCTCACCTCCTCCCAGCGAAAATTTTCAAGATTACCCACCAATCTATAGAGTCCTGCCTTACGGGTGAGTAAAAGATCCCCCTTTACCTCTGGGTATTTAAAATCTACAGGACTAAGCTTTAATTCAAAGTCCTGAAAGTTGCCTACAAAAAAGCCCTGAAAGATGCCACAAACAAAGGATCTGTCTGCCTCTTTTAAGGCGATGCAAGGGGCAGATCCTGTAAAGCCTGCATTTATTATTCCCTTTTCCAGGCTAAGCTCCAAATCAAAGTCAAATTCAGTCTTGGAGAGAATAAAAAAGTCCCTTAATTTGAGGCGAGCAAGATCAAATTTTTTAACCCTCAAGGAGCTTTCTAAAAACTCATCTCTGTAGTTATATCTCAAATTCAGGTGAAGAGAGGTAAAGGCAGGAGAGCTCACTTTTGCCTCCAAAAGTACCTGAGGCACCCTGTTAGAGAGGTTTAGAGTCTCTAAAGAAAGCCGCAAAGGAGTATTTTTGGCTACTTCATAGTCAATGGTTGCGTTTTTAATAAAAAGCTCTAAGAGCGCTACCCTTTTTATAATCCCCTTGAAGTCTTCAACGGTAAAAGTAGATGGCTCCTCACTCCAAACAACCTTCAAGTAGGGATTCTTTAGATAGATTTTTCTGGGATAAAAATTAAGGCTTAAAAGCTTTTCCCAGTCAAAATCAGCCCTCACCTTAGGTAAAAAGAGTTCAAAATCACGACCCTTAATCTCCAAGTTCTCAAAAGAAAAGAGAAGTTTGTATAGATTTATGTCAATTTTCCCAAAATTAACTTTAAGATCTCTTCTTTCTGCCAAAAGGGCTCTTATTTTGTCCTTAACTATGGGGCTGTTCAAAAGATATTCAAGATTAAAGGCTAAGAGACCAAGGAGCAAGAAAGAGAGAAAAACAAAAAGAGAGAGGAGCAAAAGAAAACGCTTCATGGGAAAATTTTACCACTATTTGCTCAATCTTAAAGCAAGTTTTACCGCAGAGATAAAGCTATCGGGGAAGGCCTTCCCCTGGCCCGCGATATCGTAAGCAGTTCCATGAACAGGGGAGGTTCTCACTATGGGGAGCCCAAGGGTTACATTAACCCCGTCTCTAAAGTGAAAGAGCTTAAAGGGTATCAGTCCCTGATCATGATAAAGGGAGAGGACATGATCAAAGTAACCTCGAGAAGCAAAGAAGAAGAGACTATCGGCAGGATAGGGACCATAAAGAGGGATTCCCTGGTCTTGCGCTATCTTAATAGCAGGCTTTAAAAGCCTCTCTTCCTCATCTCCAAGAAGGCCCCCTTCTCCTGCATGAGGATTAAGAGCAGAGAGGGCTATTTTAAGCTCCCTTTTCCTTGGATTTAGTCTCTTGGTAAAATCATAGGCTAACTGAGCAATCTCTACAATCTTTGATACCTCTAATTTGCTAAAGACATCTCTTAAAGGCAGATGAGTAGTAATAAGGGTAACCCGTAAACGCCTTCCATAGAAAGACATAGCTGGAGCTTTAGCTCCAAGGGTATGGGCAAGGTATTCTGTATGTCCCCTAAAGGGTAGCCCTGCCAATTTAAAAACTTCTTTATTTATAGGAAGGGTTACCAGGGCCTTGAGCTCCCCTGAAAGGGCATACCTAATGGCTTCCTCTAAATATCTAAGCGTAGCGAGCTGACTCTCAGGGGTGGGTTTCCCTGGTTGAACCTTTAGTTCCGAAAGATTAATAATTTTAAGATTTGAGGGGAGAAAGACATTATAATGTTTGGCCTCTCTTTTTAGGAGATTTTCATCACCAAAGAGAAGAAAAAAACATTTTTGCTCAGCCAGAAAGGGAAGGCTTTTAACCAGGATCTCTGGGCCGACCCCCGCAGGGTCGCCCAGAGTTATGCCGATGCTTTTCATTTCATCTCTTCAAAATCGGCATCAATCACTTCATCCCCAGGTTTTTTAGCGCTCTCTTTTGCCCCTGCACCTGCTCCAGCCTGGGCTTTGGCTCTATAAAGCATCTCGGCTAACCTATAAGAAGCCTGAGTGAGATTGTCACTTGCCCTCTTTATAGCTTCTATATCATCTCCTGCCATAGCCTCCCTTAAGGCTCTGATTTTATCCTCAACCTCTTTCTTGAGGTCCTCAGAGATCTTATCTCCCAGTTCTCTCACAGTCTTTTCTACAGAATAGATAAGGGAATCAGCTTGGTTCCTCGCTTCAGCAAGCTCTCTCTTTTTACGGTCTTCCTCTGCAAACTGCTCTGCCTCCTTGATAATCCTCTGGATCTCCTCTTCAGTAAGCCCTGAACTTGGTCTTACTACGATAGATTGTTCTTTACCTGTGCCCAGGTCTTTGGCAGTCACATGAAGAATTCCATCGGCATCTATATCAAAGGTAACCTCTATCTGAGGCACACCTCTTGGAGCTGGAGGAATGCCCACTAAATCAAATCTGGCAATACTCTTATTTTGAGAGGCAAGAGGTCTCTCACCCTGAAGCACATGTATGGTAACTGCTGTCTGGTTATCAGCAGCTGTTGTGAAGATCTGACTTCTACGGGTGGGGATAGTGGTCCCTCTGGGAATAATCACCGTGAAAACTCCGCCAAGGGTTTCAATACCCAGAGAAAGAGGCGTCACATCAAGGAGTAAAACATCTTTTACTTCACCCTTGAGAACACCTGCCTGGATAGCAGCTCCCATAGCCACCACTTCATCGGGATTAACACCCTTTACAGGTTCTCTGCCAAAGATCTCCTTAACTTTTTGTTGCACCTTGGGCATCCTAGTCATACCACCAACAAGGATTACTTCGCTTATATCCTGAGGGGTAATGCCTGCATCTTTCATAGCAATCCTACAGGGTTCCTCAAGCCTGGCAATCAAATCCTCAACAAGGGCCTCAAGTTTGGCCCTGGTAAGTTTGGTCACCAAATGCTTTGGCCCTGTTGCATCAGCAGTTATAAAAGGCAAATTAATCTCCGTTTCCAAGGTGGAAGAAAGCTCAATTTTAGCCTTCTCAGCTGCCTCTTTAAGCCTCTGAAGGGCCATCTTATCCTTTCTTAGATCAATTCCATGCTCTTTTTGGAATTCGTCGGCAAGATAATCCACAATTCTCATATCAAAATCTTCTCCACCAAGAAAAGTATCTCCCGAGGTAGCCTTAACCTCAAAGACACCGTCTCCAATTTCTAAGATTGAAATATCAAAGGTCCCACCACCAAGGTCAAAAACGGCAATTAGACCTTCTTTTTTCTTCTCAAGTCCATAAGCTAAACAGGCAGCTGTAGGCTCATTGATGATTCTAATAACATTTAGCCCAGCTATTCTTCCAGCATCCTTGGTTGCCTGCCTCTGGGTATCGTCAAAATAGGCTGGCACAGTGATCACCACATCCGTAACTTCTTCTCCCAAATATTCCTCCAGATCCTGCTTAATTTTTCGCAAAATCATAGCAGATATCTCTGGAGGGCTATACCTTTTCCCCCTTATCTCCACATGGGCATCTCCATTGGGGGCCTCAACGATTTTATAAGGTACTCTCTTTATCCACTGTTGGACCATGGGATCAGAAAATTTTCGCCCCATTAATCTTTTGATACCAAAGATAGTATTTTCGGCATTGATTATGGCCTGCCTTTTGGCAGGTAAGCCTACCAATATTTCCCCACTTTCCTGAAAGGCTACAATAGAAGGCGTGGTTCTGGCTCCTTCCCTATTAGGAATAACTTTAACTTCCCCACCTTCAAAGATAGCCACACAAGAATTAGTTGTCCCAAGATCAATTCCTACTACAGGCACCTTTTTAGCCATAGTTTTTCCCTCCTACTTTAAATTTATTCTTGGACATCCTGGTTATTTTCCTCTGAAGAGTTTTTTTCAACTTTGCTTTCTTCTATTTTTGGCTTAGGGCCACCTTGGCAGACACAGACCAAGGCTGGTCGAATCACCCTGTCATGGAGGGTATAACCCTTTTGAAAAACCCTTACAATACCACCTTCAGGAATCTCGTGATGGGGTTCTGCATGGAGGGCCTCATGAAAATGGGGATGAAAGGGCTCTCCTACTGCAGGCTCAAACTGTTTGAGCCCAAACTTTTCCAAAGTCTGAACAAGAACCTTAAGAGAGAGTTCCACCCCCTCTTTTAAGGCCTTTATATCGGAAGACTTTTCACACGAAACTAAGGCCATTTCTAAGTTATCAATAGAGGGCAAAAGTTCTTTAAAAACCGTCTCTAAAGCAAACTTAAAATACTCTTCCTTTTCCCTTTTTATGGCCTTCTTTAAATTTTCAATCTCAGCTGCATATCTTAGAGCTCTGTCTTTCCATTCCTTTAATTCAGTCTCCAGATTTTTTTCTTGAGTAGATTTTTCTGTAACACTACCTTCTTCAACAACCTCTTTAAGTTCTTCCATCGCTTAGCCTCCTCCTACTCTTTACAAAGATCTTCTTTTCGTTTAACATAAAAATAAGATCTATCTCCTTTTTTTCCAGAGGGAAAACTACAAAATTGCTTTTATTTAAAGCAGGAGAATGGGAGATGGAAAGCTGGCAGATAAGGGAAATAGTTCATAGAGCCCTGCAAGAGGATCTGCCCTTCGGAGATAAAACCACGGAATATCTCATTCCTTCAAGACTTAAAGGGAAGGCTTTTTTCCTTGCCAAAGAAGAGCTGGTTCTCTGTGGAACCCCAGTTGCCGAAACAGTTTTCAAGGAGATAGATTCCTCCCTCAAGATAAACTGGTATTACCAAGAAGGGGAAGAAGTCCCCTCAAAGACAAAATTGGGAGAGGTTGAAGGAAGGGTCCAAAGCCTCCTTAAAGGGGAAAGGGTTGCCCTGAATTTTTTACAACATCTTTCAGGCCTTGCCACAAAGGTAAGAAAAATGGTAAACTCCCTCTCAGGGGGAGCAACCCTCTTACTTGATACCAGAAAGACCCTTCCAGGTCTAAAGATCTTGCAAAAGTATGCTGTAAGAGTTGGAGGTGGGGCTAACCATCGTTTTTCTCTATCAGATGGGATTTTGATAAAGGACAATCATATAAAGGCCCTCGGGGGCCTAAAAGAGGTCCTGCAAAAGTTGCATGGTCTACCCCATTATCTCAGAATAGAAATAGAAATTAATGACTTTAAGGAATTAGAACTCCTCTTGGAAAGTCAAGGAAGAATTGATTGTGTCCTTCTGGATAATTTTACCCCAGAAGAGATTAAAAGGGCCCTAAAGTTAATAAGGGAAAAAAGACCCTATCTTGAAGTGGAAGTTTCAGGGGGTATCAGGGAGGATAATATTAGGGAATATGGAGACCTGGGAGTTAACTATATCTCCTCAGGGGCCCTTACACACAGTGTTAAAGCCGTAGATATAAGCTTTAAAATTGAAGAGGTTTGGGAATGAAAGGGGGCTTTATAGCCCCCTTATACATATTAGCCAGCAAAGGCTTTTTCCAGAGGTGGAATCACCTGTTTCTTTCTGCTCATAACCCCATCAAGCCACATCCCTTTACCTTCAATCTTCTTGCCAAAGGCCTTTTCAATTATAGCTGGCTCATCACTCACTACCAGAAGCTCTGTTCCCTCTTTCATAATATCGGTAAGCATAAAGACTATGCTGTGATAGCCACCCTCCTGTTTCATCTTGACAAGCTCATTGTAAATTTCCTCTTTACGTCCCTCAATAAGAGAAAGGTCAATAACCTCAATCTGGCCAGCTCCTACCTTCTTGCCACTCATGTTATAATCTTTGTAGTCCCTCATAATGATGTCTCTAACTGCCATGCCGCTAACATCAGAAAGTTTGGACTTTACCTCTATGCCAAACTTTGTTATATCCTCAACGCCTGCAATCTTGGCTAAGGCCTCTCCTGCTGCCTTGTCCATAGGAGTGGTGGTAGCGGATTTGAAAATAACTGTGTCGCTAAGGATAGCAGAAAGCATAAGCCCTGCAATATTTTTGGGGATTTCTACCCCAGTTGTGTCATAAAGATACTTAATAGTGGTGGCAGAACAACCTACAGGAAAGTTGACAAAACAGATAGGATTAGGGGTGGTGACATCCCCGATCTTATGATGGTCAACTAAAGCTACAATCTCAGCCTGATTGAGATTGTCTACACTCTGGACCACATCAGAGTGATCTACAAGGGCGATTTTTTTTCCAGCACCATCAGTCATTAGTTCAGGAGTGGCAAAGCCAAATTTCTCAAGGACAAACTTAGTCTCCGCATTGGGCTCTCCCTGCCTAACGGGAACAGCCTCAAGCTCAGGCATCTTCATCTGGGCAAGAAATCCCCTTTTTTTCCACTCATTCCAGAGATAGGCAAAGGCAATGGCTGAACAAATAGAGTCCGTATCAGGATTTTTGTGGCCTACTACATACAAAACCTCTCCACTCATCTTACACCTCCTGCTTTAAAAATTTTAGGTGATTTTACTTATTATTAATTGCTTGTCAAGGTTGTGTAAATTTTTTCCAATTTCCTCATCTTATTATTGCATCATGAGCTGTGGGTAGGAGCAGGCTTCAGCCTGCACAAAACTTAGCTACCAATCTTAAGGTATTTCTCTTTTTTCGCATAAAACCAGAGAAAACAAATAGTTTTAGAACATTCTCATTTTAAAGATAATTAAAATTTTTTTTGCTCATTGAAAATTGAATACAGTTATATTTCAAGCCCGTTAAGGGTGCAAAATAGTAAATAAATCTATTTAGTCAACTTTTTTGTGAGGGGATAAAAGTTCTTACTGGCAAGGTTTTTAGCTGGGGAGTTTTCCTCAGCTTAATTGAAAATCAATTGCAGTTAGAGGGTAAAAATGTGGTTTTCTAA
>Ga0209394_1001425_pt1 | contig 13983 bp, 12 predicted proteins | sample JNZ201metaG_FD_184122 | JGI IMG/M metagenome (GOLD analysis project Ga0209394, IMG submission 184122) | Hot spring microbial communities from Jinze hot spring, China to study Microbial Dark Matter (Phase II) - JNZ 20120812A (SPAdes) (version 3) ... | reverse complement strand
TAGATATTCTACAAGTTTTAAAAATATTATTAACATAAAGTAATGTGTTTGATTAATAGGAATCTGAGAGAAAATAGTTTATAGTTTTTTAGAAATTCTGACAGCATTTAAACCATGTCTAACAGTTATTGACAGATCTTTCTGAAACGCGTTGTGTTTTAACAATATGTTCAATAAAACATCTGCAATGCTTTCAGCTAATTTAAGTATTCTCTCGCGTTTCTTACTCCATCCGATTTTAGACACAACTATCTCTACTTCTAATCTATCCTGATCTCCATATATTACTACATTTGATATACCAATAGATTCTCTATCAGCTAGATTCATTAGCTTATCACTGAATTCGAGAATTGGTTTATCTAATCGAAATGTTTCTTCTAAAACAATCGGTTTTCTCACAGACTCCTCTGTTGCAGGTTTTTCAACTACTGGGATCTCTACTTCTTTTCTCACATTAACTCTCTCCTCGGGAATAGTTTCTGTTCTAGCAACGCTGGTTTCGATCGGTATTGTCGCCACCGTTTCTGGTGTTGATATTTCTTCAACAATTCTCTCTATTTCAACTGGTTTTTCAGTAGTTTTTAAAACAGATTTTTCTTCTACTAATGGTTTTTCTTCTTTCTTCTCCTCGATCAATACAGATCTAGTGTCAACTCCTAGTTTTTCTCCAATAAGTTTCAGTGGAATTTCTAGTGTTTCTAAAACACAGTGAGAGTATTTTTCACTACTAATATTGTTAACTACTCTCTCGAGGAGTTCCTTTCCAATATACTCGTGGTCTTCTATAATACCGTGACAAGCTATTACGATTTTACTACATATTATCATACTGATTTCATCCCATTCACTATCTCTACGTAGACTGATTCTATGGAAGTAGCATCTATTAGTATCTCTGATCAATTGGTCGTAAACACTATGTATTTCTCTACCTGTGTATCTAAATATACCTGTGAAAACGCTGTTTAAACTAATATATGCCTGTAGAGTTACGTCTTTTAGTTTAATACTCGTTTCATCTATTTTATCGTAATACTCTAACTCGATTTTTTTAAAACCCATATTACACACCTATTGATCTATTACTCAGTTCATCAACCCTTCTTCATCCATAAGAGTTAGATTATGTCGGCTTCAGCATCTTATATTTAAATATATGTTTAGAGAATATTAATAATGTTTTTAAAATAACACGCTATGTATTTAATTGAATCTATTTTATTAAAAGAAAAAGAGGATTATCTATTTCAATACTGGTCTATATTTAATCCCATAATGTATTAAACCGTGTTCACCATCTTCATTTACTCTACGTAAAACTGGTTCTAGTTCTAATCCTTCTTTCAATTCCTCTGGTAGTAAGTCTGTTATAGAGACCAATAGTTTTGTCTTTGTTTCAAGTGTTTCAACGATACCTATTATCAACGGCTTTTTATTTTCAAAACCATATGGTGGATTATATATTACTGTCCATGTAATTAGCTTTGCTTTCTCTTTATCTAAATATATTTCAATTGTTTTATCCGAACCGCAGAATCTACATATTTTCGATGGAGGATAGTTTACTCTACTACATTTTTCACATTTAGTTGCTTTTAAACGATACCTACTATCTATTTCTCTCCAGAAACGTGGTATTGAGAATCTCACATAGATCACTCTCTAATCCTATTTATTAATCCTCTAAATTTACTATATGTTGCATAATCTATGTATTGTTTACGATTTAAATAATCAATAACTTTAGGTGCTTTATCTTGTTTCTCCAATATTTTATCAGTAACGATTATACTGTATGCATCACTACCAGCACCGCTACCGAATGGAGCGACTAGTATTCTATCTCCGGGTTTTGCTTGATCAAGTATATTTGCTAAACCAATGAGAGCTGAAGCATTATAGCTATTGCCAATAACAGGTGTTAGTAAACCTGGTTTAATCTGTTCTATTGTAAAACCAAGTCTTCTACCTATAGCTATTGGGAATTTACCATTAGGTTGGTGGAAAACAGCATATTTGAAATCACTAGGCTTCAAACCGGTTTCCTCCATTAAATTCTTAACGGCGTTGAAAATGTGTTTGAAATAAGATGGTTCTCCTGTAAATGCTTCACCATGTAATGGGTAGGGTGATGTATCTCTTCTCCAGAAATCGGGTGTATCTGTAACATACGTATAGCTTGCTTCGAAAAAAGCAGCTGATTCACTAGCAGGTCCTATCACAAAAGCTGCTGCAGCTGATGAAGCTGTAAATTCGAGAATATCACCTGGATTAGCTTGTGCAGTATCTGATCCAATAACTAGTGTATATTTTATTAAACCTGATGCTATAACACCGATACTAATACGAAGTGCTTCACTAGCTGCTCTACATGCGAACTCTAAGTCACTAGCCATTTTCTCGGGTTTGACACCGAGTGCTTCAGCTATTATCGTAGCTGATGGTTTAACAGCATACGGTTTTGATTCAGTACCGAACCATACAGCACCTATTTCACTAGGATCTATGTTAGCTCTTAAAAAAGCATTTCTAGCAGCCTCCCAACCCATGGTAACGGAGTCTTCGTCTACACCAGCTACAGCTTTTTCATCAACACCTAGATCTCGTGGTGTATCTAAGCTAAAACCCCATAGTTTAGCTATATCGATTAATCTAATTCTCCATCGCGGAATGTAAGCCCCCCATCCTATTATTCCAACTTTATTCTCTATTCTCAAACCCATACACCTTTAACTCCGGTGTTTTATGAAACATGTTTTAATTAAAACAAAAATTAGATGCAGCTTGAACTGTATTGTTTATCTTGTTCTTAATCTAGGTTCAATGATTCTCTCAATTGCTTGACCAAACATTATGAATGCTAGTGAAGTGATTACTATTGCTAAACCAGGGAATAGTATCCACCACCAAGCGCCATATGCGAAAGCACCTCTATTAGCAGCTTCTTCCAGTATCTTACCCCAAGTAACTATGGTTGGGTCTCCTAAACCTAGAAAGCTTAAACCAGCTTCAGTAAGAATATAACCGGGGACGGATAAAGCTATGCTAGCGAATAAATACGGTGCTACCTGTGGATAAATGTATCTCAATAATATTCTAGCGTGTGATGCGCCTAATGCTCTAGCTGCTTCAACATATGTTTGTTCACGTATTTGTAAAGCCATACTCCTAACTGTATACTGTGGACCGGTTAAATTGAATATGATCATCAAACTCATTAATAACCATAGACTACTACCCATACTCCATGATAGCATTATTAGGATCGGAAATGATGGTATTGATACGTATATACGGTAGATCTGTTGCATTACCATATCAACTTTACCTCCGAAATACGCTGAAGTCACACCATATAAAGTTCCTGTTAGATTAGTTATTAATGCAACAACAACACCTAACAATAATGCCCATCTAATGCCATATACAATACCCGTCCAGAGATCTCTTCCAAAAGCATCTGTTCCCATTAAACCCCATCCACCAGCAAACGCTGCTTTATCTGCTTCAATATTAACTTCATAGTTTTCTTTACCTTGTTCAAACATAAATACGAATAAGAATTCAAACACATACTTACCGTTTAGTTTTCCAGCTCTTAACTCTAATAACCCTGGTTCGGCTTTACTAAATATCATTTCTACTAGTGGAATTGTTCCCCAACGACCTGTCTCCGTTATATTAGCAGCATTTAATAATGGTTGTATAACCTGTTGGACGAAATTTTCTTGATATTTCGTTTCACCAAGCATTTCTAGTTTACTAATAGCGTAGACGTGGAGTGAGAGAGTAAATTTGCCATCAGGTTTTATATTCAATAGATCCTGTATAAGATCTGATCTCATATCAGATCTTTTAAAATCGTAAGGTTCTAGTTTATAAATATTATCCGGATATTTAGATCCAGGTATTAGTGATAAAGTAATTCCATCAGGTCTATGAACATATATACCGATGAAATATTTTCCAGAACTCTTAGAATCACCATTGAAGGAAGGAAGATTCAGTCTAAGACTAAATATTACATCTATAGGTGAGCTTCCATGATAGAAATTATATGTATAAATTACTTTAACAATAGTCACCTTACTATATCTTTGTTTATCAGCTGGCCAAAAATACTCTCTAACGAAATTGGGGTCTGCTATATCGTATTTCGTTCCATTGATTTCAATATACCATTTTCCCTGTAGAGATTTCACGTAGTAAGCATAGTAGCCATCATCGCCTTCAAATTTGTTGAAATCATAATCTTCTCTAATAACGTCGGGCTCTATGTATTTAGTGGGAGGTCTCTCCCACGGAAATAGATAGCTAGCCCATATAGGAGGAGCGAATCTCGGATTCTTCTCAAAGTATTTTAAATCACTATTCCAATATTTTATAGCATCAGCATCAGCTACTATTGGAAAGAATATTATTAATCCGATCTCTATCATTAATAGGGTAAATCCTATTATCCCAATCTTATGTCTCTTCAGCTCTTTGAATATCTCAATAATAGTTCTATAAATACTTTTTAATTCAACCATTACTCAACACCTTTTCCAATACGTATTCTAGGATCTAGAAGCATGAATACGAAATCTAATATAAAGTATATAGCTAAGTATATGACAACGGAGATCCAGGATAGAGTTAGTAAAACACCAGCATCACCATTGCTGATAGCTGTCCAATAAACAGTTCCCATACCAGGCCACATAAATACTCTTTCACTAATAATCGCTCCTCCTAGAAATATACCGACTATTGAAAACACAATCATAGCAACGATTGGAGGGCTAGCAGCTCTTAAGATATGTCTATACAACACTCTTCTCTCCGGCAAACCCTTTGCTCTAGCTACGAATACAAAATCTTCTCTCGATGTTACTAATACGATACTTCTAACAACATAAGCTCCTCCACCGAAACCAATGATAATAATAGTTATTATAGGTAAAGCCATGTAGTATAGCCATATTCCTATATATCTGAAAAAGTATTCGTGGAAAGGTAGATTAAGTCTCTGTAATTGACGAAGTTCGTATAGTAAACCTATACATCTAACTGGAAATATCTTCAGATTAATAGCAAATACCATTATCATGATCATTGCAACCCACCACATCGGTAAACTATTGGTGATCAAAGCTATTATTGCAAGAAATCTATCGAAAATAGAGCCAGCTCTTTTAGCTGCTTGTAATCCTAAAAGTATGTTAAAGAACAATAGTATTAAAGTAGAGATAGAGAATAACATTGCTGTTCTAATCATAGCGTTGAAAGCAACATCTACAGAGTTTTCACCCGGCACTGGATATTGTACACCTGATAAAAGTGTGAAATTAATATTATATGTTATTAAATTAATTGTATTCAATAATATTCTTTGATGTAGTGGAACATCTAATCCATACCTCTTATACATTGTTTCATTGAATTTTTTAACTAGTTCTCTAATTAATGTTTCATTTCTAATACCTCTTTGACGTGTTCTAATCTGCATTTCATAAGCAGTTATACTTTCTTCAATGATACCTTTAAGATGATGGTAAGCAAAATATGAGAATATGAATGATATTATCAGTGCTAAAGCTAAGTATACTATGAAGAAGTTGATTAAAGTCACAACGATTACTCTTCCTACTCCTCTCACAATACACCCCTCCTGTTGAATCAAATATTTTTGAAAGACTTATATAAAGATTGCTTCAAATCCATTTCTAACTAGAAAATTATTAATATTGATTTTAAAATTATTTAATTGAAAATGCTTTTATCAAATGCTAGTTAATTAAATCTCACGTAATAGATAGAATTGATTAAAGGTGTTGTCTTGTATAGAGATCAATTAGAAGATAGCGGTGGAAAAACGATTATTAAGATGGCTATAGTATTGGTTATTTTAGTGTTCATTAATCTATACTTAATATTCATCTCAGATACAGTTATAGAATCTGTTAGAATATTCTATGAGGAAGGTTTTATTGAATCAAACACTACTATTCCAAGGAATTTATCAATAGAATTATTTGAATCAAGCTCTGTATTGAATAGGAAAACCAATCTATTGATTAATGGTTCAAATATTTCATGTACTATAATTAATTTAAATACAAATGAAACTATTGCGCTAAAAGATACTGTTGGCAACTATGAAATCACACTTGATGATACAATTATATTCTATGTTGTTGAAACTAGTGGTAATTTAACTTATAGATACGAAGTTTACTCTATTAGAAAACCTTATTTATTTCTATCGATCATAGTCTTCATAATAAGTCTTATTGGTTTAACTATGAGTGTATATTTGTTTATAAACATAATGATAAGGAGAATGTCGAAAATATCGTAATAAACGATCTCTACGTTCTCATTAATTTAGATACTTCATCCGGTCTAGTATATAACCAACATGCTACATAATGGTTTTTCTCAACTTCGATAAGTGGTGGTTCCTGTGTCCTACAATATTGCCTTATCTCAGGATGTTCGTCAAAAGACAGGCATCTTGGATGGAATCTACAACCAGGCGGTACGTATATAGCACTTGGGACTTCTCCTTTAATAGGTACTTCTCTTATCTTCTTTCTATTCTCAGGATCAGGGTCTGGTATCGCTTCAATTAATGCTTTCGTATATGGATGCATTGGATTATCTATAACTTTAAGTGTTTCACCCATTTCAACAATTTTACCAAGATACATTATAGCTATTTTATTAGTAATATATCTAGCAACAGCTAGATCATGTGTTATGAATAAATAAGTTAATCCATATCTATTCTTAATCTCCATCATCAACTCCAATATTTCTGCTCGAATAGATACGTCTAACATTGAAACCGGTTCATCGGCTACTACAAATCTTGGATTAAGTATTAATGCTCTAGCAATACCCAATCTCTGTCTCTGACCACCGCTGAGCATATGTGGATACCTGGGTATGAATTCGTGAGGAGGTACTAGTTTAACAGCTTCAAGTGCTTTAATGATTATCTCTAATCTCTCTTCACGTGTTTCACCTATATTATGAATGACAAGTGGTTCTTCGAGAATTTGTTGAACAGTAAATCTAGGGTTGAATGCGCCATAGGGGTCTTGGAAAATTATTTGCATTTCTCGTCTAACTGGTTTTAAATACTTACCTGGAACTTTTGATAAATCAACACTACCTAGTTTATCTATAATAGGTGGTTCGTAACCCATATCTCTCCATAGTTCAAATAACTCCTTTCTAGGTCTATAACCTATAATACCACTAGTTGGTTTGATTAATCTGAGAATTGTTTTACCACAAGTTGTTTTACCGCAACCCGATTCGCCAGCTAAACCGAATACATCTCCATCTTCAATACTGAAAGATACTCCATCAACGGCATGAACATATCTACGAGGTGCTCTAGTTAGAAATTCCTTTAAAGTTCTACGTACTGGAAATAGTGTTTTTAAATCAATCGTGTAGAGTATTGTTTTCTCACCGGGTTCAATTCTATATATTTTCGACATACAGTTCACCTCTTTACATACAACCAGCATGCTACGTAATGGTTTTTCTCAATCTCAATCATAGGTGGTTCTTCTTTATCACATGGTTCAAATCTATACTTACATCTCGGATGGAATCTACAACCAGGAGGTGGTCTTATTAAATCCGGTGGAACACCGGGTATCCATTCTAGTTTTTTCAACTCACCTTTAATTCGCGGAATACTGTTGAGCAATCCTTTCGTATAAGGATGGTATGGGTTTAAATAAATATGTTCAGACATACCGAGTTCAACTATCTTACCCGCGTACATGATAGCTACTTTATCAGCGATCTCTGCTATAAGACTTAAATCATGTGTAATAAGTATTACAGCCATTTTCCTCTCTCTTTGTAGTTTCTTAAATAGATTCATAACTTGTGCTTGAACAACAACATCGAGAGCTGTTGTCGGCTCATCTGCTATAACAAGAGGTGGATTAAGCGCTAAAGCCATAGCGATCATAGCTCTCTGTTTCATACCACCAGATAATTCATGCGGATAACTCCTAACTCTACGTGGATCTATTCCAACCATTTCAAGTAATTTAGCTGCTTCCATTAAAGCTTCTTTCTTCGTTAAACCTCTATGTATCATAAATACTTCTGCAAGCTGATCACCTATAGTTAAAACAGGGTTGAAAGCATTCATAGCTCCTTGAAAAACCATACTAATCTTCTTCCATCTAATTTTCTTTCTATATTCTTCAGGACTCATAGCTAGAATATCTTGTCCTTCAAAAAATATTTTTCCACCAACTATTCTACCAGGAGGCGGTACTAGTCTTATTATTCCAAAAGCAGTAGTACTCTTACCACAGCCTGATTCACCAGCTAATCCAAGTACTTCTCCTTGATTCAATGTAAACGATATGTTATCAACAGCTTTAACTGCACCTACAGTTGTGTAAAAATAGATCTTTAGACCTTCAACACGAAGTAATTCCAATAATTTGCACCTCTTCATGAGCAGAAACTCTTATAGACCTTACAATTTTTTCCTAAGATTCTGTTAAATGTTTAGTAAGGTTTTAATACTTTTACTTAATAATGGTTGAACAATATGGTTAAAATATACGGTAAAACCACTATTTGGAATAAACGTTTACTAAATATTGTTGAAGGAGATAATCTATACACATATATTGGTTTTGGAGTGATTGATAGAGGAACTAATGTTTTACAAATCAGACCGACTACGATGTGTGTGTTTAACTGCATATTCTGTAGTGTAGATGCGGGACCGTTGAGTAGGAATAGGTTTTCCGAATTTATTGTTGAAATAGATTCGTTAATAAATACTTTTAATCTAATAGTTAGATTTAAAAACTGTAGTGTTGAAGCATTAATAGATACTATTGGTGAAGGCTTAACATATCCACATATATTTGATTTAATAATGAGACTGCGTTCAAATCCTCTTGTTAAAAGTATAGCTATTGAAACACATGGTTTAATTCAAAGCAAAACTATTGTCAAAAAACTTGAGGAATCCGGTTTAGATAGAATTAATTTGAGCATAGATACTTTGAATAAAGAAAAAGCAAAGTATTTAATGGGTGTTTCATGGTTCAATGTTGAGAAAGTTATTGAAATAGCTGAGTATGTAGTTAAAGAGACTAACATAGATCTTCATGTTACGCCATTATGGATACCCGGCGTTAATGATGAAGATGTAATTAAAGTTGTTGAATGGGCTTATAAAATAGGTGCTGGTAAGAAATGGCCTCCAGCTACTATTCAGAAATATGTTGTTCATAGATTTGGACGCAAAGTACCGGGTGTTAGAGAGATTTCTTGGAGTGATTTTTGGAAATTTATTAGAATTTTCGAGGAAAAATTTGGTTTGAGAATAAAGTGGAGTATGGAGGAATGGGGTATGTTTAGAACATTGAAATACCCCTGTCCTTATACTAAAGGCGATAGATTATTCGTGAAAATATTATCTCCAGGAGTTTTTCGAGGTGAATACCTTGGTTTCGATGCGGATAGAAATATCTTGGTTACAGTAATTGGAAGAAGTGTTAGAATAGGGTTTAACTATCTTGTTGAAGTAATTGAAGATAAAGATTGTTTATTAATAGTTAAACCTATTAAAGAGATCCACATATAGTTAAAGCTACTTCTATTGATGAAAACTCTATTAAAACCACTCTCCTAGATCTAATGTTAAAATATTTTATTGTAACAGGTTCTGATTCAATATCTTTAGTTTGCTCTAAGTATAGATCATCTGTTTCAATCCAAGTTATAATACTAGTTCTACTTAAATCACCGTATTTTCTAATAATAGGCGATAGATATGTCTCATTATAAATGCTAATGCTTGTACCCGGATGATATGGTCCAACAGCGGGTAAACATATAATATATTTATTTTTATCAAAAGGTATTTTCATAAATACTGGTTTTTTAATAGAACCAAAACATTTTATACTAGGATGTTCGTGTCCAATTATAATAATTGCGTATTTACTAGGATCTATGTCTAAATGACCATGTGTGATCAGTAATCTATAATCACCTGAAACATATTCTAAACTACTATATAGCGATACATTATACTTCTTCAAAACAATTGGTAGGAAATTGTCGTGATTACCACGTATAACAACAACTTCATCTACACCATTGTTTTTTACGAAACCAATTAGTTTAGCTATCTCTTCTCGCTCCTGTCTTAAAAGTTTATCGAAAGCGTGTTTTAAATCACCATTAATTATAATTCTACGCGGTTTAATAATCTCCAGAACTTGATTCAATACTTCTATTACTCTCTTTAACTGCACTCTAGGTAAGAACATTCCAACAGTACGTGTTTTCTTACCATAACTATAGTCAAATCCACGAGCAGCTGATTCTTCAAAACCGAGATGTAAATCCGAAAAAACGATCGCGTCGAATTCCTTTAAATATAGAACGGGTACACCGGGTATTATGTAAATACCGAGAATATTGTTATTAAACAATGGATATAGATTCATTACTAAACCCGTTTAATAGTTTTAGCGGGCCCGCCGGGATTTGAACCCGGGACCTACGGGTTAAGAGCTTCGGCTAGAACCGACCCCTCCCCTCTAGGAAAAATAGTATTCTCATCAATCTTATATTTTTTATTCTCTGAATATGTTTTTCAAAATCTCATACTCTTTTTCACATAGTTTATTAGTTATAGGGTCTAGCACTATATTACTCCAAGGTAGTTTATCTCCGTATCTATAACCTTTGAAAACATATTCAGTACTATAATTATTTCTCTTAATAACTCTACGCCAACTACCAAGATCTCCTCCTTCAATACTCCATTCTAGCAATAATTTACCAATATATTCGTCAGCTAATGCTATAGATGCTTGAACCCAGCTCCAGTTAATATCTAATGGTCTTGTTTCAACAAGTTCGTTTAATTCTCTTCTATACAATGCCAAGATCTTGATTGCTTTGTCTAAGTCAATCATTCCAATCCATTGAAAAACAGTCCATGGTTTAGGAATCAATGGATTGATACTTATTTTTACCTTTGTCTTTTTCTCACGTGCTTTTTTAGCAATACTTCTTATTACATCAATGTTTTTATAAATATCTTCAATTTTTTCATTCTTAAATCCATATATTAAGTATATTTTCAGATCAAAACCTTGTTCTACCAATTCATATATTTTATCAATGATTTTATCCAAGTTACAGTATTTACATATTAATCTCTGAATACTATTATTGAAAGATTCAGGAGCTATACTTATAGTTTTCTGACCAGTATTTTTAATTAATTCAATAGTATCTTTATCTAGGAGATCTATTCTTATCGAAGGTATAGAGCACTTTAAATTATTATCAACAATGTATTCTAGTATTCTTTTCTCATCTACACTACTGGGGTATATAAGAGAATAAATAATAACACGGTTTAGTTTGTTCACACTGAGACCTTTATCAACAAGTTCTTTAAGAATTGAATAACTCCTCAACCTGTATGGATTAAATATTCTACCCTCTAAGCAGAATCTACACCAGAATCTGCATCCTCTACTTGTTTCTAGTATAAAACCTTTACCCAAAACTGGTTCTCTATCTAAACTATAGAATTGCTTTATAGGATAATAGGATTGATCCAGGTTTTTAGTATAGTTTTTATATATTAACTTATCTCTCTCATCTACACCTGGAATGTAGGTATACTCTAGTTTAGATAATTCTTCTAAAAATACTTTCTTATTATCTCTATACATGAGCCAAGTATTGATGATCTTACATATAGTTTCTTCGATTTCACCAACAATCATTACATCAAAGAAGTCACTAAATGGTTTAGGATTAGCTATTATCAATGGTCCGCCCGCGATAACGGTTTTTTCTCTTAAGAAACGTCTAGGTTCTACACGACTGTAGTAGAGTAGTCTAATAAACTTAGCTATATCGGGTTCATAGTGTAAACTAGTTATTATTAAATCGAATTTACTTAAAGGTGTATTTGTTTCAATACTCCTAGCTTCTTGTTCAAAATTATTTAGTTTCCCCGCATGGAATCTCTCAACATATACTTCTTCATATGTTTCATTCAATAGATAATAGAGTATGTGTATTGCTAAACTTGAAGACATTACTTCATATGAACTAGGATACACTAGTGCTATTCTTACGAAATTTTTTCTCAAATGCTTATATATGGTATTTATTTCGCTATTCACCATTTACAACCACTATTAATCTAAATTATGTCCGATATATGATACGAGGAATTCAATTAAACAATAATATTAAAGATATTAATATAGTTAGTAATTTATTATAATCAATTCTACAAAGTAAATTTTTACATAATATTGTTAGAATCATCTGCATACTTTAATCAATATTGTTGAATCATGTTTGAAGTAAATAATTATCTCCTAGTTTCTAAATAATACTTAACTATTAAATATTCACTATTTACTATTTAAAATAGATAAATAAATTTTTAATTCCATTCTTTCGTTAGTTTATAATGGTGGATTCTGTTATGATAGATTATGAAAAGTATCTAAGTAATATTGCTAAATCTATGAGAGCATCTGAAATTAGAGAATTACTTGCAGCTATTAGCGTTAGAAAAGATATTATTAGCTTAGCAGGAGGCGCTCCAGATCCAGCTACTTTTCCTAAAAGTAAATTAGCAGAAATATCTGTTAAAGTGATCACAGAGTATGGTGATAGTAGCCTACAGTATAGTGAAACTAAGGGTGTGAGATTTGTTAGAGAAATACTCGTTGAATTCCTCGAGAAAATACGTGGATTTAAAGCAAATGTTGATGATGTATTAATAACAACCGGTAGTCAACAAGCATTAGATATTATTGCTAGAGCATTGATCGATCCAGGAGATATCGTTATTACAGAGAATCCAACGTATTTAGCGGCATTAGGTTCGTTTAGAATGGCTGGTGCTAATATTATAGGTGTTAAGATAGATGAATTCGGTATGAAAACTGATTTGCTTGAAGATACTGTTAAGAAGATAATTAGTGAAGGAGGTAGGATTAAATTCATTTATGTAATCCCGGTTGCTCAGAATCCTGCTGGAACTACTATGAGTACTGATCGTAAGAAACATTTAATAGAAATAGCTAGTAAATACGATTTACTCATTGTAGAAGATGATCCATATAGTTATTTCACCTATGAACCGAACGTAGACACTACTTCGTTGAAAACAATGGATAAAGAGGAACGTGTAATCTACATTAGTACGATTAGTAAAATACTAGCTCCTGGTTTGAGAATTGGTTGGATAGTTTCTCCAGATAACTTAACTAGGAGATTTGAGATAGTTAAACAATATCTTGATCTACATACACCAACACTTAATCAATATATACTCGGTGAAATTCTTAAATCAGATATTATATTTGAACACATTAGTAAACTAGCTCCATATTATAAAGTTAAGAGAGATACTATTGTTAAAGCTATTGAAGAATATTTTCCTAAAGATATTTGGTATACTAAACCAGTTGGTGGATTATTTGTATTCGTATACGTTAATATAAAAGGTTTTAATGCAACCAAACTTATGCCAATAGCTTTAGATAAGTATAAAGTAGCCTATGTTCCCGGTCAAAGCTTTCATCCAGACGGTTCTGGTGCGAATAGTATGAGACTTAACTTTAGTTTCCCACCGCCTGAGAAGATCGAGGATGGAATACGTAGATTAGGTGATATGATTAGAAACGAGACTGGTTTAACTAGTTAATTCAATCACTAATCCAAATCTCTTAGGTGGTAGTAAACCAATTACTTCACTCAAACTTTTTGCTTTAACTATTTTAATATCTACTAGAATATCTTTAGTAATTTTTTCAACATCGTTTTCATCGATATCTCCGATATTATTAATATATATAACTCTAGTATTCATGTTCCTTCTAACTGGTATTATTTTCAAACGAGATAGATTTGTTAAAACTAGTTTTTTATGATCTATAGTAT
>Ga0209394_1001423_pt1 | contig 13996 bp, 19 predicted proteins | sample JNZ201metaG_FD_184122 | JGI IMG/M metagenome (GOLD analysis project Ga0209394, IMG submission 184122) | Hot spring microbial communities from Jinze hot spring, China to study Microbial Dark Matter (Phase II) - JNZ 20120812A (SPAdes) (version 3) ... | reverse complement strand
TCATTATACATGTCTAGTAATAAGACTGCTGATTCTAAGGTTTGAGCCGCTTCAAACGAATAGGTTGTTCCATTGACATCAACTCCCCTACTATAACATCTTTGTAAATAGCAAACCTAATCCTACCATCATTCCCAACAAGATGCCCACCATAAACCATGCTGAACTCGATTCCTCTTACAATAGTATAATTCTTTAAAAGCTCAATTTTATACGTGTTTTTCGCCAAGTATTATATTCCCATAGCCCTTGCCATTTTCAAAAATCAGGTATACACGCACCTTTCCTAGAGTTCTCCAGTCTCTTTTTAAACCATACCCTCCATACTCTGCAGTAAATTCAGTCCTGTTTTTCGTCAAGATTATGAAAAGCTGAACAAACAATTAATGCTAGTAATATTGCTAAGAATATTAGAATTACGCTCCTCCTCACAACATTAGTTAAGTGATGAATTGGGATTTAACCTTATGTAACAGTAATACGTATTATATCTATATCATAGACACGGGAATGCCTTCAGGCTTATACGCTATTTTGGGATTCAGCCTCCTGCTTTTCAATAGTTTAACAACGTGTGGATACAGTATTACGTATTCCTCATCTATTTCTCTCGATAGTTTCGGATGTATATCTGCTAATCTGGCTTTCAGATTCTCATATGTTTCACTAGTACTGAAGCTGAGCATAACAGCAGGGTAAACACGCCTACCGGGTTCCAGTCCAGCATCCACAAGGTTCTTCAAGGCTTTTAACTGGTATTCGAAGAAAACAGGATCTGCCAGCGTAAGCATGTGAAACTCCTCTCTACTAGTACCCTTAATGGAAACCCTTACTATTAGATTACTGTATTGCGAAAGTTCTTTAGCATAGTCATTATCTGAACCTATCAGAATGCCATTTGTTTCGAGGATGAAAGTGAAATCGGTATTTTGGAATAACTCTAGCAGTCTTAAAATATGACTCTTAGATATTGTTGGTTCTCCTCCGCTTAGCCTAACCAATTTATACTTGTGCTTTTCAGCTATGCTTACCAGTCTTCTGAAAACCTCATCCGGCTTACATAAGAATCCTTCACTCATCCTGTGGCTGGCTTCTCTCCAACTCCAGCAAAAGCCACATCTCAAGTTACATCCTACTACATCTCCAGTAGCTATACCGCCGTACCACCGTCCTCCTCTAAACCTATAATAGCGACGCTCTTCTAAACCATCCGGTCTAATTCTGATGGCGAATTCTCTAACCCTCTCCGTTAACTCAAGAGGATTATAAGCAGGCTTTGAAACGCTCATTTCCTAAGTAAATTAATCGGATCCAATTTCCTACTTAAGTATAGAGCACCATACAAGTATGTTGCCGTCTGAAGCCAACCGGCCATCGTCCCAAAATTGCGCATAAGAATAGCTGTTACGCATGTCTTAAAAAGCGGACAATTAAAGCTTGAAAAACAATCATATTTTAAACATAGTCTCTTCTCAGGTATTTTAGCATCTTCTTCTACTATTCCTGCAGACTTAGCGATTGACATTAAGTGCCGATCTGTCGGTGCGAAAAAAGTTAAGCCTAAGCAGAATAAACCGAATGCGTGAACGGACTTAGAACCGACGTAAGGTAAAGAAAGAAGTTTCGGCTTCAAATATGAAAAAGCCTTTCTAGAACCTATTAATTTAAACCCCGGAGTAATATTGTTTAGTATCTTATTCAAGCTTTGTTTAATTTCAGATAATTGTGCGAGTTGATAGCTTCTCCCGAAGAGCCTAGGGTCTAATGAGGAGAGCTTTTCTTCATGCATAGCCACAGTAGCCATACCATGCAACCAGTGTACGGTATTAACGTGATAACGCGTATTCTTAGATAGGAATATTGAGTAGAACATCGCCCTCAAGTCCCAAGGGTCAATAGCTATGCTTAGACCTGGGAAAACCTCCCAGAACTTATAGATGTAAGATGCTTTTCTCCTGCTGAGCTTCTTCGAATTTTCAAGAGGGTTAAACCATGCGCCGCTAAAAACCAATGCTTCTCTAAGACTACATCCACGGTAGTAAGTGTTTTTCCCATTAATCTTGAAAACCGCACCTGAACTGTGACCATATATCTTAACAAAAACATTGGGCTTCGGGTTTTCGAAAAGAGGAAGAGAAAAACTAGCCTTAAGAGACAAAGCTAGATTAAATCCATCCCAAGGATCTAATCCTTTAAAGTCTATGTCCATAAGCAACTGATACCAATATTATTAATCCCTGTGATTTAAAACTCTATTTTCCATTAAACTTTAAAAATAACTTTTTCATTGGACAGTTCACAATGGTCATAAATATTGATATTTTAGAAGTTGCTAAGCCAATTTTCAGCCTCGTATTAGCAATAGTTTTCGGAGCAATTGTAGGTTTAGAAAGGGAAAAAGCTCATAAGCCAGCTGGATTGAGGACGCACATGCTCGTCTGTTTAGGCTCATGCCTATTTACTATTATCTCCGAGAAGTTTAGTGTCGATCCTGCTAGGATAGCTGCTGGAATAGTAACTGGAATAGGATTTATAGGTGCAGGAGCGATAATTGCTGAGCAGGATAAAATAGTTGGAATAACGACTGCTGCGAGCCTATGGGCTACTGCTGCAATCGGTTTGACAATAGGAGTTGGAGATTATTTATTGGCTGCTGCGTCAACCCTACTAGTATTCCTAGTATTATCATCAAGGACGATTATAAGGAGAATTATAAAACAATAGTAATCCTATACAGAAAAATCTTGAGAAGTATTTTCAAGACTAGAGTAGTTGTTGAAGGTTGTAGACTCTTAGTTTAAATGCTTATAACTTCCTAAATTAAATTTTGTTCTATGAATATTGAAAAAACCCTCATATGGTCGTTGAGAATAGTTACAACTATCATAATTCTAGTACCGTTGATCTACTATTACCTTGCTTCAGGATCATTATTGGATTTCGTAATGCCGAGCTTAACAATTCCTCCTAGCCTGCTGTCTTTCAATCCTAGTTCACTTCGCATAACTGCTGTTGATTACGAGGTAAATGGAGAAACATACTTATTGAGTATAGGAATATATAATGCTGGTGATATTGGAATCGGATTAAAAGAAGCCAGTGGAACAATATCTGTACCATCCTTAAACATTAGGGGAAGATTTATTCTTCAATCATCCTTCTTCTTGAAGCCAAAAGAGGAGAGGAAGGTGAATATCGAATTCTTGTTAGAAAGTGGTACCCGGAAAGATTTGAAGATACTTGTCTCTCAAAGGCTTCCCATAGAAATTTCTGGAGAAGCTGTTCTAATCTTAAACTCGACAGAGCTACCTCTCAACGTATCTATCAAATCTTGGAACCCGTGGTGATGGATATTGGAGAAGTTCAGAATACTCTATTTAATCAGCGGGGCGCTGTTTCTAATAACATCACTAATGGGCGGAGCCTGGTGGGAGCTGATTGGAGGCGAATCCTCCAAGCCCGTTTTATACGTAGGCTTCTCACCCTTTGACTTAAAAGTTGAGCTTCTTGGTTCGCGGGCTGTTGATCTCTCACCCCTTATGACTGCTCTATTCATATCTGAAAGATTACTCGCTATCCTCGGGTCGACAACGATAATTGTTGGTTCTCTGTTACAGAGTAAAACATGGTCTCTAAGACTCTTCAACCTTAGGCCCTTTACAATGCCAATAGGTTTTGGAGTAACAATCCTAATTGGAGCTATAGTGATAATACCTTCACTAATGCGTTTAATCCCTTTCATGGATCAAGTTCTCCCGGATTTAAGGGAGGCGCTAGTGCCTTATGCAAGGCGATACTTAACCATAAATCTTTATCCGATTATGCACATTGAAGGTTCCGTAAAAGTTAAAGTGACATCTCAGTTCACCATACAGTTCTGGATTGCTTCGTTATCGGGATTACTATGCTTAGTGGGAGCGATCTTTCATAAAAGAGAAACAAGACCTGAGTCGCCTCTACATTAGACTTGATAGCGGTAGCGCAAGATTAGGATTATAACCAGCAATGTTTTACCGTAAGCTCTGACTTAACATGAGGAGGGTTCGAAGTTCAACGAGTTTAGAAAGCAGAAAGGTTACTTATCATCCTAACGTTTGAGACTTCGTAGATGTTTCACAAACCGAGTTGAAGAGAAAAAGGATGGGAATCTCCTTCATGATTAGGGACACTCTAAAACAAACAAAAGTCCACACTTACATCCCAGAGGTTGACGAATACACTTTAGAGCAAAATCCCCTCGTCGTGGCATCTCTTGTAGTTTTAAACACTAGTTGATTAATTAACATTGTTTCTAAAGAGTACTATTCATTACTATCTAATTTCTTAACTGATTCATAGAGTGAAAGAGGCATGTAATATCTTACTTTAAACTTTCTCCTAAAATTCGATTTTAAAACAGTTAGCGAATTCTGTAACTGGCTTATCTGGAAGCTTAATTCCTAAGCCAAACCAAGTCTGATGAAATTGGATTTCGCCCTCGAAGCCTAAAAGCTGGATGGACTGAACCTTAGGCGAAACATCAGATGCCAATGAACGTATCAATGCTTTTCCATTGCTTGGCCATTTCATCTGAAAAGCATAGAGGACGTTTCCCTTAGAAGTGAAACGATAATCCATTTCGGTCCAGGGTATTTCTGCTTCTCTAAATGGACCGCTTGCAGGAGCTAGCAATGGCCCTTCTCCCGCAACCTTCCATGGTCGTGTTCCATAAATTGCCTCACCGTGAATTTCCATCCATTTTGCTAAACAAGCCAAGATATACAATTCTTCATCATCAAGCGTACCATCGGGGCGTAGTGGGAAGTTCAGCAATAGGTTGCCGTTCTTACTAACGGTATCGATGAGTAAATCGATTATTTGCCTTGGGGTTTTATAGGGTTGGCGGGCATGATAATGCCAAATACCAACGCAAGTGTCCATTTGCCAAGGATACTCGGCGATGTCAGCCTGCATGCCCCGCTCAATATCTAAAACTCCAACTCTATACACCTCTGGACTCGGATCCTTCTGCGTGTAAACTGCTTGATTTTCCCCATGGATTTTAGCGCTGGTATTATAAAGGTGAGCGATAATATGTAATCCCGGCTCCGGATTATTAGCCCTAACAACCTCCACACCTTTTGGCCAATATAGGCGAATGGCCTCCTCAGACCAGTAGAAGGGAACTCCTCCATCAGTATAGAGGAGATCTGGATGATATTGATCTATCAAGTCCTTAATTCTTTCGAACCAACGCTGATGCCACCATGGATTATTGGTATAACCCATTTTACCGAACTCTTCTCTGTTTGGAAGGTATAGGTCCTCGTATTCAGGGTCGTTGCCATCGTAAGGTATGCCTGCATACGGACCAGTCTTGTCACTGCCTTTGTTTGTGGAAAACCATGTAAATGCAGCCCCCAGATGTTCTGACACGCCAAATTTAAGCCCTCTCTTTCGGGCTGCCCTTTCAAACATGCCGACGATGTCCTTATGAGGGCCGAAATTAACTGCATTCCACCTGTGATATTTCGAATTCCAATTGTCGAAATTGTCATGGTGGACTGCTAAGACGACAAAATATCGGGCACCAGCCTTTACGTATATATCCATTAGAGCATCGGGGTCGAACCTCTCAGCCTTCCATAGTTTTATGATGTCCTTATAACCGAATTTGGATGGGTGCCCATAATGGCGCCAGTGGTGAAGATATTGCTCATGCCCTTCAACATACATGTTCCTAGCATACCAATCGCCTGCCATAGGAAGGGATTGTGGTCCCCAGTGTGCCCAAATGCCGAACTTAGCATCCCTAAACCATTCAGGGCATTTAAAAGTTCTTAGAGACTCCCAGGTTGGTTCGAAGGGACCTGATTGAATCTCAAACGTCATTGTTGAATCTACATCAGAATCAGAAGCTTATTTTTAAGATTTACTTACGATATGCATCAAGCTAAGCTTACCAGAATCGTTGAAAACTATAGGTCCTATATCATATCAGAAAAAAGAAAACCCGAAAAAATAAGGATTATAAGTCCAATATTCCTCATCCTTTCATATTACTATCATTATTTTTTATTTATTAAAGAATTAGCTGAATACCTCAAGAAAGAAAATTATTACTTGAATACCTCATTGTAATGCTTGGAGATGAATTTTTTAACAACGCTATAAGCCCACTCCGCATGTTCTCTTGCAGGACGGTAATCCTCGTGGACAATCCTGTTCCTTAAATCCTTGAGGATCTCTAGCTCTTTACGGTCCTCAGGGTTTAAAACACCCTCCTTGCTCAGGATGTTAGCTAAATTGTCGAAGTAGAGCTTCTTCTCCTTCCTTAAATCTTCAATGGGTGCAACACCCTTTAGATCTATGACGAGCCTCTGTAACGTAAGCATAACAGCGTCGAACATATCTACAATAACAGGACCCCACTGAACTCTTTCGCCCCTGAAATACGACTCAGCGTCAGCAAACTTCTCCCTGACACTAACCAGATAGGGATCTAAACCATCTTCTCGTTAACAGTACCAGTACACACAAGTTTACCACTCGCAAACAAAAGAATCACACATCAGGGTCGTGCATTCTGTAAATAGGGTCTTTAAATCGATAGCAAGCCGATAAAACTTATCGTTCAAGATAGACTTCGTTCCGATTCTTGTCGCATATGAACCTGTATTTGTAAATAATATCTCTGCCCAACAATGAAGGCATACGCATGACTAATGACTTCTCTTCCGATGAAAGTTTTGATAGATCATGCACACCTGTAAGTAGGTTTAGTGTTTCTTTAACTATTTCTCCGCTTTCCGCTCTAAAAAGTAGGGCAGTATTTTCAATAACATAGGTTTGAATTAATCCGCCTATTCCACCAACCTTTCTCTCCGTTTTTCTTAATTTTTCCACAGCTATTCCCAAATAATGAATGTCCTTATCTAGCAAGATTGTTGCAGAGGCACCAGTATCCACATGGAAGCAAACTGGTTTCCTAATTCCTAGTGCTTCTAATTCAAGCGTTGCCTTGATAAACGGGGCTGGAGGCTCAAACCTATTGTCAAAATAGCATGAAATCCTCATTTAGAAAACGGCTCCTTAGGCGGCTTTGAGTATTAGCATCAGCTTTTCGCGACTCACGAAATCGATGAAAACGTTTCTCTCGGGATATTTTTCTCTAATCCTCTCCATTAGATTACTTAGTTCCTTATCATGATCCACGATTTTCTGTTCATATATTGCTACGAATTCACCGTCAAACTTCTTCACTAACTCCTCATAGTTTTCCCTAAACCAGGACCAATTCCTCTCATATTCCTCAAATAGAGCGACGTATTCAGACATACCTGAAATTATTGAAGAGCCTATTTGCTTAAAAAGCTTTTCCGCTAGTTTATTGATACTCATTAAGAATAGGCTAGCGATGTTTATGAGGAGAAGACGGTTCTGGACTACTCCCTTAATCAGAGCGAACATATCTATCTCAGTAACATATAATTTAAAACAATTATTTAGACGCCACTAAGAAAAAAGCCATCATCTTACTAACAATCTTCTCTGTATTAGCTCCGCCATTAATTTTTCAACCGCATCATAAACCATCTTCTCGTTAACCGCGCCAATACGCACTAATTTTCCAGAAGCAAATAACAATATAACCACATCTGGATCATGCATACGATATATTAGGCCTATTAAAAACACTATTAGGGTGGTTATCAAAGCTTAATCTAAGGAGATTCTTAATCAAGATTTTAATGGGTTTTTACGTGATAGTTTCTCAAACCTTATCTCCCTGCCTGAGGTAGATTTCAAACTTATTGATCGCTTTGCCTATAAGCTCTTTTCCTATGCTCTATCTTAAATACAAGTATGCATTTTTCCTTCTCCAGTATTGTGTATAGTATCCTGTAGTCTCCTATTCTCAGCCTGAAAACGTCTTTTCCTCCCTTGATCTTTAAAGCCCCTTTTGGCACTGGACTTTCCTCGAGAATTCTCAGGCCTTCGAGGATTCTCCTTCCGAGATCCGGTGGAAGCCTTCTTAAGGATTTTAATGCTCTAGAGGATAGCTCTACTCTGTACATAGTGTTTTAGCAGCTTCCTCAAGCGTTATTGTTTCCCCTTTCTCGTGCTCCTTCAAAGCCTCTTCAAGAGCCTCACGGTCATCCTCACTAAGCTCGTCCTCACGCGTAAGCACTTCCAACACTGTCTCAAGAAGCTCCTCAACCCTATCGACTTTTTCCCTTAGCAATCTCAGCTCTCTGACCACTGCTTCAGACATATAACGTCCAATAGTTATTGTCGGATAATCATATAAACCTTTCAGCACCTCAAAGAATGAAGATTTAGGAGGAAGAAATATATCTCTCACCCGGGTTTTTCGCACGATGTTTAAATAGTGTTTAATCTAATCAATGGTAAGGAATTGATAGGCCTCATTAAGGAACTGGTCTGGGAATACCTTCTGCTGGTCAACATCTCAGGGTTCATCTTCATGGGTGTTGATAAGGCTAGCGCGATTCGAGGAGAATCCAGGATTCCTGAGAAATGGTTTTTCACGATTTCTCTAATAGGGGGACCGTTTGGAGTCTTCCTCGGCATGCTTGTCTTCCACCATAAGGCTAGGAAAGCATGCTTCGGATTCATCGTTGCCCTAACACTCATGCTATACATTCTTGTTCTCATAGTTTTAACAAGATTATTTTAAAGCGTATTGACATTTTGAGAAAACCGTATAATCTCGTTTGATACCATTAAAGTTATGGCTGGCTGTTCATTATTTTTTTACTGTTTTAATCAGAAATATGTCTAACAACTAGCTACGTTAGCTTTTTAAGCCTATGAGACTAAACAATTCTCATAATGCTAAAGAAGTATCATGAAATAGTCTTACCGTTTATTATTTTTAGAAAAGAGAGAAACTGGAGGCTAGGGTAAGATGACGAAAAGAAAAGGTGAACACGCACACTATGAAAACATGTTTGAAGACTATTTGAGGAGAAGCGGTGTTCTTTACATAGCTATAGATGAATCAAGAAGACCTTTCTACGCCGGAAATCGAGTAAAGAATTTTGACTTTATAGTCAGTTCCTTCAATGGTAAATTCCTAATAGATATAAAAGGCAAGAAATTTGGGTATGGTAACAATAAAGCATCTTCGCTCTGGGAAAATTGGGTTAGAACAGACGACCTCCAAGGGCTACGCCTCTGGTCCACCCATTTCAATGCTTTCATACCACTTCTCGTCTTCACTTACCTGTTAAATACTCCAACTGACAAGAAATATTTCAAAGATATCAGAAAGTTTAATGGAAAGATGTATGGAATAGTTGCAATCACACTGGCAGAATACTATACTCATGCCGTGCCCAGATCAAAAAAATGGGAGGCCATCTACGTTCCTAGAGAGCTTTTCCCAGAAATAGTAAAACCAATCAGCTACTTTATTCCCGAACTACGTAGGCAATGGTAAGCAATATGTTGATTAGTGTAATTGAAATGCAACGCAAATATGAAAAGCCGTCATGTAAAAATTAATCCTAGAATTTACGGTCATTTTGGCATAACTATAACTTTTCAAGTATAAAGAGTGAAACATGCTTCTTTGTTTTTTCATATTCTTTCTTGAACTTAAGTATTTTTCCTCTTTCCTCTGGCGATATTTTATCTAATTCTGACTCTTTGATTCCTATTTCCAACCCCCAAATTTCCGAATAAAACGTCAGAAAATATAAGAGCAAAAAAGTATAATTAAGATTCCAATAAAAACTATGACAGTATTAAGCTGTAGAAAAAATAGTAACGTTATCATCAGAATCATAGCAACTTTTTCTACTGGAAATATCCGACCCTTAAATTCCCTAATTTCTAATAAATGCGAATTGTGGCAAATAAAAGACCATTTTGCACTAGTCCTATAAAAAATAGCTCCAATAAAAATATAACCGATGCCATTAGCAATACTAGCAACAATGACACCAACTTTACTAATTACAATTTTTGATATTATCGCATAAAGCAATGGAGAAGTGAAGCACTGCAGTCCTATAGCTAAAAATACTGTTGAAATAAAGGTGCTTACAACAAGCCTTTTTTCAGATTCTTTGTAATTCGTTCTACTAATATCAGATAATCGAATTTTTAAAAACCAGTAAGCAACCTTGTTAATAATTATTACGCTGCCTATAAAAAGAATTAAGCTGACTACAATAAAAAGAAGTAAGAATCCTTCAATATTCAGCGGATCTCTTGGATAGCGAACCATGAAATCTAAGAATGTGCTCATAGCATAAACGAAACATCCTTCTATCAGGTAGATCCATCCCCTGAACCTTTCTTCTAAAATATTATTGATACCTCCTTTGCAATAACCAACATAAATCGGAAGAAGCCAGCCTAAAATCAATAGTGGAAAGAAAAGAATTATGGAAGGGATATCGCCTACTACTGCTCTTAGCAGGGAGAAGAAAAAACTAAGACCAGAAGCAAGGCTTAAAAGCAGAGAATCAACTTTATCCATATCTTTACCCTTTGTGATATCCTCTTCTTCAAATGCCTCAGTCAATTTCAGTTTAAATCAAAATATTAAACTCATCTAATCAACAAACCCTTCTGGATCAGCTCTGCCATCAGTTTCTCGACAGCATCATAAACCATCTTCTCGTTAACCGCACCAGTACACACCAGTTTACCACTAGCGAATAATAGTATCACTACATCAGGATCATGCATTCTATATAAAGCCTATTCCATCAGAGACTATTACGATAATTATCGCAGTATTATAAAAGGGTATGGAGAGAGGCGCATGCAAGGCTTCTTAAAGAAGGCCTTAAAAGCCTCGCTATACATATCATTTAATAATTTTAATTCCTCTTTTTTTGCTTCACTAAAACCTTGCATAAAGAAAATCTGTACAAAAATTGATGCATTATTAACACAATCTTGCATCTTGTTCAGCAAAACCTCTGTTGTGTTTCTGTAGAAAGCTAAGCTTTGAAGTAATGATTTGTTCCGATAGTAGAATAAATCGCCATAAATCTTGAAAAAACAAGTAGCATTTTCAATGAGATCGAGATAAAGGATTTGAAATTCTAGTCCAAGAACTAAATCCTTTTGCAAAAACCAGCTTCTTTGTAGATGCGTTTTACAATTATAAAAAGCGACTCTAGCTTCACTCGTCAATTTGAAAGTAGATGTTACTGATTTATTAAGCACTAAAAATGCATATTTGCCATAAGACGAATTTTGGTTCGAGTGGATAATCAAGTAAACATCAATTGCATTAAGCATTGCATCATTGCTCGCATAATATGCCTTAAGCAATGCATAGTTCCCTTTATTAAGCTCATCTATAAATGCAAAAAAATCTGGATCATAGATTGGTGAAAATGGAAGTATATAATTTATGCTTGAAGAAACAATGAGAGAACAGAAAGCAACTAGTGCCATCGATTTTGTTGCCTTAGATACCTTCTCAAGCTTTTTAACACCTCCAGACCTTACAGCTGCAAAAACAGGCATTAGGGGTGTTATAAGCCATATCATAAATATAAAGATGGAAGGGTTGAAGAAGAAATATGTGAAACTTACTGCAGCAATGATTACCGATATATTTTTCACCTTTTCCTCAATAGAGCTACTTTTCTGTATCGTTGAAAACTGAGTTAGCATAAATTTGTAGCTAGCCATTACAAGTAGAAGTATTATTAAACAAATTATGCCGAATCTAAGAGGATTACTTAAGATAAGGGCCTCGAAATAAGGGGTATTTATAAAATTCCATAAGATCCAAATACTTGTTATAGTCCAAAATGTTATTATGACACCGAAGATTTTTTTACATGTCCCCCAAAATCTTCTCAAAATTTCTTTAGCAAACAATTTTAAGGATATAAATAAGATTTTCTTTACCAGAACATTTCTTATTTCGAAACATACACTTAAAATCAAAAGCAAGATGCCTAATATTAATAAAACTAAGGTGAGGTACACTATCCTAAAAACGAAAAGAACAAATGCGACAATTATAGCTAAAGAAGACGTAATTTCCAGAAACATGTGAAACATGTCTATTTTAGACCTTAGACGTCGAAAGAGAGCTGTCTTAATCCCTCTGAAATACAATTCTTGATCAACTTTTTAAATATCTGATTAAAAGACCTTTCTGTATCAGCTCGGCCATAAGCTTCTCCACAGCGTCGTAAACCATTCTATATATCTTAGCTACTCGGTTTTTAAAGGATTTTAAGCTTGTATACAAGAAATCCTACTATCGCAGCCGGCAAAGCGATAATGAAAATGATCAGGGTAAATACAAGATAAACATATAAAATTTCAAGAGGTGCCAGTGCGCTGATTCTAAGTATTATATACCATCCAGGAGGTCTTTCTGGTTGATAAAGTGTTATATTCGGACTATATGAAGTGGGTAGAATTTCCCCAAGAAGGAAGGTTAGGAAATATATGACCCCGCCGATAAAGATAAAGAGAAATCCTGTAACAATCTGGCTTTTTTCTCTCCACCATTTTAAGCTTGCATGAATAAAAAATATTGCAAAAAGATAAACTAACAAGGTTGATATAGATATTGGTGACATCGCCTCCAAGTAGAATAAGAATGAGAGAGGAACCATAATAGCTACAGCTCCTATAAAGGTAAATATAAACCAGCCATATTTAGAAATAATCCATTGGCACTTCGTTTTAATCGCCATGATGATTAAAGAGAGAATTAGTAGAGTCAATACTGAACTTAACTTAAAGGCGAATAGCCATTGTCCTATAGCGTCAGGTGAAAGCGGAATTTGTACAAATAAAACTTGAAGGAGATGAAGGATTAAGAATAGAGGAAATGGCGAAAAGGATATGGTCACGAGCCAGTTAATTTTCCTTAGAGGTTCTTCTTTTAAGTTAGTTGAGAAGATAATATAGAGGATTAGCAATATTACATCTAGCAACAATATTCCTTTAATAAAGTCGAGCGAAGAGAAAAAAGGAACCGGAGCAGTTTTGGCAATAGCAAGGGAAGAGAAAACAATTGTAAACATGCCTATCAGACGACTGTTTAAATCATCTTTTTTTATTACTAAAACTACAGGTGATAATGATAAAAGAACAAAAGGTAAGCAATATTCCAACAATACGTTCCATGGGTTTCTAACTAAGTATAATGTTAATCTACTACCTTCAAAAAACAGGAAGATGAACCACTCAGATGTCAATCTCTTGTCTATAAGTCCTTTTCCAGAGAGGGTTGGCCAGATGGTCTCAGATGAGTTTACGAATTTAAATAGCATATCTGTATAATACCTATCAAAAGGAAAATTGCTTGGATCTCCAAATGTCTTAAGCTTTAAACCAAGACTTTTATCATAGGTACTTGAATTTTTCTCAAAAGTGATATTAAGTTGGCATTCTTCTCCGACTCTGTTATAATAAATCATCGTTAGATTAAGCTCTCGGGCGAGAATTTCTGGAGCATTAACAGTTAAGAAAGTATCAACAATATAGTCAGAACCATCAAATGTAATATTCTTTAGTCTCATATCAAGCGATAACGGAATTGGACGCGGTGGTTCAAATGTAGAGCTACGGAATAATTCAATGATCCTATGTGAACATTCAAGACAAATAAATATGGCAACGAAATACAAGAAGGAAATAAAAATTAATTTTGTAATTTTTAGGATTGTTTTCGACTTAATAAGCGAAACTATTTGAGAAAACACCGTTTTCATAACTAACATATACTAACTATCTAATCAATAAGCCTTTCTGAATCAGTTCCGCCATCAGTTTTTCGACAGCGTCGTAAACCATCTTCTCATTAACAGCACCCGTGCAAACAAGCTTTCCAGAAGCAAATAACAATATAACAACATCCGGATCATGCATTCTATATATTAGGCCAGAGTAAGGACTATATCTGTACTATAATCGGCATTGCCGTGCTCATCCTTGGAAGCAATGCTATTGCTTCCCCCTGCTTGAGCTCCTGTAGCTTTAACGCCTGCTTCTCATT
>Ga0209394_1001421_pt1 | contig 14022 bp, 17 predicted proteins | sample JNZ201metaG_FD_184122 | JGI IMG/M metagenome (GOLD analysis project Ga0209394, IMG submission 184122) | Hot spring microbial communities from Jinze hot spring, China to study Microbial Dark Matter (Phase II) - JNZ 20120812A (SPAdes) (version 3) ... | reverse complement strand
ATGAGTAGTGAATCTGATACAGGTATCTTTCTATTCCTAACCCTGCTAAATGTCGAATACGAGATAGAGAGATCAGATGATTTGAGCTTCTTAACGTTCACAATGTATTCGAACAATCTATAGCGAGCATCATTTGAAATCTTAGATAGATCGAGATCCTTGAACCACAAACCACACTCCTAGTATACTATATCTAATATAGTGTGTACTATTGATCTATCAAGCCTGGCTTTATAGTGACGTCTGTCGATAAACACTATGTTTGCCAGCTCCATGTTCCTAAGTATCTCTATTATTTTTTCCTCGTCTAGATACTTTCCATATCTCCGTAGCGATTTTGCGATAACTCTTGGTAGTGTTTCTCCTCTTCCCGGATCAATCTGTATGTATGGCGATGACCTGTTCAGCGCTTGATCTATGAATATCTGTAGCACAAGCTCATGGTCTTCATCCATCTCTACTCCATGCCTTTCTTTGAAGCGTTTTCTAGCTTCCTCCAGTATTTTTCTTCTCGTCACCTTACCTCTAGCACTCCTCCTAACATCTTCGAGTTGCTCAAGTACTTCTCTTGAGATCGCCACAAGTTGTTCCGAAGCTGAATAAACGTTCATCGTGAAGAATTTCGTTACCTTCACCAACCCCCTCCTTATCCACGGCTTCAAAAATGGATAGACGTATTTTGAATCTATCCCCGCTACTTCCGCAAGTCTTCTTGCAAAACTGCTTCCAGATGCTAATATATGTAGAATCATTGATGCTGTGATGCTTGATTTGATCATGTTCACCACCTACTTAAATATTGAATAAATATGTCTCATGTAGAGAACAAAATAGATGAAGCGTTCATAATTGTTCTTACAACTCCATCCACTACCACGCGGAAATGTCCACGCAGTACTATCCCAGCTGTCCCCATATTTTAGAAGATTGACTGTTTTTTTGATACCGCTTAGACCTGGCCCAAAGATATGGAATGAGCATTGTGGACATACTTCTCTTGCAAGCTTAACTGTTTCAGCTATTACGCTCGATTTTTTCGATGTACAGAGATTCGCTAAAGCGTACCTATACCTTTTGTATCCAAGCCTACTGACCAGATCTTCAAGTGCATATGCGATGCTCTCTGGAACATCTTCATACCCCTGAATGGGTACGAGCCACGGCAGCCTGTCACTGTCTATAATAGTCAGTATGTTCTCGATAGTTCTATCTATGTTTGTTGGAATATCTGAGCACTCCTCAGTCCATAGCGCATGCTTCCTCCCCCATGTGCTGCTGTAATCGTCTGGGTAATCGGGTACAACAACTTCGTATCTAAATCCAGAGATCCTCGACAATGATTTAACTCTATCCACAGCTTCCCAAAACATCTTCCAGTACTCATCGTTGTAATCTATATGTAGCTCGTGGTATCCTTTCCTCCAGTATCTATCAACACCTGCATCAAGAATTACCTCTACTCTTCCCCCAGCTTCTCTACACAACTCTATGTAGTCTTCAAGAACATTGATAGAGAAAACGTTTACCAACAGCCACGGCCATACTGCAGGTGGTAGTGTGTAGAACTTTATGCCCCTCTTCTTCAACACAATGAAAGCCTTCAATACATGTTGATCAACACTACATGAACCGAAGTACTTTCTGATCCACTCATGCACTGTTGATTTCGGTACACCTACCTCTTTTGCAAGTGCTCTGATGGGGATCCGGACACTCATGATCATCACTGTCCGGACACTCCTGGCGCTACTTCAGAACGATTATGATGTCTATATCTTTCCCCTTCCTCCTCAGCTCCTCCCATACTCGATTCATTGTTGCTGGTAGATATACTTTGTATCTTTTACCTTCTTTAACAATACTCCTGGAACCAACTGGTACGACTATCCCTTTTCCTGTTGCTAGTATCTCTAGTGTTCCTAGTGTTTCATCCATGTGAACACCTCTGAAATGATTTTCATGGTGTATGTATTGATAATGTCTCTATGGAAAGAATTGATATGGTTCTCGGGCATATATACATATCTTCTACATATTCTGCATATGTTTTTCTCGATTACAGGCTCTATTCCTGTAATATGGGGATAGATGTATTTTAGTAGAACCTTTGCTTTGTTTAAAGAATGTGTTTTCCCTAGAATTCTCTGAGCATAGCCTCTCACCTGGTTTATAGTTAAGCCATATCTATCAGCTATTTGCTTCGGCGATATATCTAAGACAAAATACTCATAAACTGCATCCACTACCTCTCGTCTACCGCTCAAAATCTTGATAACCATGTATTTCGTCAACTCTTTCATGCTACTCAAATTCAATCACCTTAACTCTTGGATCTCTCTTTCTTTCAAATCTTGAGCTCCAGAGCTCTCTCTTGAAGAACTCCCTAAGTGCCGTCCTGATGATCTCCGACCTCGATGCATACCTCCCTCTACTGATGAGCTCATCCATTGCCTCAATATAGTACTTCGGTATCTTTACTGAAACTATCCTCATTCCTCCCCCTCCTCCATGTGATTAATGCTGAGCTTGACGTTCTCTACATAACAATCCCACTCACCTCCCTTACACAGTACGATATCTGGGTAGAAGTCTGGCTCGATAACTATCCTCTTACCGTTCTTTAGAACTACCGTGATTCTCCATGGAGATAGCACCACCTCCTTAACCTGTTCGCCGCTGATAACAGGTTCAGTAATGCTTATTACCTCCTCTAGCTCTAGATCTATAGAGTCTGCCACCATCCATCCCCCTCATATAATCATATACTCTCTATGATTTCTCTATACAGTATCTTTATCCTATCGAGATACTCTATCCCTTTTTGTGTGAGTTTATAGAATTCTCCCTCCCTCTCTACGAAGTTAATCACTAGAAGCTTTGTCAATGTTGTGTACACTGCCCCAGGGCTCTTCATGTCTTCGCCGATGAGGTCCTGCGGTTTTGCTTTTCCTAGCTTCTTCAGTTTTATGAGTATAAGCACATGGTTTGGGATTTCCTTCAACCTGAACATGTTTTGAACCCATTCAAAATTTGGACAACCGAGTTTATAAGTTTTAGTTTAGTTTGATTTCAGTATATTTTCAAAAATTGAGTAATAGAAAAAATTAAAAAGGTTTAGAGTATGTACTTCTATTGATGCCTATGCGAAAGAAGCAGTGGTATCATCTAGACTTCATTTATGTCGTCAAAGTACTCACGCTTTTGTACAAGGCAGAGCAGATGGGTAGAATGTTAACATCAACGGACATTATCATTGAAGGAGGGATACCGTCCTCAACATTCCATACATCGATTAAGTCGTTGATGGAGGAGGCGGGGTTGATAAAGGTTGAGCCAAACCCCGAGGCAAGGGCAATGATTGTTAGGCTGTGTGATAGAGGTAGAGAGTTAGCAAAATGTCTAAAATGTGTAAGTGATTTTCTAGAAGAATATAAGTAAGAATATAGCTGATAATAAATAAAAAATTATATAATCTTATCCCCATCTCTTTAGAGCCTCCTCGTATTCGTATTCCTCTAGACGTGCCTCTAGCTCCGCTATGATACTTATCACCATATCTATACATTCTATACATTCTGTGCTCCTCTGCTTTAGCGCCAGAAGCTTTCTTCTAAACACTATCAACAGCCTCCGAACCTCATCTGCCGGGGAACACATAGACACTCTCGAACCCCTACATACTTTACCCTTAAAACATGTTTCGAAGCACACAGAGACACCCGGGGCAGACAGAGCGAGACACAGAGAAACAGAGCAACAAAAACAGAGATAAGGTGAAACTATTTTGGTGGTTGGATCATTCAGCTATTATTCTTGGATCATTTAGCTATTATTTTTGGATCATTTTTGTGCAGTTATTGGTAAGTTATTGTATAGTTATTGTACGGTTATTGCGCAGTTTTTGTACAGTTATTGGTGAATTATTGATTTTTATTTATTTGGTTATATTTATAAACTTGTTTATTATTGGTGGAGTCAGATGGTGTCTAAGAAAGCTGTTGATGCATTGATTCGTAGAAAGCCTGAGTATGGAGTAATACTTGAGTGTGTTGATGATGATGGAGCAATCTTAAGCGAGGTGGTTCTCTGTGCTATTGAGAAGGGTTTGTCGAAGAGTCCAAACGCAATCGCCACTAAAGTCCATATACTTGTTAAATACGGTATCTTGAAGCTCACAAAGTTTGGAAAATATACAATTGTTACAAAGACAAAAGAGTTATCCAGAGATTAATTAGGAAATCTCATTGGCTTGCTCTATAGAGAATTCTCTTTTCTGATGACCAATTCTAGTAACTACTATAACTCTATTTCTCGCTTCATCTATAACTATAGACTTAACAACTCTGCTAAGCCTATCGAATTCAAGTGCATCTTCATGAGACATGAACACAACTCTATACTTCTTCCCATTCACCTCAATCACTCTCGTTCTCTCAGCTGTGGATGAATCCATAGCACTTGACTGAACAACATGTTGCTCAACTTTACTGGGCTTCTCCACCCTCACCGGAAATATCTTTACCTTACCGTGAACTTCCCCATGCCTCTCATACAGTTGCCTAAGCTTCTCGAAACACTCCTCACTCGTCCATGAATGCACTTCAGCAAAATCCTTGACAGATTCTTTAATCCAGTTTCTCACTACGTGCTCTGGGTGGGTCTCCAGCTCGTTACAAGACTCTACCTCCACGGCTATTGCCTCAGAGTACTTGGGTCTCCATGTAGCTCTATCCACCGGTATCGCTACAATATCGGGTCTAAACTTTAGTTGAGGATCCTGCTTAGCAGGTAAAGCGATATACCCTTTGCTATAGTATTTCGAGATAATCCTCTTAGCGATTCTATAGCCCTCCTCACTTGGCGCTACCTTTCTCAAACCCTTAAACAGGCCCTTAACATAGACCAAGACCTTCCTGTTTCCCTCCCGCTCAACCTCTATATAGCCCAAGGCGGAGAGCCTTGAAACAACATCCTCGAGGTCTTTCCTAGGAGCCCCCAACCTAGTGGCTAGATCTGTGAAAGCGATCCTCTTGGCTCTGTACACCTCATATAAAGCCACCATCTCCAACGGTTTAAACGGGTCTACGTACTTGAGGACGGGGTTGAGCATGCTCTTTAGGTCGGCTTTTGTTGCTTCGCCTGGGTCGTACGCATTAGTGTAGATGTTGCTTCTCTTGACCTCGTGCTGGATATAGTCCATGGACACTATAACCGGCGGAGGCTGTTGTTCGCCTGGACGAGCAGTAACTTTCACCACTGCTCTACCTATAGTTAGACCTGTAAGGGCTTTAGCAAGTACGTCAGCGAAGCTGGCATCCATCATTGATAGTCTTTTAATATCGTTGCCTCCAACCATAAACGCCACCTTCACTGCACAGTTAGTTAGAATGGACTGTAGCAGTGTCTGCGGTATCTGCCCTGTATGTTGATGAGCTATAATCAGATGCAATCCATACTTTCTCGCCTCCGAGAGAACAGTATCGATAACCGGTAAATCGGCCACGAACTGGAACTCATCTATGATCAGGAATACAGGTGTTCTGGGTCTGTTTAAACGTGCACGCGCCAGAGCCTCGAACCACAGCTTCATCACTATTGTGCTAGCCACTAGCCTTGCTATGTTTTCCCCTAGATCTGCCTTGGGTATCGAGAATATGGTGATCGCCCCAGGCGATAGAAGCTTATCCATATCTATTGTTGTTTTAGACGTGAGCTTCAACAAAAGTTTGTCATGAGCGTAAGCCTCAAGCCTCGAGAGCGCCGAAATGAACGTCTGGTCCTGCATGTTCTGTAAGGCTTCTAGTTGTGCCTGCCATTCAGCATCGTCTATATCCAGGTCCAGCTCCCCTTTATAGAGCGCCAGGATGGTGTTATAGAGGTCCGCCATGGTGGGCGAATCGGATCTAGAGTAGAGTGCCCTCAGTATAACCTGCAACAAGTACTTGACATTGACGGCCGTCTCCATAAGTTTCAGAACTTCCTTGAACATCTCGAGCAAAATATCAATAGCTATCGTGATGGCGTGGTCTCTGTCCTCCGTCTTCGGCAAGTCCAGGGGGTTCAGCCCGAAGGGGCTCTTGATGGGGTGAAGATAGAGAGCCTCGGGTATCTCTTCAGCTAATTCACGAGCCATGTCGCCATGGGGGTCTATAATCACGATAGAAGCCTCTCCAAGCTCCTTCAGTCTATGAACCAATAACTTGATGAACGATGTTTTACCTGAGCCTGTTTGACCTATCACATATACATGCCTAAACATATCCTCTACGCTTAGCCTGAACTCCCTTCCATCCTCTAGTGTACCGATGCGGAAGCTCTTCTCCCCGGATCTCTCAGGTATAACAAGGGGTAGAGGTGAACCTCTGGCGAAACCTATCTTATGTAGAGAGGGATCAGGTAGCTTAACTATCTCGTGCAACATGTCCTCTACAAAGACTATTCTATTCCTCTCCCCGAGTAGCCTCTCAAGAAAACCCATTCTAGGTGGTTGAAGAAGCTTCTCTAGATCGCTTACCTTCTTGATCTTCTTTCTCTCCCATGACAAGCGTGCACTACATGATGATTCAACGAGCTTCTCGATGTATTTTCTGGTGTTTTTATCTGGGGCTAGAATCAGTATCTTACCTAGTACAACTTTGTTCACACGGTTCCGCAGAAGCTTTGCCCTCTCTCTATATGCTTGATTGTTGTACTTAATAGCTTTGTTCATAAGCTTTGAGATCTCGTTTGCAAACACCATCCTCAGACCGGGGTCTCGTGAAACACCTACGCACACTCCGCCCACTACTTCGAGGGAGTTCACTATGCCGGCCACATCTGAAATAACGATATCCGTGAACCAAAAATCGAATGAATTCTTAAGTCTTGCTTCAGATACATATATCTCGTTATTAAATAATTGTAGTATTTCATCATAACTTGTTTTCGAGATGCCGAAGAAGTTCTTCAATGTATCAATTGAGACAGGTGTTTCGAGATATACATGTAGTTTATCTGAATTAACTATACATAAAGTGAATTGAGGTCCAAAGATTGAGATACTATACCTAGGAGAACCTATTCTTGGTAGAATCTTGAACATAGTTCTCACCCAAATCTTATTCTATCTAGAACAGAAAATACATTGTTTTGTACAGTATCGTAGACAACCATATACCCTTTATCAGTCAATATTGTGCAGCATTCGGTAAGATTATAGAACTTTGGATAATCATTTATGTATCCAGTAACAGCTTTTCCATGTTCATACACTATATTCAATCCCTTAACAATATATACAGAAACATCTCGAATCTCGTTATCTATATCCAAATAACTCAAAAATCTTGATAAAATCTCGACTTTCTCGTCAATAGATCCACAACTATTCTGTAAAACATTTATCAAGTTCATATATCTGTGTGTATGTTCACATATATTTATTTGAGTAATTATTTGTGTTGATAATGTCCATACAATGAATTTTCTCCAATACACAGTCCAATACGTATATCCATTAATCAATTTTGATATATATCTAAGAACCTGCTCCTCGAGGTAGCCGTAGAACAGTTTGTTGAGGTCTACGTTGGGTGCATAAGGCGGTGGATAGAGCTTCTTCTCTACTCTGATACTGAAAGGAACATCCACGATCTCTCCCCATCTCCACTCAAAATCTTTAACAATGTATGCAACTTCTACATAACCAGCGAAACTCTTTCTCGTATTACCAAGGCATCTCTTTGTCTCGAATCCTGCCGCATTTATGTATGTGCATATATCAATCCTATCGAAGAACTCCACAGGTATGCGCTTTCTGTCTCCAAGTGAAAGTCTTAACTTTGTATCCCGTAAGGTTGTATTGACTGGTTCTACACCCGTTAGTGTCTCGAGTTCAGCATCTATTTGGATCTCTACATCTGTTATCCTCAACCCTCTCCAGTTTGTGTATACGTAGAGCGAGTCCATGTGGTAGTAGATTGTACAGAAGTTTGTTTCATTCACGAATCTACATTCTTCATCTCTTGAAACAAAGAAATCTACCTTAATCTCTGCAAAACCCTCAAAACTCTTGTAGCTACCGAACAAGAATCTCCAGCTATTATCGTCATCAGACACGAACTCTAGATCAATCACATCCGCTTTAACGATACTACCCGAACTACTTGACAGCGTGTATGTATAGTTGATGAGAACTCTATAAACATTGTATACATACCTTATGCACTCTGGATAACATATACCGAAGATGCACGTCCATCCACAGAAAGGCCCATACGTCACGTTCCCAACAATATCCACATCGATACTGTTTATAGTCACGTTCCCAAAAACAACAACATGATCGTAATCCACGACACTGACATTTACTGATACATCGCCATAGGGGGGAGGTGTAACAACATTTATCCAGACATTGTATTCTCCAGTACCTATCATTGGTATATCTAATAATATAGAAGCATTCTTTATGAAGAGCTCATTAGTAGTGTTTCTAACCGTATAGAAAGGATAGATAGCTCTAGGCGGAAAACATATATAGATAGATCTTGATGTTAAATTCTCTCTATCATCCTCTGTTACAGGTAGCATGTGTAGCTCGTATACGCTTCCGTTGTGAATCAGTCCAACCTGTACCAAGAGACCGAGCTTCATGTATTCAATGAGATATCTTGTTACATTCAATTGCGATAGATTCACGCTCAATATGTAGTCTGTATCTATACCCCCCAATATTTTGAGGAAATCAATTCTGTATACATCTGCATCAGATGTGTTTACTGTTGGACACACCGGCCGCAGTTTCTTTCCTACCCATATCTGCATTGGTGCATGCATTGGTGGGGTAACCGATGCTCTGTCGAGTAGACTGATTGTGTACGCGATTGCTAGAACGATTATCAGCGCTACAATGTATACCAAAAGCTTCATTTTTTCAACACCAGAGGCATTATTATGAGTAGAATTGATGCAAAAACAACAAAAAACTTGTATACTGAATGTATATGTGATGTAATTGCGATGTAGATAGCCAATGAGCAAAAAGGAATTGTTATAGCAAGTAGATGTACAACTATATTATTCTTTTTTCCTTGTTTTATCTTCTCTTTTCTCATCCTTGATCCAGATGAAGAAGAATCAAAAATAGAATCAAAAATAGAGTAGAGGGACATGAGGATCTTCGCCTCGATGCTCATTGATCCCTTCGAAAATGCCGATATTATGCCGATCAGACATACAATGCATCCCAGAACCAGTAGCTGTGCTCTACCCTCCTGCAGACCGCTCCACACGAAGATCAATGCTGTGAAGAAGTATATTATGTGCTTAACCTTAAGCATTCCGTAGATCCTTTCATTCATTATGCTGATGTCTTTTATCGATACGAACTTTCTGTACCTAGCCTCAAACACTGTCTCACCACCTTTGAGGCTAACTTATAAACTGGATACTGTTGTGGTGATGCGCTTGAAGTATGAGTGGTACATGTTGCAGGGTGTAAGCTTCACTATTCTACCGTATGATGAAAGAGACTCTGTTTTATCAGATTTCAGCGCGATGCTGGGAGCTGTCAGACATGGTGCCATGTTGGTTAGGAGAACCGTGAAGCCGTACGTGTACGGTGGATACGGGTTCACAGCAACAGAGACTGAGTTCTATTTGAGAGCTCCTGCGGGTTCGTATGTACTACACTTTAACGCTGTGAAGATCGGTGAACCGCCTAGGCCAAGGATTAAGAAGCTTTTGAATCCTCACACGCTCATGCTCGATGATCATCGATACGCAAGGGTTCTAGCTGTCTACAGATACCCATCGAGTCTACCCGAAGGCTTCCTATACGCGCTTTTTAGCGATGTATCGGAGGTGGCGATAATCTTCAGAGAGGTAGAGCACTCCAAAGCGCTATCCATGGTCGAGATCGCTAGGAAGAGGCGTTTAACGTCGCAGAGCAGTAGAGTTGAGGAGGCATGGGAAACAGAGGTGTTGGAGGAGCTTGCTACACGTATTCTATCTGGTTCACATCTATTCGAGTACTATTTACTCGTAACGATCACAGCTGGAAGCATCCAGGAGCTCTCTGTTAAGGAGAAAACAGTTAGAGCTCTCCTCAAGGGCTTTGGAATAGATGCTGAAGCTCCTCCAATCCAGAGAGACCTCTACAACCTAAACCCATGCTCATTCTTCTTCTGCATCGAGAAGCATTATACCGATGGGGAGAGCATTAAAGCACTGTTCCCATTGATCGATGAAGAACTATACGACACTAACGGCATCTTCCTGGGAATCAGTGGCACTGGTTCACCCGTTCTACTCGATGTCTGGGCCAGAGAGAATCTGAACTTCGTAATTATTGGTGTTACAGGGTCTGGAAAATCTATGACAGCGAAAATCTACCTCAAGCGACTTAGAGAGATCAACAACAATATAGTGTACATAGGTATCGATCCTGAATCCGAATACACTAAGGTAGCGCATGTTATTGGTGCACATGCAGTAGAGATACACGAGAATCAGCGTCTGGGATTAGATCCAATCAAACTGATGAGGGAGAACGCTCTCGAATTATCGCAGGTAGCTGATATATTAGCTGAAATGTACGGTGTGCCGGAGCACCTCCAGGGAGTTCTCAGGAGGGAGCTCTTCTTGAACGCAGACTTCGTCGACAACATAGTTGAGTTCGCCGGCTCAGTAAAAGACCCGGAGCTGAGCAGGTATCTGCAAGGCGCTACCGTTCCACCAGACTCCCTGGTATACGAAGGATCTCCACCGCCCTTGACCGGGAGCACAGTATTCGGATTGAAGAACGTTAAGTCTAAGCGTATGAAGATACTGATATCTGCTCTGATATCTGCCTACGCATACAATAAACTGCTGACGAAATCGCAAAAGTCTGTATTCTTCGTTGATGAGGCATGGCTCTTCATGGAGACCCCGAGCATCGTGGGGTTATTCGAGAACATAGCGAGAAGGGGGCGGAAGCATGGCGTTGCATTTATCTACATTTCTCAAAGGGCTGAGGACCTTGCTAGAACAGAGCAGGGAAGAACGATACTCGAGCAGTCAGCTACTGTACTACTGCTGCGGCAGGAGCCCGAAGGAAGGGATGCGGTCAAACAGATATACAGGCTATCGGATGCTGAAGCAGATTTCCTCGTCAATGCACCAGTTGGGAGCGGGATACTCAAGGCCGGGAGAAAAAGATTAACACTACAGGTGTTACCAACTGAGGAAGAGCTACAGATGTTCTCGACAACAGTATCTTGAGAAAAAAAATCTATAATTATATGGATATTTTCTGTCTCTCTCGATCTGAAGTAGTTTGATAATCTTCCTCATCTCTTCCTCTACTTCTTAAAGATATTTTCTGTCTCTCTCGATCTGAAGTAATTTGATGTTTGCTAACTTCTGAGCGAGCCATACTGCGTAGATATTCAAGTATTTCGATTATTGATGATATACGAGAAGCTTCCTCATCTCTTCCTCTACTTCTTAATTTACTCGCAACAGTTCTTGCTTTTTCGATTACACTACTAAACTTTTGTTCTATACTATCTATAGAACAGTCTTCAGGATATATGATGCAGCTCAGAAATCTATTGAATGCTTCAGTAGCGTCTCTAATAACCTCCTCAACTGCTTCATCAATTGATGAGTTGTTGTGTACCTCCTCTATATTCTCACCTTAGTATTCTACACACTTAGCTAGTTAATAGATTTTATGGTTTTTTATTCTGGAATATAGGGGATGATAGATATAATCTGTGTTGAACCTGTTTGATGAGTCTTCTCGATGTTGATATAGATATTCTGAACATCTTTGAGATCTCCTTCACATCTACACCTCTACCCATCAGAAGCGTAGACACTGTGTAGCCAACGGCATACCTAGACCTAGTACATTTCCCCTCGATAAGGGAGGGCGAAACCTTATACGCAACCTTTATACCGTATTCACATAGCTTTCTCACATCGTCTGGAAGCATCTTAACAACCCTTATAGACATTGACCTTCTTTCCGCAATCTCTACATCTTTTCTATTCTTCTCTATCTCAGTAATACTCTTTGGGATATATCTAATGATCTTAGAATAAGTCTCTAGCTTTGAGATATTTTGAGAAGATTCATAGATAATATCAACAACACATCCACAACTACTACAAACAATACTACCTCTCTCAAAATCCCAGACAAGAGCATTAGATAAACAATAAGGGCATCTATATAGCTGTGTAGCTACATACATAGCTATCTATGTATGTAGAGCTTAAAGTATTTAAAAGCTTTTCGAAACAATTGAATGGTAGAAGTATTCGACAAAATGCTTCGAAATTTTTATATTCTCCTAGAGAACGTAGATGATTGTATTCACGAATAAAAATCCGGTTTATAAGCAATATATTTATGGTGGTGATAGGATGAAAACGATTAAGCTTGTTCATTTTGATAAGGAAAGTGTTGAGGATGTCCCTATCGAGAGGATTACATCCCCATTAAAAGCCTAGGTGAGAGCTCTGACCAAGGTGGATCGTATACTAGTTGTCCGGGAAGATGAGAGCTACGAGTATGTCGCTCCCGAGGAAATTGTAGCTAGGCTTAAGCGCGAAGGAGACACTATTGTCGTGGAGTACGATGACTTCGTAAATCCCAGCGAAATTCTCATATACCCAAGATTGCTAGACTTTGACACTAAGACTAAGGAGATCGTGAACATTTATAAGGGGTATAGGGGTACGGGTAAACCACGGCTTTACCCGAAGTGCGAGCTCCTAGAGCGTGGAATCAATTACGTAGTTATTGAGAGATTTGATGGAGCTAGGTTCAGGATAAATCACGCCTTCCCCGGCGAAATCCTCTTGAACATACTGAACAATCCGGGTATCGCCCTATGGGACCTTATATCACTTGAAGTTCTGGTCTTCACGAAAGAGTACCCAGATATTACGGAAAAAGAGCTTCTCGACATAGTAGACTTTACGGTAGATATAGTAGGATACTATACATATGTTCTTGACTTAGTGGAGGCAATGTTCTAAGCTACAGTTATAAAATCCCTCATAACACTACGCATCCTAGCTTTGCTATTTGTGGTGGTAAGCGATTTTCTACTTGCTATTTTGACATGTATATTGCTCCTCTCCGGTAGCTTTATCCCGAGCTCGTGTTCTGTGAGGTGCTTTAATCCTTGGTAGAACTCTGATTTGAGAGATCTTACGTTTACTTTCAACTGCATCCACGACTGTGATCCGAGGTCTTTTGCGAATGTCTTGAACGCCTCCCACCTTGGATGCACTAGCTCTTGTTTTGCTTCTTGCTCCACTTGTCTCGCTCTATCGAAACCCTCCATAGTTGCTACTATCCTTGGTCCAAGCTCCTGCATCTCTCTTAGTGATTCAGATACACCTCTCTTCATCTCAGCTTCTGTTTTAGCATGTTTCACCATGCTCGGTGTTATGATTGGGGCAAGCTTCCCCGACTTTTGCTGAATCGGTGTTGCCGAGACTGTAGGCGTCCTCAGCTTGATTGTTTCTCCTCCTCGTGTTGGACCTCCACCTCCTGTTTCTCTCTTGAGTGTTTTCCCTAATGCTCCACCGAGTGCCGCTACTCCTCCCTTTAGAGCACCAGCTACTCCACCTACTGCCCCCGCCCCGAAGACCCCCAACACAGAGGGTAGTGTTCCAACTATCAATGGATACAATATGCCGAATATTATATCTTGGCCCGGCACAACCTTGTTCAGCACCACCAAAAACACAGCTGCTATTGGTCCAGCTATCATTAATCCAGCCAATAACGATGTTAAATGTTTCGCTATTCCTCTTAAACCTGGGTGAAGATATGCTATAGCTATTAATGGTGATGCAGATATGAGCGTTAGTATCAGTATGTATCTAATGTATACTGTAACACTCGCTATGAAGAGCGTTATAATCATGAATGCGGCATAGTTTGCTACAACAGGTACAAAGTAACCTACAATAACACCAAGCACTATCTGTAGCATTATCCATGTAAAAACCCATCCCAGGTTTATCCTACCGATT
>Ga0209394_1001420_pt1 | contig 14038 bp, 14 predicted proteins | sample JNZ201metaG_FD_184122 | JGI IMG/M metagenome (GOLD analysis project Ga0209394, IMG submission 184122) | Hot spring microbial communities from Jinze hot spring, China to study Microbial Dark Matter (Phase II) - JNZ 20120812A (SPAdes) (version 3) ... | reverse complement strand
AGAATGAACTCTGCCGAAACCGCTTGACTTAACACCGCCACACGGTGCTTTCGCATCACCGTAATGAACAACACACTCATTTACAAGAACAGAACCTGATTTTATCTTTTCAACTATTCTCTTTGCTCTCTTTTTGTCTTTCGTCCATACGCTTGCTGAAAGTCCATATTCACTTGAATTAGCCATTTCAATAACTTCATCCTCATCTTTAAACTTAACAATTGGAAGAACAGGTCCGAATGTTTCCTCCCTCATAAGAAGCATTGAGTTATCAACATCTGTTATCACCGTTGGCTCAAAGAAATAACCTTTTAATTCATTTCCGTTTTTATCTTTCGGATAAATTCTTTTCCCACCTGTTAAAATTTTTGCTCCTTTTGAGATTGCATCTTCAATTTGCTTTTCAATTATCATCAATTGTCTTTCGTTATTTATAGGACCAATTTCAACATCTGGGTCAAGTCCGTTGCCAATTTTAAGATTCTTTGTTTTTTCAACAACTTTTTCAACGAAGTCATCAAAAATTTTCTCCTGAACATAGCAAATTTCAACCGAGACGCATGTTTGTCCAGCGTTTGCAAAAGCACCCCAGACCGCAGAACTTGACACAAGATCAATATCAACATCATCAAAAACAATCATCGGATCTTTTCCACCAAGTTCAAGCGTCACAGGTATTGGCTTTTTACCAGCATTTTGCATTATTATTCTGCCCGTCTTTGTGCTTCCGGTAAACGAAATTTTATCAATGTGCGAATTAACAAGCGCTTCCCCTACATCGCCGAAACCAACCACAATGTTAAAAACTCCATCTGGAAAACCTGCTTCTTTGAAAATTTCATAAATTTTCAACCCAATCAAACTTGTATATTCCGATGGTTTGAAAATCACGCAATTGCCCGCAACAAGAGCAGAAATTATCGGAGCAATTGGAAGAAGCAAGGGATAATTCCACGGTGAAATAACCGCAACAACTCCAAGTGGTTCAAAATGAATATAGTTTCGTTTTAACCAGAACAATGGAATTTGAGAGCGAACTTTTCTCGGCTTTAAAATTTTCCTCGCATTTTTAATGTGAAACTCAAAAAGATCAAGCGTTGGGAAAATCTCCATTGAATATGATTCAAGGATTGGCTTTCCATTTTCAAGCGTTATCAACTTTGCAATTTCATCTTTTTCTCTGTAAAGAATATCTCTTGCATCTTTCAAAAGTTTCAATCTCTCGTCAATTGTCGTCGCTGACCATTTTCTGAAAACTTCTTGTGCCTTTTTTGAAATTTCAAAAACTTCTTCAACAGGCGTTGTGTCAATTTCAGCCAAAACCTCAAGCGTTGCTGGGTTTACTGATTTTAACTTCATTGCATCTCTCACCTATGTTTTTATGCTCAAAACCGAACCGAGCAATTTTTTTGTATATTCGTGGCTCGGTTCATAAAATATCTTTTCAATCGCACCTTTTTCAACTATTTTTCCAGAATACATAACGAAAGCCCTGTTTGCGATTCTTCTCGCAACTCCGATGTCGTGCGTAATAAATAAAACAGTCAATTTAAACTCCTCTTTCAAAACCTTTAAAAGTTCAATTATCTGAACCTGAACTGATACATCAAGCGAAGAAACAATTTCATCACAAATTAAAAACTCTGGCTGTAAAGAAATTGCCCTTACAATTGCACAACGCTGGAGTTGTCCCCCGCTCAATTGCGATGGATATTTTTTAAGTGTATCAGGATGAAGAGCAACAACCCTCATAAGTTGAACAACATAATCCTCAACAAGATTATCTTCAACAACTTTATGAAATTTGATCGCTTCAAAAATTTGATTCCCGATTTTGTAAATCGGATTAAATGTCGTAAATGGATCTTGAAAAATCATTTGCATTTTCTTTCGCATAGCCCTCAAATTAGATTTGTCAAGTTTAGTTATATCAATTCCATTGAAAAATATCTCACCTTCATCAGGTTCAATTATTCTCAAAATCAATTTCCCAAGCGTTGATTTCCCACTTCCCGATTCACCGACTAAAGCGCAAATTTCACGCTCATTTATTTCAATATCAACTCCATCAACCGCCTTTATAATCCTGTTTCCAGTGCGAAAATACTTCTTTAAATTATTTGCTCTTATCTTCTCCAAACTTATAAATTTTTTGTTTCCGAAATGAAAAACTGGGATATAACTCCTGCGGAAACAATGCTTGATGTTTCAGAGCGTAATCTTCTGCAACCAAGCGAGACAACATCAAAGCCTGATTCAACTGCTTTTTCAATCTCTTCATCTGTAAAGCCACCTTCTGGACCAATTGCAAGAAGAATTGAGCCAACATTTTTCAAATTTTTCAGATAATCATACAAAAGAACTCTGTTTAAAGATTTAACTTCGCTTTCGTGAAAAATAATTTTTTTCTCGTATTTTTCCAACGAAATAAACTCTTCAAACACAACTGGCTCAAAAAGTTCGGGTATAAACGCACGATTTGATTGTTTGCACGCCGAAAGAATTATCTTTCGCCACCTCTCTATTTTATTTGGTGAAATATCTTTTGGATTTTTTGAAACAATAACTCTTTCCGTGAGAACTGGAATTATTTGCCTAACTCCAATTTCGGTCAATTTTTCAAGTGCGAACTCAAATCTCTCTGGATTTTTCAAAAGCGCCTGCCCAACCGCAATTTCAACATTTAACTCGCCTCTCATAAAATTTTCCTCAATTATCTCGCACTCCGCATTATCTTTTGTTATCTTCGTAATCCTCGCCGTGTAAATTTTTCCAGTTCCATCAAAAAGATAAATTAATTCACCCACTTTTTTACGCAATACCCTGACAAGGTGATGGAATTCCTCACCATTTACAAATGCCCGATTCTTCTTTACATTTTTCGGCTCAATGAAAAAACTTTCCATCTAAAGTTTTTCTTTTGTTGCAAAATCAAATCAAAATTTCACCTGAATCATAAACACAATCTCGTCATTTTTAATATCAACTACTTCCTCAATTTTTCTGACATAGTTAAATCTAAAAACCAAATACTCCATCACTTTGGAATAAACTCCAAATGTCAACCATTTACTTTCTCCAGCCAAATTAATGTTGCTATCCCAGAGATCATATTTCAGAACTGGCTCAAAATAGTCAAAAATTTTGTAACTGAGTTGAAGATAATATCCCAACTTTTTGATGTTATCATCCTTTCCACCTATAAACTCGCCTCTAAAATGTAAATTTTTATTTACAAAATGACCGTCAAAACCAAATCCGTATCTTATCTTTTTCGCTATCCCCATCCTCCCATTTGAGCCATTTAAATAGCCAGCGTTGATTGTTAATTCATTTCCACTTGAAATTTTAAGATCATAACTTGCAAATGCAGTTAAATCTTTCTTCGTGTCGGAGTCGTCCATGTTTCTTGTGTAATCAATTGTCTCAAAAACTGTCCCTGCATTTTTATAAACGACCTCACCATTCCACACGCCAAGAGCGAAGCGAAAATTTTCCAAACCGGTATAAGAAACTTCAACTCCACGGTCTCTATCCGCAACAAGAGCAGAAACTACCTGAGAACGATAAACTGTCCTCCGATCGCTTGAAGATTCTTTCCTCTCAATTGACCAGTAATACTTAAACTGACCTGCTTTGATTTCTAATCCTTTTAACCCCGGGATCGGATCAAAAATCTCAATAAAATAATCTTTTAAAAATTTGTTAAAATCCATCTCTTTAAGCCCGACCTGAAGCTCTAATCTGATTTGTTTGGCGAGCGAACTGCTAAATCTCAAATTGATTGTCCCCGGAATAAATGTCTCTTTTCTTACATTTTTAAATTCAACGAGATAAGAATACTGGAAAAAGCCGTTGATTTTAGTTTGAGAAATTGAAATTGCGCTTGCAATCAACAGAGCAAGAAGATTGCACATTACTTTTGAGGGTTTCATTTAAAACTCAATTTTTATCTTAAATTTAACTTCACAAAATCTCTTTATCAAGCGAAGTCGCTCTTGATTTGTTGGGGTTGGAGCACTGGTCATACGAAATAGAGAAGAAAAGCAAGGTGTGAGTTTGGCATTAAACATTGTTGTTAATTTTTACACGACCGATGATTTCTATATCAACATCTGTTGGAAGTTCCGTGTATGAGATCACGCTTACATCCGGAAATGTTGAATGAATTAAACGATAAAAATAAAGCCGAACCGTTGCTGAACATATGACAACAGGCTGATAACCCAAACTTTTAGCTTTTTTTATGTTTTCATCCAAACTCAAATTAATCGCACGAATCACCTCTGGTGGAAGACCAAGCGTCGGTGTGGATTGAGAGCTCGTCTGTTGTAAAGATTGAGTTATAATCTCTTCTACTCTTGGATCAAGTTGAATTGCGTGGATCACACCGCTTTCGTCCTGATAAAGCCGTGCGATCGTTTCAGAAAGAGAATGCCTCACATATTCGGTCAAAACATCAACATTTTTCGTAACCCTTGAATAATCAAGCAACGCTTCAAGAATTGTAACCATATCACGGATCGGGATTCCTTCGTTTAAAAGATTTTGCAAAACTTTTTGAATTGTTCCTATGGGAAGGACATCAGATGTTATCTCCTCAACAAGAGCTGGATAATCTTCACGAAGATTTTCAATTAATGTCTTCGTATCTTGCCTGCTCAAAATTCTTCCAGCATTCTTCCTCAAAACTTCCATTAAATGAGTTACGATAACAGAAACCGGCTCAACAACAGTATATCCCATAACCTCAGCCTCTTCTTTCCTATGTGAAGGAATCCAATAAGCATCAAATCCATAAACTGGTTCTTTAACTTTTATCGCATCACGAATTTCATCAATTGCTGTCCCGGGATTCATCGCAAGATAATAACCCGGTTTTACTTCACCACTTGCAACTTTATTTCCACGAATCTTTATGACATACTCATTCGGCTCAAGATAAATGTTATCCCTTACTCTTATCGGCGGAACAATTAAGCCAAGTTCAAGCGCAAGCTGTTTTCTTACGCCGATGATTCGCTTAAATAAAGTCCCTCCCTGTTCTTCATCCGCAAGTGGAATTAAGCCATAACCAATTTCAACTTCAATTGGATCAACTTGGATCAACTTTTCAACTTTTTCCTCTTGTTGTGGAACTTGCTTTGGCTTTGCTTCAACAGGTTGTGTTTTTTCTTTTTCAGCCTTCGTCCCAAAATAACCTGCAACACCACTTATAACAGATAAAACAAGAAACGGAAGCATTGGCAAACCCGGAACAATTGCAAAAAATGCAAGAACTCCAGAAGCAATTAACAATGCTTTAGGTCTTTGAAAAATTTGTCCTTTTATCTCAACATCAAACTGATTTCCAGAAGCACTCCTTGTCACGACCATTCCAGCGGAAACCGAAATTATCAAAGCTGGAATTTGTGAAACGAGCCCATCTCCAATCGTGAGAAGAGTGTAATTTTGAAGTGCTTCGGAAAAGCTCATACCACGCTGTAATACACCAATTATCAAACCGCCGATTATATTCACAACAGTTATTATCAATCCAGCGATTGCATCGCCACGAACGAATTTACTTGCGCCATCCATAGCCCCGTAAAACTCCGCTTCCCTTTGAATTAGCTCTCTTCTTCGTCTTGCCTCGTCCTCGGTTATAAGCCCTGCGTTTAAATCCGCATCAATGCTCATCTGTTTCCCGGGCATTGCATCAAGCGTAAATCTTGCAGCAACTTCCGCAATTCTACCTGCACCTTTCGTTATCACGACAAATTGAATTACAACAAGAATTAAAAACACAACAAAACCAACAACATAATTTCCCTTTACGACAAAAGAACCAAAAGCAAAAATTATCTTTCCAGCATATCCATCTGCAAGAATTAATCTCGTTGAAGCGACATTCAAACTCAATCTGAAAAGTGTAAGGATAAGTAAAAGCCCCGGAAATACAGAAAGTTCAAGTGGACTTGTGATATACATTGAGATCAAAAGCACGACGATTGAAAAGGTGATGTTAAATGCAATTAAAATATCAAGCAAAAAAGGTGGCAATGGCAAAATCATAAAGACAAGAATTGATATAACTGCAACAGCAAGCAAAACATCCGTATTTCTTGCAAGATTTTTCATCAAACCTTTCTATCTTTCTTTTTCAAACTGAAAACATAAGCGAGAACTTTTGCAACCGCTTTATAAAGTTGCGGTGGAATTTCTTCATCAATGTCAACCATTTTATAAAGTGCTTGCGCAAGTGGTTTATCTTCAACGATTGGGACTCCATTTGCCTTTGCAATTTCTTTTATCTTTTCTGCAATCAAATTCATTCCTTTTGCGACGACCTTTGGAGCATTCATCTTTTCCGCTTCATATTTCAAGGCAACCGCAATATGCGTTGGGTTTGTTATGACTACATCCGCCTTTGGAACTTTTTGCATCATTCTCATTCGCACAATCTCTCTTTGCCTTCTTCTGATTCTTGATTTAATAAGCGGATCACCTTCAAGTTCCTTCATCTCTTCTTTTATTTCCTGCCTTGTCATTCTTAACTCTCTTTCGTATTCCCACTTTTGAAATGCGAAATCAAAAATTGAAATTAAAAGATAAACCAGCCCTGTTTTAAGCATAAGCGAAAACCCTGACCTTGCGATAAATCCAGCAACATCCCCAATGTCTGAATCCATAAGGATTAACACATCATCAACGAGTCCTTTCAAAACAATGTATGCGGTTAAGCCAACTGCACCGATTTTGAAAAATCCCTTCGCAAGTTCAAATAAACTTCTTCTTGAAAACAAAATTTTCTTTATCCCACTTGCGGGGTTTAACTTTTCAAAATCAAATTTCAACGATTCAAGCGTAAAAACATATCCAGTTTGCGCCACACTTGCACCAACTCCAACAAGCATGAGAAAAATTATAAACGGAAGAAAGTTAAGCCCCAAAAATGCGAAAACACCCCCAGCATAATTTGAAATTTTATCCCTTGAAACTTCAATCGCATAAGAATTTGAAAGCACATATTTTGTAAAGTTTGCGATTTTCTCGTATGCATAATTTCCTCCGAAATAGAAAACAATTAAAGAAGTTAACAGAACAATTGCTGAACTTAACTCGTAACTTTTTGCGACTTTACCTTTTTTCCTTGCGTCTTCCCTTCGCTTTGGCGTCGCTTGTTCAGTTCGCTCTTGAAATTCCTCCGCCATTTCAAGCACTGATTAATTTTAAAAGATCAATCAAATTGCTTTCAAAAGAGAAAAGAAGTTTTTTGAAGACAAAGACAAAAAACGGCATCGTTATCATCATCGCAAGAAAACCAATGATGATTTTGACAGAAAAAGCAAACATAAAGATGTTCATCTGCGGAAATGCCCTTGACAAAATTCCAATAGTTATATCGGTCAAAAACAGAGCGACAAGAATTGGCGCACTTATCTTAACAGCAGAGATAAAGACGAAAGTGATCAACTTCGTCCCCCAACTCACAAGTCCAGAACTAACAGAAAAACTTGACACTGGAATTATCTCAAAACTTGACTTCAAAACTTGAATTAAAAAATGATGTCCGTTCAACATAAGAAAAATCACAAGTGCGAAATAATTTTTAAACTGGCTCAATGTCGGCATCGGCTCTGAATGTTCAGGGTCAAAGGCGGTTGAAGTTGAAAAACCAATATCAAAACCTATCAAATGCCCAGCAAATTGAACAGCGTAAAAAATTCCCCAACTTGAAAACCCAATTATCAACCCAACCATAACTTCCTTCACGACAAGAATTATGAAACCAAGAATTTCAACAGACAAATTCAAATTTACAGAATCAACGATGAGAAGAAAAATGTAACTCAAAAAAATGCTCAACCAAAATCTTAATTGAAATGGCACTGATGAATGTCCGAAAAATGGTGCGCTTGAAAGCAAACTCAAAACCCTGACGAAAATCAAAACAAAAGCGTAAAATGTTGAAAAATAAAACTCCATAATTTACCTTGCGATGTTTGGAATTTGATTGAATAATTCTTTTGTGAAACTTATCATCACATCAATTATCCACGGGAGAGCGATCACAAGGACAACAGCTATGACGATAAGTTTCGGGACAAAGCTCAAGGTCATCTCATTTATTGATGTTGCAGATTGAAAAATTGAAATTATCAATCCGACTATTGCAGATGCTATTAAAACGGGCGCTGAAACGAGAAAAGCGGTGAAAAATGTCTCTCTCGCAAGATGAATTACAAATTGTTCTGTCATTTTAAATTACTTTTTAATTTGACATCAGCGAAAACTTTGAATCAAAGATTGCACAACAAGATGCCAACCATCAATCAAAATGAAAAGCAAAATTTTAAATGGCAATGAAATCATAACTGGCGGAAGCATAATCATTCCCATTGACATAAGCACACTTGCAACGATTAGATCAATCATCAAAAATGGAATGTAAATCAAGAAACCAATTTGAAACGCAATTTTCAACTCACTTATTGCAAATGCTGGGATGAGAACATATGTTGGGATTTCATCTCTGTTATTTGGTTTAGGCAGATTCGCCATTGAAACAAAAAGAGCGAGGTCATCTTCACGAACCTGTTTAAACATAAATTCACGAATTGGTTTTACAGCTTTTTCATAAGCTTGCGCCTGCGTGATTTCGTTTTTAAGATATGGTTGTATCGCATCGTTGTTAATTTTTTCCCACACGGGAGCCATTATAAAAAATGTAAGAAACAAAGCAAGTCCCACAAGAACCTGACTTGGTGGCATTTGTTGAACTCCCAACGCTTGCTTCAAAAAATGAAAAACAACAATTATTCTTGTGAAAGATGTCGTCAATATAACTATTGCAGGGGCAAGCGAAAGAATTGTCATCAAAAACAAAATCTGTAAAGTCACCGCAACATCGCCAGATTTATCCGCTTTCCCAACCTCAACCGTTATCTTTGGGATTGGAAATGAAATTTGCTCACTTGATTTCGTTTGTGCATTTAACCCAGAAACAAGAAACAAAAAGATAAGAAACCAGAAAAAGACACGCATTTAAACAGCACCTCCCTTTTTTGAAATAATAAATTTTCCATTCTTCTTCACACCAGAAGAATAAATCTCGTCAAGAACCCTGATCATTTCTGGCTCATTCAACTCGGATAAAACGCTGATTGAATTTTCACTTACTCCAAGAACAAGAACTTTGTTTAAAACTCTGACAATGTAAATTGATTTTCTCGGTTGAATCTGCAATTTTCCATAAATTCGCATAATAAGACCCTGTTGGGAAGAACCTGAAAAATTTGGATAAAATTTTTTCAGAGCGTAAAACAAAACAGCCATAAGAAAAAGTATCAAAGCAAAGGATAAAAATGTCTTGACGATCACCCAACTCATTTCACTTCTTCACATTTTTTATTCTCTCTTCAACTGCAACAAGATTCGTAATTCTAATCCCAAAATGTTTATCAATCACGACGACCTCACCTTCGGCAATTTTTTTGCCATTTACAATCACATCAACTGGCTCACTTGCAAGTTTATCAAGTTCAATCACAGAACCACGATCAAGTTCAAGTATATCTTTTATGACCATCGTCGTTCTACCAAGTTCAATTGAAACAGGCAATGTCACATCAAGTAGGAGTTCAAGTTTGTTATTTATAATTTTTTCTTTTGATGTTTCTTGCTGTGGCAGATTCTCAAAATTTTGAAATTCTGCGTTTTTAATTTCTTGCTCCTTCTCCATAGTTAGACCTCTTCATTGTTTGCAATTCTTGTTATTTTAACCGCTTTTTTCCCTCCATAAACTCCAGGTTTTCCGTAAAGTTTCAATTTCCCTGCGATGAAAATTTTAACCTCTGAATCAATCCTCGTGTCAAGCAAAATTATATCACCGGGGTTCAAATTTATGAGATCAGAAATTGAAATTTCGCTTTGCCCAAGTTCAACGCTTATAGGTATTCTTGTGGTTTTGATTTTTTCAGCGATGTATTTTGAATATTCTTCTGCTGTGTGTTTTCTTACGCCCATAAATTTTTGAAGCGTCATCTTTGCAAGCGAATCTTCAATCACGAAAACAGGATAACATATGCTCATTCTGTAATTCTTATCAGCAAGTGATACGATAAAAGATATGACAAGGACAATTTCGCTTGATGGAGCAACTTGAACTATGTCGGGATCACTCTCGTATTTTGTGATTTTGAATTTGAAATTATCAATTATGCTCCATGCTTTTTCAAGTTCGGAAGTTGAACGTTCAACTATGCCACGGATTAAACTTTGCTCAATTTGTGTCAAAGCCCTTGAAAATTTTTTATTTCCCGAACCATTCAAATCCCCACCACCAAGCAATCTTTCAATCAAGACAAATGAAAGTTCAAGTCCAACTTCAAAAATTATCTCACCTCGTCCATCTCCGGCGTCAAGCGTGAATATAACGCTTGGCTTTTCAATTGAGAGTATATATTCGGAGTAAAAAAGTTGATCAATATTCTCAACTTGAATTGTAACTGGAGTTTGAAGTCGGCTCGTAAGATAATATCCAAGGGCTTCTGCAAAATTTTGATGGATTGTTTGAATTGTTCTGATTTGATTTTTTGAAACTCTGCTCGGTCGCCTGAATTCATAAGGGACAATTTCTTTCTCTTCCTGCTTTGAAATCACTTCGCCAGGAGATTTGCCTGCGCTTAAACCAGCAAGCAAACTGTCTATTTCCTGCTGCGATAAAATTTCAGGCATAATAGTTCAACCTATTGAATTATAAATTTGCTGAAATAAACATTTTGAACTCTTCCCTGTGTTAATATCTCATCAATTTTTTTAGCTATTTCACGCCTCAGGTCTTTTCGCTTCGTCACATCGCTTAATTCTTCAAGTGTCTTGCTTGATAAAACATTTATCAAAATATCATTTACAATGACTTCCTTACTTTGAATCTCTGCAAATGCTTTTTCATTCGTGACTTCTATTCCAACGCTTGTTAAAAGATACCTTAATCCCCCAGTCCCAGCTGGATTGACGATTAAATCCTTAACAACAAAGAGAAACTCCGGATGTGAGATTGCATATTCTGACTCAGTGATTTTATAATCATCCGCAACTTTTCTTTCTTGGATTTGTTCTTTCTGCGTGTTTTCTTTTTTGACATTTGATTCTGTTTGCCCTGCATTACTTTTTGAGTTTAAATCAAGAACGAGAAGATAAGCGATAATTATTTGAAGTAGCACAATAGGAATAGCAACGAAAAAGATCGTCCTTTTACTTCCCTTATGCGAAGTTTCGTTTTGACTTTGCTGAACCTGTTGCTGTTGAAGTTGAACTTTGTCTGCCATTTTCAAGCCGATTTTATTTAACTTTCAAAGAAAAATAAAATCAAAGCCCGTGCCATTTGAATTTTTCGTCAAATTTGAAATTTAAAATGGGAGTGGGAAATCTTGCTGGCTAATATTCTTCAAATGAATGAGATTATTGGACAGGAAATAAAAAAGCCCCGGCTTAAAGCCGGGGCTTTGCGGGGATTATCTCTTCCCGGGGTTGAGTGTTTTAGCCTGCGGTCGTGGGTCTTGATTTGCACGAGCCCAAATTATATACGCCTCCATTGCCTTCAAACGTGGGTCATCCTCTTTCAACGGTTTGCCTTCCATAGGATTCTCAATGCACCAATTGATCATATCACGAAGCAAAGCAACTTTTTTAAGCTGAATCTGAAACTTCGGGTATGTCTCAGGATGTGTATCAGTTGCATCGGGATGGCACATATCACAGGAAATTCCATTTGTCCCAAGCGATGGATCATGAAACCATTTGTAACCTTCCTCAATCATAGCTTTAAGTTCCCTTTCCCATATCAATGAATCTCTGCGTGTGAATTTGGTTGATTGATATTTCTTCTGCTGTTGATAAGTAGCAAGAAGCATACTTGCTACTTCTTGCGCTTTTTCTTTTGGCATAACTTCATTTTTGCTTACATCATTTAAAACGACCTGTGTTTTACCATCACACGCAGTTATTACCTTCTTATCTGATTTTTTCCCATCTTTGCCACCTTCAATTGCGGTTAAATCATTTTCGCCAGTCAAGAAAATTGCAACCACAACAAGAAGAAACAGGGTGAAAAATTTTTTCAGCATAACAAATTCCTCCTTAAAATTTTATTTTTAAAACGATGGATCAGCTGGAACTGGTGGAACTTCCTCCTTTCCACCTGATTCAAGATATCTTGCGGTGACTTTCATCGGTTCTCTGCTCCAAAGGTTATAAATTTTATTTGCTTTTCCATTTGCGAGAACCTCAACAGTTCCATCACCGCAACCATCAAATTGATCAAATGGATCTGCCCTGTTCATTTTAATTGTCAGTTTTGGAAGTCCCGTTGGAGCATATGGCCAAGGCCAGGCGGTTGAAAGCATCCCATAAAAGTTTATGTTTCCGATCTTGTTGAAAACTGGTTGATGCGTATGACCGTGGATAACGGTGACATTCTTAAATGGTCTAAGCAATGCTTGAACCTCTTCGGCATCATCTGTCCAGAAGTTCCACGGCTTGTAATACTTGTAAAGTGGTGAATGCGAAAACACAACTATCGGTGTATCCTTTGAAACTTTCGCTAAATCCTGTTTTAACCATTCAAATTGCTTTTTACCAACATCACCATAACCTCTTCCAACCGTAAACGGTCTTCCTTTCGGATTGTCAAGTTGAGCCATAAACTTCATTCTTTCCATCGGCGTCATCTTTGACTCAGTCCAGTAATCATCAACAAGCACAGAATTTAACACAATAAAATGCACTCCCTTATGATCAAATGAATAATACGGTTGACCGAAAAGCTCAATCCATTTTTCTCCAAGATCAAGATACCAATCGTGTTCTCCAACCATCATATAAAGTTTCGGTTTGAGTTCGCTTAAAATTTCCTTTCCAAGCTTTAACTCCTCTGGTTGACCAAGTTGTGCAAGATCCCCACCGAAGAGAACAAAATCTGGCTGTGGGTCAAGGGCATTTACATCTTGAACTGCTTTTAAAGCTGCTCTCACAAATCTTTCGTTCAATTTTCGCTCATAAAGATGCGTGTCCGAAATATAAGCAAATCTAAATTTGACCTCCGTTCCACCGCCCTGTTTTGCTTCAACTGCTTCAACAATTTGGAAGGAATGCGGTGGGAACTGATTTTTTGCAAGCGCAACCGCAGCAGATGCCATCGCAACTTTAAGAAATTGCCTTCGGTTCAACTTCGGCAACATCTTGAAAAATTCCTCTCTTTCCTTCAAATACTGCTCTTCTTTTCTCTCGCTTGGCATTTTCGGCATAATGATTGCACCTCCTTTTGTTTGTTATTTGTTTTCTGGAAAATCTTTTGGAAATTCACCTGTAAGCGTCTTCAAAAATTCCACAAGATCGTTCATCTCTTCATCTGTCAAGTTCAGCGGTCTCATCTCGCCAGAAAGATTTGGATTTTCATTTCCACCACGATTATAAAATTTAATTACATCAAGAAGAGTTGCTTCGCTACCATCGTGCATGTATGGAGCTGTAAGTTCAACATTTCTCAAAGTTGGGGTTTTAAAAGCACCAATATCTTTGGGGTTAAATGTCACGAGAAATCTCCCAAGCTCTGAATATGCTGGATCAAGCGCAAGTTCGTCAAGTTTTCTCTTATCAAGTTGTCCCTGCTTGGCAAGTTGCTCGGCTTTTCTGGCAAGTTCAGCAAATCCCTCTTTATTCATCGCAACGCCAATGTTGTGATATTTGTTGTCCGTGAAGAAAGGATTTGAACGGTTAAATTCGTGGCAGGTTATACATCTTGCTTTACCTTGGAAAAGTTGCCACCCACGCTTTGCTGATTCACTTATTGCATTTTGATCACCAGCAATAAATCTGTCAAACGGTGAATTTCCAGTCAAAAGAGTTCTCTCAAAAGCGGCGATCGCCTGTGCAACTCTGTCAATTGTTATCTCACCACCGAAAACTTTTTTAAACGCATCCACATACTCTGGAATTCCTTTTAATTTCTTAACAACCGCATCATGATCTGGCATCCCCATTTCAACTGGATTGA
>Ga0209394_1001416_pt1 | contig 14061 bp, 10 predicted proteins | sample JNZ201metaG_FD_184122 | JGI IMG/M metagenome (GOLD analysis project Ga0209394, IMG submission 184122) | Hot spring microbial communities from Jinze hot spring, China to study Microbial Dark Matter (Phase II) - JNZ 20120812A (SPAdes) (version 3) ... | reverse complement strand
CTCATACGAAATCAATTCGATAAAGCGTAGCGGTCTTCTGTTTACAACCTGAACTAACCCGCCATATTTAAAGAATATTGGTATGCCGGAATGAATTAATATTCCATCAATTGTTAAATCGCAGACTGTGAAAAGAGCAATCTTGCCTTCAGGAACAAATATGTTTTGATATTCTTCGTTCTCATCCAGAATCTTAATGTAGGGGGCTAAGAGCAGATTTGTCTCACGAAGCATGTTTACCACCTCTATAATTTTATCGTAATAATCTTTATCCACAATCGAAATATTTGCGACAACCAGCCCGCTATCGGTTGCCAAGTCATATGTAACCGAGTAAGCCATCGAAAGGAAGCGCGTTATAACGAAGCCGATTCTTTGTGAAACTAAGCTCCTACTTAACTCCTCAAGACCCTTCTCAGTTATAGTCCTTCCACCCTTCTCATGCCCGGAAACCAATCCCCTAAGCTCCAACATTTTAAGATGATATCTTATGGTCCTCTCGCTTAAGAAAAAACCTCTCTTCTCAAGCTCCCGTTTAATGAAAGTTGACCCTACGGGCTCCATCAACTCACTCAAAATCCTCAATATTTCAATTTCCTTCCTTGATATTTCATTAGATCCCGCCATATATCGGCGTCTCCAAACTCATTTCCTCACATTATTTTATGTTATATCAGCCTTTTTTATCCATATAATAATTTTCCATTTTTGTGAAGCCATATCTGCCTAAAACTCGCCCGGAGATGCTGCTGAAGATAAAAACTAATAGGCCTAACTGATGTTGAGCGACTCCTTTACGCTGAGTAGCTGAGTGAAGAGACTGCCAGTAAGAACCTTAGAGTGTTAGTTCTTCAGAGACTCTAAGTCAGTTAGGTGAAAATAGTTATCAAACATGAGAGTAGAAAAGATGCCGTCAGCTACCAGAGGCTTTGGCACATATGATGAGACGCTACTAGTAACAAGTGGCATACGCGCGGACACTTAGACATAAAAGTCTTTGAAACCAGCGGAATAGGCCTAGCCTTAGTAAACAGTAAAGAATAAACAAAAATAATTGTTGAGACGAGAAAACTATTAGAATGTCTAATAGATTGAAATTTACTATCCTTCCCAGTGGTTAATGATCGGCATTTTCCATCCTATGCCAAACGCCTTTGGTGTGATTTTCACGCATGGTGATGCTTGCCTCCTTTTGTATTCAGCCCTCCTGAATCTCATGTAAATGTCCTCTACAACTTCTCTTGGATAGCCCATTTCAATGAGCTCACGTTTACTCTTCCTATTCTCCACCATTTCATCCACCATTGGGCTGACAACGCTGAAATCAAATGGATCATATTGTCCCTCCTTCAGTTCAGGTGAAGGTTTCTTCTTAAAAACTCTTTCAGGAATTATTTCTTTTCCAGCTTTTTTGTTAACATGTCTCGCCAACTGATAGACTTCAAGTTTACTTACATCTCCAAGGGCACCTATCCCGCCAACCATATCACCATATAACGTGCAATAGCCAAGGGCAAGCTCAGTCTTATTCCCAGTATTTATAACGAGTATTTTTAAATCTTTAAGTCGATTGGATATGTCCATAAGAATATTTCCTCTTATCCTTGGCTGTATGTTCTCATCGGCAACTGGGTCATCGCTCTCTTTTACTAAGCCAAAATATTTTCTTATTTCCTCTAAAGGCTTCTCCATGATCCTTTGGTAACTCTCAATTATTTCCTGGATTGGGATCTCTATAAAGAGTATTCCCAGGTTTTCAGCTACTTTTCGGGCATCTTCCTTACTATGCTGACTTGAATATTTAGAGGGCATGTAAACTCCTATAACATTTTCTCTTCCCAACGCCTCCACCGCAATGCATGCAGTTAAAGACGAATCGATACCACCACTCATCCCAACAATAGCTTTCTTAAACCCGGTTTTTCTGAAGTAATCGCGTATACCCAGCATAATTGCGTTAAACATTTCCTCTTCTCTGCAATATGTGGGGGGTTCAACTTTTTTAGCAGTCCCATCTCGTAAGTTAATATCCGTTATAACTAGGTCTTCCTCAAACTGTTTGCCTAACGCTATTAAGTCACCATTTCTATCTACTGCTAAGCTTTGTCCATCAAAGACTAATTCGTCTTGACCGCCAACCATATTAACGTAGAAAATGGGGAGCTTGTTCCTTCTAGCCTTCTCCTGCAATAATTTCATCCTAATAAATCTTTTTCCAGCATAAAAAGGGGATGCTGAAAGATTGAGGATTATACTAGCGCCTTTAGCAGCTAAGATATCCGTAACCTTTATAGGATATTCTTCGTCCCAAAGATCTTCGCAAATTTCGATGCCAAGGATAATTTCTTCCTCACCAAAACTAACTCTCACGGGGTTAACTTCCTTTGAAGGCTTAAAGTACCTGGTTTCATCAAAAACATCATAGGTTGGCAAAAGCGTCTTATAGACAACTGCAATAAGATTATTTCTTTTGAAAACGGCCGCGGCATTATAGAGGTCTCTATTCTCATAATCCACAAAACCAACTACCCCTACAATCTCCTCATTCATCTCATTTATCATCGCTAGTAACATTCTTTTGTTCTCTTTCACAAATTCCTTTTCATACAATAAATCCATCGGAGGATAACCAGTGACAGCTAGCTCTGGAAAGACAACTATATCCGCGTCATGTTTTTTAGCCATCCTAATATACTCCTTAATCTTCTCAATATTTCCTTTAATGTCGCCTAACGTCGGATTTATTTGCGCCATAGCGATCTTCATTGCCGTTTCCTCCAAGAGAAGGTAGGAAAGGGTTCAGATCGCGATTTTAAATCCGCTTTCTGTCCATTTTTTAATAGTCAAGGTATTTTATTATCTCCCAAGGCGTTATGTATAGACAGTATTGGTTCCAGTCGTTTGTTTTGTATTCAATGAATGCATCAAAAATATGGCTTCCTAAGGTTTGGTGTATAACTTCGTCGGATTTCATCTCTTCTAAGGCTTCTTTAAGCGTTGTTGGTAGCTCCTTTATTCCAAGAGTCCTCCGTCTTTCCGGGTTCATTTTATATACGTCCTCATCCACCGGGTCGCCCGGGTCAATCTTCTTCTTTATACCATCAAGCCCGGCCATTAGAAGACACGAGAATGCTAAGTATGGATTACATGATGGATCAACACCACGATACTCCAGCCTTTTTTGGGGTGCATACCGCTTTCCCCTATAGTAGACAGGGATTCGTATTAGAGCCGACCTGTTGCGGCGGGACCAAATTATGTAAATTGGCGCCTCAAAGCCTGGAACGAGCCTTTTATAGGAGTTTACTGTTGGGCAGCATACGGCTGTTAAAGCTCTAGCATGCTCTAAAAGACCGCCAATAAAATATCTTCCAGTTTGGCTAAGCTCTGCGTATTCGTCGCTTTCGTCATACATTATGTTCTCTTGACCCCTCCATAAAGATATGTGAGTATGCATTCCGCTAGCATTATCAAGATAAACAGGTTTCGGCATAAAGGTGGCTATTAAACCATATTTTCTGGCAACATTTTTCGCTACAAACTTATAATAGATCACTCTATCAGCGGCCTCAACAAGTCCGCCAAATCGGAAGTTAATTTCAATCTGCCCAGCTGTCGCAACTTCATGATGATGCTTTTCAATTTTAAAGCCAAAATAGTCTTCGAGAATTGATGAGACCTCATTACGATATTCGAGTGTTGTATCTTCTGGCGGCGGTCTAAAGTATGCCTCTTTTGGCCTAATAAAATATTTTCCAGGAGTGATTTCAGGAGATTGCGGGATAACTCTCGGCGCGCCCCATGAGTCACCCTCACCTCCCCTTGGACTAACCCATGGATCCCAGGCAAGCTTTGTTGGATCCAGTGAAGTGAAGAGAAAATACTCAATTTCAGGGGCAAAGTACGCGGTATAACCCATATCCTCCGCAGCCTTCACAGCCCTCTTTGCAACATATCCCCGAGGGCAAACCTCTGAAAGACCACCACCATAAGCCTCATATACGTCGCCTAAAACTATGGCGCTCTTCTGACTTTCATCGCTCATCCAAGGCAATATTGCCAGAGTATTTGGATCTGGCACGTATCTCATATCTGACTCATTAATAGACTTGAACCCTCTTATTGATGAACCGTCAAAACCCAAACCGCTAGTGAATGCATTTCCTTCCAAGTATTCTCTTGCAGGCACAACCATGTCATGTATTAACCCGCGTATATCCGTAAACGTTGAATGAACCCACCTTATTTTATTCACCTTTAGTATTTCCAAAGCCCTTTTAATTATTTCGTTATTTTCCAAGATTTTCACCGCGTAAAACAGAAATACCTTAATATATAAACATTTACTAAATACTTCCATTATAAGGAAAATAATTATATAATTTCAAAATATTGTGAATAAATATTCATTTAAAAGAGGAATTTTTATATTTTTATTAACCGAAAAGGCTTGGTGTTCACTTAAACATGTTGCTTCTTTGCTTTCTAAAACAGATCATGAGACAAAATCTTCGATTGTTCTGTTTAGGGTTATTTCGGCGATGTTTCGGCAGTATTCTATGATTCTCCTTAATGCATCGATTATAAGCCCTAAGGTTAATGCTATGTTTGGATCCAGTTTTTTAGCAAATATCGCTACGGCAATATTTCTTTCAATGTCACTATATTTCTCTATTTCTGAGAGGATTTTGTCGGCTTTCTCATAGTCTCTCTTGAACATTGCCTTTAATGATTCCTCATACGTTTTATGCATTAATGAACAGAAATCACTGATTTGCGCATATATTTCTTCATCTAGTGGCTCCTTTGAAATGAGGATTTCATCCTCTATAAGCTTCTTAAGTGAGGATATATTGTTGGCTATGTACAGGGCATTGCTAGCTATACTCTTTAAGTCGTTAGCGACTATTCTGTAGCCTAAGAACTCTTTAGGGCTTTTAAACCCTAACTCTTTGAATAAACCGCGTTCCAAGTGATATTTTAATTGGCGGATTACGTAAAGATTCAGCCTATTCACGTCATTATACGTGTCGGAAATGGCTTTCATAAAATTATTCCCCCTACTTTTTAATGCTGTGATTACCTCTCTATTAGCTGCGAGAGCTAAAACAGCCATTCTTCTAATTGCCATTTCAACTGGTAAACTTGAGTGGTTTATTAGGATTCGAATTGTAATCTCATTTTCACTCTCATCAATTATCTCTGAGCCGAGGAGATCGTTCTTAACAAGATCATTTACTGCGGCCCTATGCTTTTGAAGACAACTTTTATCCTTAAACCTCAGATGTATAATGTCCGCTCCCACAACATATAGCGACGTTATCTTCCGGCATAGAGATTCAGAGTTATCCTCTGGCTTAACATAAAGCCAATACTCCTTTAATGCAGTTTTCTCAGACCCTCGATCTTTAAAAGACTCTCTAGGAATGAGGAGTGCCGACCCGTCCTCTAACACCTTAAATATGATTTCGCTCCCCTTACCTATTTTCATCTCATGAATCCACTCTTTCGGCAAAGATATTATGAAAGAGCCTCTGCCTACGCATTGAACTTTCCTAGATCCTAAATCCCTCTCCATATATTATTCCTCAAATGAATATATTTCACATATTTTAAACGAATTATTAATAATAATTTCCATAAATATAAATGATTTCGGCTATTTTTATATAGAAAAATATACCTTTAAAGCAAAAGGTAAAAGGCGCTAAGACGCGAGGAAAAATTCTAAAGCCTACTTCCTAAGGTGATTGTAATGTATGCTAAAAGTAGGCAGATAAGCCATCATCATAATGATGATAAAATCTTCAGTTCATGTGCTCTTTTTGGGATGATTAATCTTACAGGAGTAAGATTTACTTCTAGAGAGCCTCTCCGTGCAATCTCCTCTATGCGTGAGCGGGGAAACGGTCTTGGCGGAGGCTTTGCTATATATGGCATATACCCCGACCTTAAGGATCTCTACGCATTTCATGCAATGTATATGAATTTGAAATCAAAAGAGAGAGCCGAAAAGATTCTGATGAGAGATTTCAGAATATTGCTTAGTGAAGAAATCCCCACAAAGGGTAGTAATAAACTTCCCAATCCTCCCATTTTCTGGAGATATTTTCTTGAGCCAGAGCCTTCAAAAATTAAGGATGAATATGTGGATAGCGATGAATATGTTGTTAAAAGGGTTAGGAAGATAAACATTGGAGTAAAGGGGGCTTACATTATTTCAAGCGGAAAAAACATGGGGGTCTTTAAGGGCATTGGTTTCCCGGAAGATATTGCGGACTTTTTCTACTTAGACGAGTATGAGGGGTATATGTGGGTCTGCCATGCAAGGTTTCCAACCAACACTCCGGGATGGTGGGGTGGAGCCCACCCGTTTAATATACTGGATTGGTCAGTGGCACATAATGGAGAATTATCGTCCTATGGCGTAAATCGTCGCTACCTTGAGATGCAAGGGTATAAATGCACTATGTGGACTGACACTGAAGTGCTTGCATACGCATTCGATTTGCTTGCAAGGAGACATAGGATACCGATTAAATTAATCGCGAAGATTCTAGCACCCCCATATTGGGAGGAGATAGACTCTATGGAGATCAAAGAGAGATTAATGTTCACGGCCCTAAGAAAAGTTTATGGCAGCCTTATGATGAACGGCCCATTCTCAATAATAGTTGCACACCATGGCGAAATGATAGGCTTAACGGATCGAAAGAAGTTAAGGCCCCTAACAGCGGGGATAAAAGGTGACTTCCTATATATTTCCTCTGAAGAAGCAGCGATCCGCTTAATATCCCCTAAGCTTGATAAAATTATACGCCCATCTGGCGGCGAGATGATTATTGGTAGAATTAAGAGTCCACAGTCTCTAGAGGTCCCCCCGCTTATTAGGAGGGAACATATTTAAAATGAGAACTTATCTACTACCAGAATATATCGTTGAGAGAGATGATTTAAAATGCACAAGATGTAAAATATGCATAGAACAATGCACGTATGGAGTCCACTATTACAACGCTGCGAAGAATATTATTGAGAGTAGAAGTGAGCGATGCGTAAACTGCCTAAGATGCGTGCTCTTTTGCCCAGTAAATGCGATAACTGTTAGAAGAAACCTTAACGCCTATAGAGAAAATTATCATTGGACATATGAGTTCATCGCATCCATAAAAAGGCAAGCTGAGCTCGGAAGTGCGCTTCTATCGGGCATGGGCTGCGATAGGCCCTACCTAACTTTCTGGGATAAGCTCTTGCTAAATGCTTGCCAAGTAACTAATCCGCCGATAGACCCGATAAGGGAGCCAATAGAGATTAGAACATATCTTGGGAGAAAGCCTAAAATATTAGAGTTTAAGACTGGTGATGGAGACATAGAGTTAGAGACAAAAATTGCTCCAGATCTCTGTGCGGAAACTCCGATTTTATTTGCAGCTATGTCCTACGGTGCGGTGAACCTAAATGTTCATGAGGCTTTAGCAAGGGCTGCTGTGGAATGTGGCACATACTTTAACTGCGGAGAGGGAGGGCTTCATCCAAATCTCTACAAGTATAGTGAGCACATAATAGTTCAGGTGGCATCCGGACGTTTCGGTGTAGACTTAAAGTATCTTAACGCTGGAGCCGCAATAGAAATTAAAATAGGGCAAGGAGCTAAGCCTGGAATAGGCGGGCACTTACCTGGCGAAAAAGTCTCAAAGGATATAGCAGCGGTTAGGATGATACCGGCTGGAACAGATGCTTTATCTCCAGCACCACACCACGACATATACTCAATTGAAGATTTACGCCAACTAATTTACGCCTTAAAAGAAGCTACCGAGTATACGAAGCCCGTTGCTGTAAAAATAGCTGCTGTCCATAATTCTGCGGCTATAGCGAGCGGTATAGCTCGCGCTGGAGCAGACATTATAGTGTTGGATGGTGTTAGAGGGGCAACAGGCGCGGCTCCAAAGATTATTAGAGATAATGTGGGTATACCAATAGAGCTGGCTATAGCATCAGTAGATCAGAGACTACGTGAGGAGGGGATAAGAAATGAGGTTTCGTTAATAGCATCAGGCGGCATAAGAAATAGTGCTGATGTCGTTAAGGCTATAGCTTTAGGCGCCGATGCGGTTTATATTGGGACAGCTGCTCTTATCGCTATGGGCTGCACATTATGCCAAAGATGCTATACTGGAAAATGTTCTTGGGGGATTGCAACAACAGATCCGGAGATTTCGAAAAGATTGAATCCAGAAGACGCCTACAAGAGAGTTGTAAACCTCGTTAGGGCATGGAACATAGAGATTAAGGAAATGCTTGGCGCGATGGGAATGGACTCTATAGAAAGTCTCCGCGGAAACCGTGAACAATTGAGAGGTGTTGGCTTAACAGACCGCGAACTGAAGATTCTAGGCGTTAAAATGGCCGGCGAATAAATTAATAGAGGGAGAAACTTTGAGCATGAGTGTCATAAACAATTGTATAAAAAAGTTGGAGGATAATGCAGCAATCATTGATGCAAATGAGGTTCCTTATCAGCAGCTGAATATGTTACTGAGGAAATTAAGTGTAAATGGAATTAGGACGGTAGAAATCTATAATGTATGTGGGCAGAGATACATTGGGACCGGATTAAAGGCTCCGTTAGAAATTAAGGTTTATGGGGTTCCAGGTAATGATCTTGGAGCCTTTATGGATGGACAGAGAATTTTTGTATATGGTAACGCACAGGATGGCTGCGGAAATACTATGAATGATGGACTAATAGTTGTTCACGGAGATGTAGGCGATGTTGCTGGTTACGCAATGAGGGGAGGAAAAATATTCGTTAAGGGCAACGCTGGCTTCCGCGTAGGTGTCCATATGAAAGAATATAGTGACATGAAGCCAATTATGATTATTGGTGGAAAGGCAGGTGACTTTCTAGGCGAGTATATGGCTGGAGGCATAATACTTGTCTTGGGTCTAACTGGCGAGGAACAGAGAGATGAGCAGAGCATGAAGTTTGTGGGCGTAGGTATGCACGGCGGCACGATTTATATTCGTGGTGAAATCAAATGTAAATGTATGGGAAAAGAGGCTAGGATTGAGGAGACTGATGAGTATGATCTCTGCTTAATAAGAGATCTTATTAAGGAATTCTTCACATATTTTGACTTGGAGATAAGCATAAATGAGGTTATAGCCGATAAATTTGTTAAGATAGTGCCAGTCTCAACAAGACCCTATGGAAGATTATATGGCTGAAAAGGTTGATGGATGGTGTTTTCATCGAAGTATGACGCTGTATTGGTGCTCGATTTCGGCGGTCAATACTGCCATCTAATAGCTAGGAGGATTAGAGAGAATAGAGTTTACTCGGAAATAGTTCCATGCGATATTACTCCCGAAGAAATACTTAGGCTTAATGAAAGGCTGAATGTTAAGGGCTTGATTCTTTCGGGTGGACCATTAAGCGTATATAAAGGTGATGCCCCAAATCTTAACAATATCTTAGGTATGGGTTTACCAGTTTTAGGCATATGTTATGGGCATCAGCTTTTAGCATATATAGCCGGAGGAGTTGTTAAACCAGCTGATCGAGGCGAATATGGCGTGACATATGTGACCATCACTAAGCCAGTAGGCATCTTAGAGGGATTAGGTTTAAGGGAGAAGGTTTGGATGAACCATAGTGACGCGGTTTACAGCCTTCCGGAAGAATATGAGATACTTGCTTACACCGAGAACTGCCCAATAGCGGCATTTAAGCATAAAAGTAAGCCTATTTTTGGGGTTCAATGGCATCCGGAAGTTGCGCACACAGAAAACGGTATACTGATATTGAGAAACTTCATTTTTAATATTTGCGGCTGCCAGCAAAACTGGGAGATGAGCGATCTTATTAAGAGGGCTATAGAAGAGGTGAAGGCTTCTGTTAGGAGTGGGAAGGCTATTATTGCTTTAAGCGGCGGTATAGATTCAAGCACCGCAGCCGTATTAGCTATGAAGGCTATTGGGGAACGTCTAACAGCAGTCTTCGTGGATCACGGCTTCATGAGGGAGGGTGAACCAGAGTTCATTAGAGAAGTATTCGGAAAAATGGGCATGAACCTCATAGTTGTAGAGGCTAGAGAGCGATTTTATAATAAATTGAGGGGCATTACTGATCCGGAGCTTAAAAGGAAGATAATCGGTGAAGAGTTTATTAGGGTTTTCGAGGAGGTTGCCGAGAAAGTTGGCGCAGAATATTTAATTCAGGGCACAATATATCCGGATAGGATAGAGTCCGGTTTCAGAAGGTTCTCCGATAAAATAAAGAGTCACCATAATGTGGCAGGTCTTCCCTTAAATATGAAATTTAAGGGAATAGTTGAGCCGCTTAAAGATTTATATAAGGATGAGGTTAGGGAGGTTGCTAGAAGATTGGGTTTACCTAAAGAAATAGTTTTCAGACAGCCTTTCCCAGGGCCCGGTTTAGCAGTGAGAATAGTTGGTGAGATTACGCCGGAAAAAGTTGAAATCGTACGTAAAGCAGATAAGATTGTTAGGGAGGAGATAGAGTCCGCGGGCTTACAAAGCAGACTATGGCAATATTTCGCGGTCCTAACTAATACATTGACGACTGGCATTAAGGGTGACGCTCGAGCTTACGGATATGTAGTCGCCGTGAGAATCGTTGAGAGTAAAGAAGCCATGACTGCGAGCTTCGCTAAAATTCCATATGAAATCTTGGAGAGAATATCGACGAGAATAACCAATGAGATATCGGAAGTTGTAAGAGTTGTTTACGATATAACAAATAAGCCGCCATCAACAATAGAGTGGGAATAAAATGCTATTTATTCCCTACATGTTTGGGTGAAAGCTGACGGCACCTGAATTCGAGGGGTTATAATGCCAAGGGCTGTGATAATAAATTATGGTGTTGGGAATCTTTTCAGCATAAAACGCTCTCTGGAAAGAGCCGGCTTTAACGTGACAATATGTTCAAATAAGCGGGGCCTTAGCGGTATAGACGCAATTGTTCTTCCAGGCGTCGGTAATTTTGGGGCCGGAGCTGAAAACATAAAGAGAATTAGAAACAAATTGCTGGAGCTGATTGGAGAAGGCATACCGGTCCTAGGCGTCTGCCTAGGCATGCAGCTACTTTTTGAGGAAAGCGAAGAAAGCTCTGGGGCAGGGTTAAGCGTTTTAAGCGGCAAAGTTATTAGATTACCTAATAGCGTTAGGACCCCGCATATGGGCTGGAACACTCTAAAAGATATTAAACCAATTGATGTTCTGGACGGTGTAAGTGAAGAGGATTACTTCTACTTCGCTCATAGCTATTACGCTGTGCCAGCGAACAAGGATATAATTGTCGCAAAAACCGAGTATGGCGTTAACTTCGCGTCCGTCATAGCGCAGAGAAATGTTTTTGGAGTACAATTTCATCCAGAGAAGTCTGGAAAACCAGGTGAACAATTGATTAAAAATTTCGCTAAGATCGTCAAAGGCTAAACCATCAGAAGTGAAAATATGTCACGCTTCATAAAAGAAAAATGTGGGGTAATAGGTATATTTTCCCTTAGCGGACGCAATATAACTCCCATGTTAATTAGTGGTTTGGAGGCCCTTCAGCATCGCGGCCAAGAAGCTTGGGGTATAGCTGTCGGCGGACATCGGACATTTAAGAGGACTGGCATAGTGTCTCAGGCTGTTGAAGTCGAATATGAGGAGGTCTTTAAGCTTAGTGGCAATGTTGGTATAGGGCATGTCCGCTATTCGACGACGGCTAAATCAACCTTAGAGCATGCACATCCAATAGATATTGGAAATTTAACTGACAATTATGGTTTCAGAATAGCGCATAATGGAACTCTCGAAAGAGAACTTCTAACTGAGGCTCTTAAGGACTTAAATCTTCCGTCACATCATGGTATAACAGATACTAAGCTAATGGGTTTAGGTCTTCATAAGTTATTGAAGAGTGGATGTAGTTGGGTTGAAGCCTTTGAGAAACTGAATCCATACTTGAATGGCTCATTCTCACTAGTCATATTAACCTCTAATGGAGAACTCATAGCTGCCAGAGATGAGAGAGGTTTTAGACCACTATGCTTGGGGTGGCATGAAGAGACATCCTCATATATAGTGGCATCGGAGAGCTGCGCCCTAGAAGCGATTGGCGCCCAAATCATAAGAGATGTTGAGCCCGGCGAAATAGTAACCATAAGTAAAAATGGGCTTAAATCAGAGCATTTTGCATGTTTAGATAGGCATGCTCACTGCCCATTTGAATACACATACTTTGCCCATCCAAGCTCGAGGATAGAGGGAATAAACGTTTATGCTGCTAGAAAGAATATTGGGCGGGTATTGGCTGAAAAATATCCGATTGAAGGCGATGTAGTTGTTCCAGTTCCGGACTCAGCTAGACCGGCTGCATTGGGATACTCTGAGAGCATGGGTATACCGTTTGAAGAGGGTTTATTAAAGGACCGCTATAAGCGTAAGGGTGGGTGGAGAAGCTTTATTGAGCCGGAGAAGAGGGAAGCGATAGTTTCTAATATAGTTGCTATAAGAGATGTTATTGAAGGAAAGAGAATAATCCTCATAGACGATAGCATAGTGAGGGGAACAAGCTCAAAAATAATAGTTGGAAGCAAGCTTAAAGGCGCGAAGGAAATCTCCTTACTGCTCACTTTTCCACCGATAATGTATCCGTGCTACATGGGAATAGATTTCCCGAGTCAAGAGGAGCTTCTAGCATATAGAATATGTGGAACCGGCATGAACATAGATGAGATTAACAGAAGGGTTGCCGAGCATATAGGTGCATCATTCGTGGGTTACAATGATATAGAGGGCCTAAGCAGGGGGATAGGTCTACCTAAAAATCAGCTGTGCCTAGCGTGCACAACCGGAGATTACGGCTGCTTAAAGCGTAAGCCAAGATTTAAAACCAGAGACGAAATGAAGAGTTAACTTCCTCTTAAGGATAAAGAATTATTAATTCTCCTCATATTTGTAGATTAATTTAGTTGGTGTAGATTGAATATGGCTGAGGTAAATGTTGAAGAGTATCTCGAGAATAAGGCAAATATCTTTAGGTAGACTATATTCATGCCGGTTCCACATATCCTATATACTAAAAGCTCCTCTTGACTATGGAGCTATTTGATGAGGAGCTAATTTATGGGCGAAGACCCACGGCTATATGCCTCAAGGGAACTCGGCGAGGAGATCGTCAAGTATATCGTCGCCAGTATATCCGAAGTGCGCGCAGACTACTAGAGGAGACCGGTCCACCTGAGAAATCAAGATTCCTAAGGGCGCTGAAGATTCAAACGGAGACTCTAGCAATCGCAAGATCTATGGGAGAGGAGAGATGCAGTGTCCTAAGAATGTCAGAATACGAAGGCTTATCAACAATCTTTGGAGTGGAAGATATATTGAGACAATAAAGTGTGGGGAGAACCTTCTACTAAGACTGAAGAGACCCAAGGGAGAGTCCTAAATATCGGCGCATTCATCATTTATTTAAATATGCATGATCAGCCCCTTAGGCTACCTCTCATAATTAGGGGGGTTAGAGAAGTTATAATATTATTCATTACTATAATGTTTGTTACAATGAGCGGATAAAGGCTTGCTGATGGAATCTGCCGCACTGCCAACTCACTATAAACAGTTAGGCTCAGAACGGCGTTTGCTAAACCAGTCCCACATGTAAGCGTCATAAATCCCCTATATTTGTAGAGCTCGCTCTTATATGTTGAGATCCTAACCGATAAGTTACGGAGCACAAGATTAACCGCTAAAATGGACCCAGCATAAATTGAGCCCATAAGGTCGGGCACATAGAATAGGCCTAAAAGAACAAAGAAGAAGGCTCTGACTAAAAACGTTATCTCACTCTGAAAATCTCTAATGGTCTCTATGAGTTTAGGCATAAGCTTACTGTTCACTTTTACGCCCAAAACCTTCATCTTCCCATAGTTTCCGAGGATTATGCCAAAAACTAGGGCGGATAAGGTTCCGCCACCACCGAGAAACTCTGTTCCAGCATAGCATAGAAGTAAAACCGCAAGCGTAAGCATATAAATATACTCT